>Ga0179593_1439163_pt1 | contig 22589 bp, 34 predicted proteins | sample CZODoug2_1_08_16_FD_185931 | JGI IMG/M metagenome (GOLD analysis project Ga0179593, IMG submission 185931) | Vadose zone soil fungal communities from Angelo Coast Range Reserve, California, USA - CZODoug2_1_08_16fungal (PacBio error correction) | ecosystem: Environmental > Terrestrial > Soil >...
GAAAGAGGAAGAACCGCGGGCCAAGCCAAAGACGCACCATCAGTTGGTCAAAGCGGAAAGGCCTGAGCACAAGAGGGGGTCCGTATCCTGGCAAAACCAGGAGAAATGTTCGACCTAAAAAAGTTCGCGAAAAAAAACCAAAAAAAAACCAGTTTGGAAGCCAGCGAAACGCCCACAAAGAACTAGGGGGGGAAACAGCTATCAGAATTCGACAAAAGGGATGGGTGGGAAAATGTCAAAGGTCGAGGAACATGACGAAAAAGATAGCAGTCGAAACTGTTCGAGAATCTGGGACCTGTTCTATTAAAAGTCCCCTTTAATGGTGGGGGAAAAACCAACAGACCAGATTCAGGGCAAGACGGGGGGGGGGGAGAGGGGAACTTATAACTGAAAATAAGGGGGCGGAACGCAAAATGGGACAAGACCGAACATGGGAAAAGGCAGCAAAATTGCTCATTAAACAACACCGGCGAAATTTACACACATGTGAAAAACAGAGGGACGAGACGAACAAGACAGTCAAAATTACTGGAAAACAGACAAGAATAATAGGGGAAAAGACGGTGACAACGAAAGGAAGGTTGAAGGGAGGGGAAAAAGATTTAAGGGAAAGTTGGAAACAAAAAAAAAAAACCCATAACGAGAAACGAACAACGTTTCTTCCCAGAATGGCCCCGCAAATGGCGACTACGGGGAAAGGGGGCAAAATTGGGTGCGTAAGGGGGAGACGTCAAGAAAAACGAAGGAACCCAGGGGGGCTATATCACACACAAGGAAGCCCGACGAGGCCGCAGAAAAGGCCGAGGTTTTCGAGAAAAAAGGACCTTAAGAAACGTGAAAAAAAGTCCAAGAAAGCCAAACCGTGTGGAAGGTCAGACAGGACAGCGTGAGGGACGCCCCTAGGAGATGCACCCACGAAGAAAAATGAAAAGAGACGCGAATGATCCAAGAAAGAAAGGAGATTAAAGAGGCCAGTCAAATTCACGAAGTGAGAGAACCAATTTATTTGCCCCGGCGCCCCTGGGGGGGGAGGAAGCAAGCCAAGCAAAATGACAGTTTATTCCATTGCTGGAGAGGGGAAACTGGAGAGAAAAGTTCACTCACAAGCCAGTAAAATGGTGGGGGGGTGGGGGAGAAACTGTGGGAACGGTGCAAAACAGAAGGGGAAAAAGCAAAAAGCGTAAAGTCAGAGAACATGACCGTCGAGGACGGAAGAATCCCCCCTGCAGATATCCAAAAGTACTCGAATGGGCTTGGTCTTGGGGGAGGAAAAACAGAAAGAATGCAAGGGAAATTCGAAAGGGGGTGCAGGACACATACCTAGGAACGGGGAAAATACCAAAAAAAAAAACTATTGTGATCACGGCGGTGGTTTGGGCCAGCTGATAGAAAGGGGGGGGCTGGATTTTAACAAAGGGAAAACGAAGGGGAAACCTGGACAAGTTATTGTGGGTATTATCTTAAACATGGAACAAGGGGAGGCCAAAAAGGACAAGAGACCACAAAAGAAAACGTGTCAAAACACAAGTACTTGGAGTCGGGGTCTGAAAAAAGGGTAAAACCGAGGTCAAGGGTTCGTTGCGAAAAAAAATGGCAAGAGAAATAGGGCGTCGGGGGGGCCAGGGGGAAGGAAAAACAAAGGGGAAATAAGTGATCGCCACAGAATGGGCTGGGGATAATCTTTCCAAGCGAAACTTCAGAAGAAACGCAAGTGGGGGAAGGGGGGGAAACAGGGTACATGTCCGACATTCACGACAAGAAGAAAAAAGAAAGTCAGATATTGACTCACAGTAGAATACTGCATTCCGGAAAAGCGAAGCAAAGAAGGGAAGGAAAAAAAAAAAAAAACGCGACAAATAGGGACAAGTACCAGGAGGGGAAAAAGTCAAAGGGGCACGGGAAATAAGGTTCAATTTGCAATTCAAAAAGAACCCGCCGAGGAGGACATCGGGATTGAAAATGCATAAGCAAACCTACTAAGTGAAAAAGGCCCTGCAAATGGATGAGGAAAAAAACCCTGGAAGTCGTAACTGGGGAAGAAAAAAAAAAGGGGAGAAGTCAGACCAGGCAGGTCGTGGGAAAGAATGCGGCCGACCCTGAACTTTAATGAAACGTGGGGTATGCCAATGACTCCGTGGGAAAAGGGAAACATGGAAAAAGATTTCGGTTCACGCAGGAAAAAAAGGGGGAACTGGGGAAAAAAAGCTACGAATGGGTTGAAATCTCGGAAGAAAAAAAAAGGGATACATTTTAATGGACGTGCCCGGAGGGGAAGAAAAAAAAGAGGTGGATATCAGGGGATGAAGAAACACTGGGGGGTTGGGGAAAAGAGCAGCACTTGTAGAACTGCCTTGACGCAAAAATTCCTTCGAGAAAATGGAAAAAATTGTGGGGGGAGGTAAAATTTCTTAGAAAATGGTGACAGGAGGTGGGGGGGGGTAGCCCAACGTGAAAAAACCCAAAACAGGGTGAATGGAAAAAACCACTTCTCATTCGGAAAAGACAGGCGGGAAATTTGTCCCCAGAGTGTGCGAGACAATGGGGAACAGAAAATTAGGAGACCAAGGAAAAATGGATATAAGAAAGAACAAAGGGGCGGTGAAGGCAAACTGAAGTCAGGCCATTTTGAAAAGCCACAGGGAGAAGGGACTCAAATACGAGGAAAGAAGACCAGACAAAAAAGGGGACAGGAAAAACTTGGTGCGAAAAAAAAGGTTTCATTAAAAAAAAACCTCGGCAAGATGAGGGGTGGACGGCAAAAAAAAAAAGGGAAAAAAAAGCAAGACGAAATGAAAAACAATCAGCCCGAAACACTTAAATGGACAAGCCCAGCGAACCGAAGAATCTGCAAAATGTCTCACTTAACGCACAAAGGGAAAGGGACAAGGAGAGGGTACCCACAAAGCACGAAATTCAAGGGAATCTGGAAGTATAGACATCACAATCAAAAAGAATCAGAAGGCACCGACGCCCAGGATGTGGCGCTGGAAAGATCTAAAGAAAAGAAGGGGTTGGTGCTAGTGTTGGAAAGCCCAATTGAAAAAAATTAAAAAGGTCAGGGGGGGGCTGGGCAAAGGATCAATGACGAACAGCCAAGTGGGAGGGGAAAAGCAGGGCGGGGTCCTCAAACAATACTCCTTCACGAATGTGCATGGAACGGAAAAAGTTGGGTGGGGAAAGAAAAAGTTGTGACAAGAGGTTGCACCGGCAACACATGAACTGACTTGGGGACGGAAAAAAAAAAAATCTGAGAACTAAAAAAGGACAGATTGCCGTCGCCAGGGGAGACTGAAAAGTGTCAGAAATGTGGGACCACATCTAATCTGGTACGAAAGGTACTGGGGGGTACTGGAAGGGAAGGTTTTTGGGTCAAATTGATAAAGAACAGAAATAATATGGTGGAAAAAAAAAAGGGGAAAGAATAAAAAAGATGAGGAGGAAAAAAAAAGAGAAGGATAACGTGTTAAAAAAATAGGCGACAGCCAATTGGAAACACCAAACCACTACCCAAGGCTCCAACAAGGGAATCATAAAAAAGATTCCAAAAAAAAAAGATGGCACCAAGGAACATTAAGTTTTTGGGTTTTGGCCAAGGACAGGCATTGAAAGGGGAATCAGTGAAAGTGTGATGAGGTGATTGGGGCCCGCCTAGAAATGACTGGAAAAAACCAAAAAGTCAAAGGGGCAGGCACCAGCGCAACTTGAGGAACAAAAGCGTCAAAAAATTCAAGGAAAAAAGGAGTGGGGGGTTTTTAGAAAAATCTCGGAACGAACAGATGACGTCAAAGTTACGGTCCCCAGAAGTCGAGGGAAGGGGAAAGGGCATGGGAAAGCGCAAATGAGGGACGGGGATGAGGAGCAACCTCCTTCAATGGGGGAGCTGGAGGACGCTGGGTATTTGTGAACTCAGCGGGGGAAAAAAAAGGAGTCGCGAACTCCGACCCGCATTGGAAAAATATGTTGGGGCTGTAGAGAAATTGAAGATGAACTGGAAAGGGTGAGGGGGGTTACAAGGGGAACGCGTCCCTGAAGAGAGGAAAAGGTAGGGGGGTTGCCAACATCGAATGAGAGCGGATGCCAGGGGGTGGTGGAAAAAGAAAATCTCAAAGATGTGAGGGTTGACACCGAAAAAAGAGGGTGAGAAAAAAAAAAATGACAAAGGAGCACAAAAGCAGCCTTTGAAACCTGATGCTTGCTCTTGGGAGAAGGATCAGAGAGTCACACATGGACCGTATGGCAAAATATAAGGGGTGAAAAGGGAAGACAAGTTAGGTTGTATCGAGAGACGAAGTCGCTTGAAAAGGGTCAGAAAAGCACAGGGAAAAACAAAGGAAGACTTTGTAGCAGGACTTCAGGAAAGTAAACAAAAGGTGGGGCACCAGGGGAGAAACCACCAAGCAACAAAACGGGGCAACATAGTATTCTAAGAACAACGTACCCTACACAAAAAGGAAAAAGTCCAAGGAAAGACCAATGCAAAGACCTTAGAAGCGAAACCCGCGGAGCAAGGGTTTCACATACAGTCCAACATATTGAAAGGGATCACGGAGCAAAAAGGGACAAAGAAAGAAGCGTTGCACATGAGGCATGGGAGAAACTTCTGGAAAAAAACACAAATGAACTGGGACAAAAATAAGGCCATGGGACTCACCCAGGAAAATTCAGGGAGCCCCCAAGCATTCAAAAAAAACAAAAAAAGAAGACGCCCAGGTGCAAGTGGAACACATCATGTTGGGGACCCAAAAAAGGGAAAGAAACAGGGAAAAGGTGTCCCAACCAAAACTCGGCTATAGGGTACTGAAAACTAGCGGACGAGCAAAAGAAAATAAATGTGGGGAAGAAATTTTTACACGCCGGGTAAAAGGGGGGGGGCTTTGCGAAAAGGGGGGCAAGAGCGTCGTCCAAATTGGGAGTAACTAGAGATCAAAACCAGCAAAAAAGAGAGAAAAAAATTGTGAGAATCGGGAATGAGTATTTCTTCCCGTTGGGAGGGAAAACATCTCAAAAAAAGGGGGGCAAAAAAAGGAAAATTCATACACACGGGCTTTTACGCCGTGAGCTCAGAAAGCCAATAAAGGGGAAGGGCAAAAATGGAGGAAAAACAGAAAACAGCCCCATCGGACGCCATTATTAGCGGCAGGGAAAAAAAAAAAAAAACTTGGACGGGGGTATCACGTGAAAACAGCCAATAAATACGTGATGGAGCAATGCAGGGGGGGGGAAGGGGACGTTGAGATGAAGGTGGCCCGCAATTGTTCGAAGGTGGCAGATACGAAGGGGGGAGGGAAAAGACCAAACAGGGAAAAACCGAGGGCAGAGCAAAGAGAGCAAAACTCCGCCGATCAACATCCGCATTTGATAAACAAAGAAAGGGGGAAGAAGTAAAAAAGCAAAAAACTGCAAACGAAAAAGATGGGAGGATCAATTAAAAAAAAATCAAGAGAAGGGGGGTTCAGGAAGCACAACCAAAAACACAGTGCGTGCCCAAACCGGAAAGGGAAGAGGAAAGATAGTACTGCACCGGGGAAGCATGAAGAACGTGACGGTGTCATAAAGAGTACGCCTTTGTCGAACTAAGCCCTCAAGTGTAAACACCCGGGACAACCAATGGGGAACCGCTACCCAAAGGCGGTTGGTATTGACCTGCAAAAATGCAAGGGAGGAGAAGAAAAAAATACGAAGAATCATGGGAATAAATGGTCCATGGTGCGTCGCAGGGACGAGATCAAAAAACAAAAGGAGAGCAAGACTCAGCGAGCCAATCATGCCCGTGGGTTTGGCAACGGAAGAGTGAAAAAGCCGGAGAAGGGGGCATGGGGGGAGGCCTGAGAGATAGGGGAAGCATGGACAAGCAACCCCTTTGGTGGAAAAAAAAAAGGAAGGGGACACTCACGAAGCTCCGGGACCCGCAAAATGAAGGGGAGTGAATGGGGAAATCACGGTGCCGTTACACCAGAAAAAAAGTTCAGGAAGAGCAACTGAAAAGTCCGAGGCGCCCAGGGGGCATGGACGATCACCATCGTGAGAAAAATTTCCGCGACAGGGAAAACCAATGGAAATGGGGGGAAGCAGCAAAAAAAAAAAAACATAGGGGGGGGGCAAAATGGTTTGAGAAAAATCTTCGAGAGGGGGGGTACAAAGAAGGTGTGGACCAGGGAGGAAAGTTCAGGGAAATGCATTACAACCCGGGAATCAGGGGGGGAAAAAATGCAGGAAAAGGGGTAGTGCCACCACGTGGACAAGCACCAAAAAGTCAAGGACGGGGGGGAGAGGAAGAAAAACACATCATGTGGTTGTTGTGAGTTCAACTTTTGTGGCATGGGGAAGGAGAAAGCCGGCCCTGGCCAACAGGTTGAGGGTCCCAGGCAGAGACCAACCGAATCGCATTTCAAAAATCACCAAAGGAGACAAGCCACGAGGAGCTGGGTCAGGGTGGGGGGGGAACTCAAAAAAATGTTCATCGAACCAGGCCAAAACATCGAGAAAAAATGGCGAGCAGGAAAAGGGAGAAGGGGAAATGCCCCTCAGGGAACTTGAGAAAAGCCGCACGTAGATGCGGGGCAAAACTTGGAGAAAAGAGGAAAACGTGGCGCGGAAAAGAGATCAGTCGAACACGTCCTGGTCAGGAAAAAAAGCGATACACGGCAGGTGGACGCAAAAAAGCCAGAGGGAAGCGGAAAGAAGGGCTCGCCGACGGTGACCATATTAAAAGGGGTGAAAAAAAAACCAGGAGGAGGAAAATAAAGAAGAAAGTAACAATGGGATAAGGACCAACTCTTCAAGAAAGAAAGATGAAGAGCATTACCGGCTCAAACCTCAAAAGTGTATCCATAGGGGGGAAAAATAATCCGGGGGGATAACCTTAAAGTTCTAAAACAGGGGGGGGAAGATTCAAATTGTGCCACAACAGAAAACGCCAAAGAGAACGGGAAAAGCTAACCGGCTGCGCAAATTGCAAGAAAAAAAGGGGAGTATGGAAATGTCCAAGAATGGGGGGGGGAAAGAGGAACCGGCCAGCTATCGCGCGCGTCAATCTTGGTCTAATAGAAAGTTGCCGGTGCGATTGTAATGTCGGATTTGGGTGAAGGTCACCGACCGCATTCACAGGTCGCCGACCTGGTGGGTGGGGGGGAAAAGAGGATTCGGAGAAGGGGTTGAGCGGAACCAAAACGAACCCTGTGGGAACAGCTTTTGAATCAGTACAAAAACAAAGAAAACAGGTAAAAACACACGGAAAGGGAGCAGGAACGAAAATTAAATGAACAGAGCTTAGTGGGGGGGTGTGAAAATACGGCAACAATACAAGAAATTTGGGGGAATGAAGGTCAAACAACAGAGAGGCACTTGTCCGGAAGGAGGGGGTGTAAAACGGGAAGGTGAACCAAGGAAAGCCGCCCAGCCAATCTCAGAGGGGTGAAAAAAGAAAACCCATTTAGGTGTTCGTCCATAAGATCATAAGGAGAACTGGAAAGGAAAAGAAAGGGGCAATTTGGTCTCTCTGGGTATCCGGGGGTAAAAGACACACAAGTAGGGGGGGGGGGGGTGGGCGATAAAAACCATTAAACGAAAAGGGATCCGCTCAGAATTCAAAAGAGTGGGTGAGAAGAAGGGTGCTCACTACTTGTCCAGGGAATAAAAAAATGACAAGGTAAAAAATTGGGTCCAAAGAGGTCCGGGTCGAAACGAAAACCTTGGATCAAGGTTCTAGTTGAAAATACAGAAAGAGAAATATAGCGAGAGGGAGAAACAATAAAGACGACCAGATTCCGGGAACAAAGGTCAAGACATGATTGCTATGATTTCGGATAAAGGTAGATTGGGGAAAAAAACGCGCAAACGGCTTGGGGTCGAAAAGCCGCACCATGACATTTTACTTTGGTTGAAACAGGGGGAAAAAAGATCATGGCGCCAGGAGCTTTGAGGGTGGCCTGAAGCAGGGAATACCCAAAACCCTTGGGTATAGGGGGGAAAAAGTTTTGTGGAGGGAAGGGGGAAAGGTGGGCGGACGGAAAGAACAAAATAACGGGAAAAGGTTGACTGATAAAATTCAGCGTGCAAATATAGCGCAAAAACTGTGAAAAAAGCAGTTTACCCAAATAGAGAAAAATCAAAAAAAGGAGGACGCCCCGGGGGAGCTGGGGGCGGGAAAACCCCAAGAAAAAGGGCAGAGCAAAAAGTAGCAAAGGGGTGCGGTTTTCCAAAAAATACGCGTGGAGGGCATTGAAGAAACAGGAGAAAGGGAGGTGAGAAAAAAAATTTGTCTTGGTGAGGTAGAGACAAAGGTTGGGCCATGAGGAAACCCAGACGCCCAGATGTGAAAAAAAAGGGCTGCAAAAGAATTTGCTTGATAGGGAAAAAGGAAAAAAAAAGTTGACGGGGGAAAGTCACAGGCATAGTCCACGGCAACCAAAAGCGCAAAGCAACAGCAATGGGGACAGGGGAAAGGGGGGATCTGGGAAAAAAGGGGAAAGGGGGGACTACTTCGGTCGTGTTCGTATAATTCCGCGAAAGAAATAATGGCGGGGAAGAATGGGTTGGCGTTTAGAAGACCCGGCCTAAAATTTGAGAGGCAAACCTACGTGACTGGTAGAAAAGTCTTGAACCCAACGACACCCGGTACTCAATTCAACGTCAAAGTATTTGACTTGAAAAACGGCAAAAGTCCGGGGAGAAGGGATCGAAAAAAAGCAGGCAACTGCAGCGGGCCTCACCAAAAAAAAGACCATTGAAAAGGGAAGGGCGTGCCTCCCGCGACAAAAAGGAATGAGAATGAGAGCTAAAAAGAAGAAAACAAGTAGCGGCAAAATTCTCCTAATCCAGAGGGGACAAAAAAGGACTGCAACAGTCGGATCAAATTCTCGGGCATAAAGGTCAGAGGGAAGAGAGCCATACAAAAAGAAATGCCCGTTCCAAGATGGGAAAAACAAAAAAGGGGATGGGAAATTGTCTCACCCGTTTTAAAAAGAAGGCTTCTTCGGGTGGAAGTCAGGCGGACAAAAAGAACTTTGAATCGAAACAAGTTTGGGTCCCAAGGACAGTGGGGGCAAGTGCATGTCAGTAACTGGGGAAAAGAATATTGCTCGGAAAAAAAAAATGGAAAGAAACGTATATTTTGTCAAAAAAGAACGAAACAACGGGGGAGACATGGGGGAACCAATGCCCCCCTGGGTTAAAAAAATGACAAAAAAGAAGAGAGTGTTATGGCCGCAAGGGTGCACGCGGCCAGGAAAAGGGAAAAAAGAGGTGACGGTGGACGAAAAAAAAAATATGACGGAGCCGCCCAGAAGAGGGTTACCGGGTGTAATCAATTGGGGGACAAGGGACTAATAGAAAGTCGGTGTGTTGGTGCTGAAAAAATGTAAACAAAGAACGGTAAAAGGGCAACGGGGCAAAAAAACCCTGGAGGGGAGAACAACGGCTGAATTTGTGCCTAAGGAAGGAAGAGGGGAAAATAGCGACCGTTCATAGCACAAACCAAGGAAAAGAAAAAAAAGTCGGTCCACAACCAGAGGGTTCAGGCAAGGCAAATTGTGTAGGAAAAGGGTCACAGCAATCTTTCGCGGGGAATATAGAAGCCAAGCATAAAAGTAAGGACAAACACAGAAAACTCAGTGGCCGAAAAGAAAAACTATTTTCTTAACAAAACAATCTGGATAGGGGGGGGGCGTCAGAACCCATAAACAAAATATAAATTAGAGGGAAAAAACAAAGACCGGCTCAAGAGTAAAGGACACCCAACACAAAGGAGAAAGAACGACAAGCCAAATATGCATGATTAAACAATTTTCGGAAATACATTACGCGGCAAAGGAAGGGCAGGACTAGGGCGAAAAGGTGGACCACACAAAAAATGGGCCAAAATACTAACTCACATACAGCGGTCAAAGAAGGGGGACGCGCACAACGGTAGGGGTCTCGTAAGAACCTGGAAAGTATTTTTGGGGCTATGTGAATGCCACGGTGCACAATAAAAGGCCGAGGGGGGGGAGGGAACAAAAATCAATGAAAACGTCAAGACCTTTTGAGAAGCGTGCACGAAAAGGAGGACATCAGAAAAGAAAAAAAAAATTTCGCTGCACTAAGGTGGCGGACGAAAAATTGGTCCGCAAGTACCGTGGGGGTTACAGGGGTCAGTGCAACACCTTGAAAGGAAAAAGAAATGGGCCAGTTCGAAATAGGACCGAAGAAAGACATAAAAACACAGATTCCTTGGACCTACCTGGTCCTGAAACCGGGACAATGTCATAAAGGGGGGAAAAAAAGCACGAAGAGGAAATGTCTGCTATCGGATGAGCGTGGGGGCCCAGGACCGGTTGGGGCATGCCCGAAAAAAAGATATCCTGAGTACCAGGCAAAAGGGATAAAAAATAAGCACAACGAAGGGAGGAAGTAGGATCATAGTTGCCCAAGGAGTAAATAACGGACCGCATGCCAAAACCTGCACCGGGGAGGAACCGAAAAGACCAAAGAGAGACGGAAAAAGAATCGCGGGGGTGCGCCAAAAAAAGGTCGAAACATGCCACGGTTACAAGCAAAAGGGGGAGGTCGTCCTTTTAGGGGGGGAGTGAAAGGCAGTCAGAGGGGGAAAGGGAAAAAAAAAGAAAGTCGTTCAATGTGTGCATGCAAACAACTGAGCAAAAAAAGTCTTCCACCCGAGGAGGGGACCTGGAAAGGTAAAAAAGCGATGTGGTTTTATGGAAAGACAAAGGGGGACTCTTCGAACAGCAAGGAAACAAGGAACAGTGACAAAAGGAGGGGGGGGGTAAATGGGGGGGTGGACACGCCAACAAGAAGTCAAAAAAAAAAGGGGAAAGCCAGGAGATTCAGCGCCCCTCCGACTGGGGGGGGAAAGGCTAAGGGGGGGCGGCAGGGAAAGGTTGAAAGAGGAACCTTTTAACCCTACTACCCCAGCCCAAAAAAAATCTTTTCTCGGGGAAGAAGAGAAAATGGGCAGAGCGTGAACGAAAAAACAAATGGAGGGGGGAGGAGGTCGGCTCAAGAAACGGCGAGGTTGTTCCACAGAGGGAATTCTCTGGCGTGATGAATTGGGGGGGGGCGAACAAAAAAAGAGGAAAATGTAGTCCGAAATCGTTGGCAAGCTCGCAGACACCGGGACAGGGGAAGTGGGGATTTGATGCGGACAGCTAATTAGGCAAAACTCAGACAGATGGGGAAGTCCACCTGGGAAAGGAAAGAAAAAAGACGCGGTTGGATTTCCGAAGGAGTGGGGGGGAGAATAACTAGTCCTGGAACAAATGTACATGGAAAATAACAGGGGGAGCCCGTCAAAAGCCTGGAAATGGAAGCCGGGGTCAAACGATGGGGACAAAAAACCAAACTCCGGTTCATGATGAAGGTTCCTAAAGGAAAATGCTCCCCCGTGAAACCGGGGAAAAAAAAAAAACGAACACGTAATTGACAAAAAAAAGGTCGTTTTAAGAAACAAAAAGAAGCGCAAAAACCAGGGCATACAGCTCCTCCTCCGGGGGGTACGAAAGGTGACCAAAGTTGTGACAAAATGATACCTGTTCGCTCAGGTAACAAAAACAAAGAAAGAGAGTGAACAAATAAAAATTGGAGACGGAAGTATTGTCAACAAGACAGGGCCCAGGCAACAACAGGGGGGGGGGCATTGGCCCGAAAAAATCCGATTAAAAAAGAGGACAGTCATCCCCGAAAGTACAAACGAAAAAAAAAAAAATTCCCGTCCGTGAGCCAAAATACAAAAGGAAAGCAAGTGGGGCCTACAAACAGAATCAAGCATTTCCCAGCGGGAAAAGTTGTCGAAAATCTCTCCAAAAGGACGGATGAAAAAAAAAACCGATGAGCGGTGTGAAAATTTGGGTAAAAAAGATAAGACGGCCAAGTGGGGGGGCTGGGAGGGCCGCCGACCGCTTCCTGGAAGAATTGACCGACGCGCAAAAAAACGAATGAATGGTGTTATAAACAAGTGCAGGGGTCGGGAAGGTCGGATACCGCGGCAAAATTGGAAAGAACAAACTCAAGCCAGCTTGGCTGGGGGAGTCGACAAGTTTTGTGTACACAAAGATCGTACAGAAAGGAGGGTACCCAGAGAAGGCAGGCAACAACGGGACGAACACCATAGGCAGTGATCTAGGAAAGAAAATCACACAGAACGACCACCGAAACTGTATTAGTGGTGTTAAAAATGGGGGAAGACAAGCCAAAAAATAAAGTACTGGCTGCGCAAGCCAATGTGCTTAGGGGGGACCGGTGGGCCAGCAAGGGAAAAAAGGGGGTCAGAAAAGAATTGGAAGCACCTCATTGGCCACACTCAGAGTGTTAAAAGGGGGAAGAAAAAGGAAAACTCAACAAGGGACCGAAGATAAAGCGACTGAGAAATAGAGAAGGGGGAGGAAATCAGAAAACCGGGAAACAGACGCACACGAATGGCCCGCCAAGCCACTACAGTGCCGCAAAAATAGCTTATTGGGGGTAGGAGAAAAAACAAATCAAAACATGGACGTTGCCCACGTACCATGGAGAGAAAATATAGGAAAGGGAAAGAAAAAAAAAAAAACGTTAATCACTCAGTCCGCTGGACCGTTTTATCAAACCAGTACGCACGGGGGGGGGGGGAAACAAGAAGGAAAACCAAGCAACCGGACCCAAACAATTTACAAATAACAAGGACGGTGGGGAAAGGTAACCTGGAAGAAGAAATCAACGGCACTCCCAGAGGTAGGGAGTGAAAGATGTCAATGGTAAGGGGATTCCCTTAGAAAACCACTGCCGGGGCAGGAAAAAAGAGACAAAAAAACAAAGCACAGCGGATTCAGTTGTACCTTGGGTGGTAACGGAAAAAAAGGGAAAAACAGGGAAGGGGATGGTGGGAAGAAAATGCGGTTGAAGATTTATCAAATGGGGTGAGAAGGTCCAAGAGGAAAACTAAGACCGACGAAAAAAAGATCGGGTAATTGGTAAGTACAGTGGGGACGGGGAAAGGGAACCTGTTAAAAGCCCATCCCAAGGTAGGCGGGAGCCGCAGAATTGATGGGAGGGGGGCGATCGAAAAAGCATTGCGCTTTTGAAGGAGAAAAAAAAAAATGACAGGGAAGTCCTGAAAATAAATCTTCACACAGGGGAACGGAAAATTGGGGGGGCGACCGGGGGATCTACACGGGAGGAGTCGCCTTTCAAATTGACAGTAAATCAACGAGGAAGGAACACAAAGGGGACCTCTAAAAGTTGGGGAAAGGCCCCGGAAATGGGTAGGGACCAAGGGTCTCAAGGAAGGACGATTGGGGAAAGAGGCGCGAAACAAGAAGGGGGGGTTACATGAAGCAGTTGTGCATGTGACTTGATCAAGACGCAAGGTAAAAAAAAGGTTCATGGGAGGGACCAGTCGCCTACAACCCGATAACTGGGGTCACAGATCAAAACAAAGGTCGGACGGCCCCTAGGACGGAAAGGAGTTAACCTTCAAAAAGTTCCAACGTATCTCCAGGCAAAGAAAAAAAGAAAAAAAAAAAAGTGCGACGCTAAAAAAGCCGAAGGGGCAGAAGGGAAAAATCGGGGGGGAATGAATGGTTCACAAAACAGGAATGGCAAAGATGCAAGGTTGAAGGATGCCGAGCTTTGGGCGTGCCGCCTGTCTTCACCAACTGGAGCAACAAAAAAAGGGCGAATGACAGGTGAGAAGCAACGGAGGGCCAGAATATACGGAGTACACTGGGGGAAGGGGGAAAGCTAGAAAGGACAGCGCGATTGAGAAAGGAAGGACACGGGTTCCGAATTCCCAGGGGGTATGAAAGAGAACAAAAAACGAAGGGAGGGGAGAAAAACATCAACTGAGTGAATCATGAAACCTCGTGACCTCGAATCCATAAGTTGGTGGGAAAAAAAATGTCATGAAATCAGCAGGCAGTTTATCCCGTTCATGGGGGCAACCATCGAAAAGTTGACCTGGACCAGGGACCCGCCTCAAAACTCAAGTTGTGTCCAGAGAAAAGAACAAGAACGGAAGAGACCTACCGGCAAAAAAGCAATTCGCAAGGGGGCTTGGGTGGAAATCAATGAAGGGAAAGACGCCAAAAAAACCGTACGAAGGGCACTATCACTCGAGGGGGACGGTGTTCAGACGGGGAAGGGGGTCTAGGACTCCTGGAAGGGTGGGTTTTTTGAAGACAAGAAAAAAAAACAGGAAAAGGGCAGCCGTGGGGAGAGAATCTGATTAGATTAAAACTGGGAAAGGACAGAGAAAGTGGGGGGGGGGGGGGACAAGACGCCTGTGGGAAACAGGTGCTGCTTTCACAGAAACACAAGGGAGAAAGGAGGGAAAATAACAAAAGTAAAAAAAGGAAGGGCGATGCAATCCCAGGAAAAAGGGGACAAAACTACCAGGGCAATAAAAAGTGGGGCCGGCCATGGGGAAAAAAAAACGCCGGGGGTCCCTGGATGACCGGGGGGGGGAAAAGGGGGAAAAGCCAGCAGAAAAAAGGGAGAACATGTGAGAAAAAACCAGTGTAAAAAAGACTGGCGAGATTCGACTGCATGTTGAGGTGGGGAGCTCCCGAGGGTACTGCCGGGAAGAAAAACTAGGCGTTTGGCGGATCTACAAATAAAGAAAAAAAAAGGAGGGCCCGCAGAGAAAAGGCACAGGGGTGGACGAATATCAGCCTTGGTGCTGCTAACTGGCAAAAATAAAATGCCAGGAAGTGGCGGTACGTCACAGGGGAGGATCGGGAAAAAAAGGCCACGGGGAAAAGACTTGGATCAGGCTATCAAAATAGCGAAAGGCCCAAGGCCCCGGGATCGAAAAATTGGCAAAAAGGGGTGCAAAAAAGCCAAACGATTATTGAGCAAAAACTCCATGATGCGAAAAAACCGTCGTGGGGTGTGAGAGCATGACGAGAAGATTTGAGGATTCAAAAGGGAAAGTCAATGGAGCATGTGGGAATCAAACTGGGAAGAAAGCAGGGGTCATCAAAAGCCACAAAAAATTGGGACGGGGGAAAGAAAAAATGGTGGAACCGTGGGTGGGAAAAAGGGGGACTGAAGGAGGTTCGGGGCAAAAACGGGAAAGGGGCTGAAAAATTTCAAACCAGACAACTCTGAAAGTGGCTGGAAAAAATGGGGGGACAAGTCCCTATCCGAATTACGAGGAAAACTTCCCCCTTTTGAGCATTGGGGGCGGGGGGAAATAAAACACAGAAAGAACGCTGAGAAAACGTCCCAAATGAGGGACGCCATCGGTAACTTTGCCAACAGGAAAAAAAATGAAAAGGGGGGGGAATGGAAGAAACCGCCTCTATGTGGGATCAAGAAAAAAACTGTCAGGGTGGAAATGAGTCCCGGAGATCCCCTTGTGAGTGATAAAGTGAGAAACTCTCAGGGATTTTAAACACGGGTTCAAAAGCAAAGTTTTGCTGATGATTGAAAAAACTGTACAAGTTGGAACGCCACCAAAACACCAAAGCAACAAACCAAGCACAACCGTGCTGCCGGCATTGAAACGGAAAATGGGGGTGGGAACTGTCCCTTAAAAGGGGGGCAAACGTTCAAGTTTCGGGGAAAGAAAGACTAAGTGCAACTCAAAAAACGAAGGGGCGTCGGGGGCGGTGCAAGAAAAACCCAAGACATGTGAAATCGGGAAAACGATTGCGGGAGATCTGGAAGAAAAAAACAAACGTAGAAAAATGGGGACTGTGAAAGCCTTTCTTTGCCATCTAAAAATTGGCAGAAAAATCCTCAACTGATAGACAAACCCAGTCAAATGGGTCTAAGCGTGCAGTGAAATCACGAGCAGGCTGGCAATACCAGGGAAAAAAAGCCCATCCTCTACGCCACAGGGGAATCAAAGAATAAATGACAAAGGGGTAACAACAGGAAAAAAGCTCGAATCGGAAAAGCCTCGGTGCCCAGTTGAAAGGAGAAAAAAAAAGAAAGAGACCTACTGGGAAATGCCCGGACAAATGAAGGGACAGGGAAAAAACGAGGGGGCCTGAGGACCTAGCGGCGGGGTTGGGGGGAAAATGCTTTGAGAGGGAACTGCAATTGAAGATCGAGGGTGGGGGATGACAATGGCAAGGGCATGGCGTTAGGGCAAAGTATCGGTCAAGCAAAAAAAAAAGAGGGTCAGAATTTGTAGAAGAGGGGGGGCTGTGGGGCAAAATACTTAGGGTAAGGGAGACACCATCGGAGAAACGGTAGAAAAACGGACCAGAGACAAAGGAGTGTGACCGGGGTGCTCAAGGGAAAATCGTCTCCCAGGGAGGGGGTGAGTGGGAAGGAGCATTGCTGTCGTAATAATGGACAAGGCAGTGTGGGGGAAATTCACACAGGGGAAAAACACACGTGAAATTGCTGGTGGAGACGCCGGCTTAACAAAGGGGCGGAGGGACTAAAAATGGGATCCGCATGGAAAGAACTTTTCGGGTCAGAGTCAGGGAGAAAACACACACGACCTTCGATATAAACTTCGGGGGGGAGAGGGACAAAAATAAAAAAGTCAGGGGGAACGCAGTCCAAGAACAGTATGCTAAGGAGGGGGACTTCAACGAGCATCATAAGGACGACACCAGCCGCGAAAAGACAAAAAATGGCTCACCTGGTAAGACCTCCAACAGGAAAAGGGGAGGGGGGGTGGTAGGTAACGAAGGAAAGAAGAACATCTCTCTTGTTGGAAACCAAGAAAGAGAGAACTTAAGGGGCCGCAAAAAGCACATGTTCCTCCATCAGAGCAAAAAAAAACAATTTCCCCACATCGACATTTTAGAAAAGGAAAAGGAACCGGACCTCGGGGGTAGAAAGGTGCTCACCGAGAGTGAAAAAAAAAAAAGAGAATAAAAAAAATAAAGAGAAGCAGCTTCAAAGCGTCCAAGAAGCACCGGGCGCCTGCAATCTCCTCGGAAAAAGAAGGGGGAAAAAAACGAGTGGAACTTCCCAGGCCAGGAACCGGGGGGGCCTGTTAAAGGAAAGAAGGACACGAAGCGTAAGAACTTACGAATCAAAAAGATGGGGGGGGACGGAAAATGGTGGGAGGGGACGCATTTGTCAGCCAGAAAGGGGGGTGTGGGGGGAGGAAGTGTTGTCATGTCCACGGGCAACGGGGGGTGACCGTTCAACCATAGGCGCCATCGTAAAAAAAAAAAAAGACGAGGCCTTCCCACCTGGGGGGGGGAAAAAGGGGAATGTGGGTTGGGACCACAAAATCGGAAGGGGAGGGAAAAAAAATAAAGAGGGGAAAAAAGGTGGGCGTGCCGGTTTGTCATTCAAAAAGAAGACTTGGTGGGGGGAACAAAAAGGAGATACAACAAAACAACTGGGGAAGAGATCTTTGCCACCCCAGGTGCGGACAAGCATTCCAAGGGAAGCCACCGCGCACCCAAATAGCGACCAAGAGTCGGGAGGGTGGGGACTCAACAAATACATGTCCCAGGTGGAAGCCATTCCGGGGGCGAAAATCTCTGGGTGGAAAGGGAGGGTTCGAGACGAAAAGCTTAAGGGAAACGCCGTCAAGTGTCCACAGGGTGTCGAGTCCCACCAACTACGGAAAGGTCCATGTCAGGGAAAAATTCTGAATCACATGTGCAGAAAGTTTGGGGAAGCGGCAATACATAGGCACGGGATTAACAGAAGAAAGGAAAACTGCATGTAATAAAGTGGAAACAGCCAAAAATGAATGTAATTGTGGTACACGGGTTACTCAGGAAAAAATGAACCGGAATGCAAGCCCCCGGCTAAATGATGTATGGGGGGGTGTATATCTCGACGGAAATGGGGACTCAGGAACTTACGACCACGATCCTTTTTTTAACCGAGGGTGAAAGTAGGAAAGAAAAGGGGAGGAGATGGTCGGCAAAGGTGGGCGGAGAACCTTAATCGGCAAGGGCTGGTAGTGTGTTTCACAAAGGGGAAGGAGAAAGGGGAGGAGGTGCCTTGGGGGTGTGACGAAAATCTGCAGATGTAGTAGCAGAAAAAGTCGTTGGAAAGGGAAAAAACACGCCCAACAGAGCACGGGTTTTAGGGACTGCGGATAAGGGAGCAGCCCGGGCAAAAACAGTGCCGTCCCCCCAGGATTAAAAAGGAGAAGAAGAGGGTGGGATGAAAATCAGAAGAGATTGGGGGGGGGGTAGTCAAAACCCCGAGGTCATGTCGAAAAATAACAAAAATCAAGACCAGTAAGGAGCAGAAATTCACTCCGGTGGTCAAGAGTAAAAGCACACCAAGACACAGGTCTAAGTGCAGCAATGACCCACTTGTAAAAAAACCACACGGGGGCCGGGGGGAAGAGCAAGGAAAATTGACGGACAAACGGGATTCGCACCAGTGCCCTCGCACCGAAGAAAGAGAAGACGGTGGATCCCTAAAGGGCAGTAGGAGAAAGCACCTGGGGGCAACGCACGACAAAAAAAATATAGAGCGTGAGAAAGAAGTTGTAGAAAAAGAGGAAGGGGCCTACCCGCCCAGGTCCCCTTAACACGGGGTCAAGGGAGTCAAAACGACGTAGGAAGTTCAGTGAGCCCGCCCGCATTGCCAACAACATCTTATCCCCGGACTCGTACAAAAATTCCAGGGGGGCCTCAACTAATGAAAAGGCCAACCCGTCAACAGTTCAATGCTAGGAAGGAATAGAAAAATGACTGAAGGAGAAGCGTTTGGGATTGGGGGTGGGACCTGATATGGTAGATTGGGCCGCCAGGGGAGGGGGGACCCGCTCCAGAAAGGAAAAAAAATTTGCTCACCTCACAGGAAAGCAAAATAAATAATTAGGGGGGGGGAAGGGAGATGGCAGAGTTTGGGGACGGATTGTAGGATAACCACTCATTTTAAAAAAAACCGGCTGAAAAGGAAATCGCACTTGAGTAGAAAGTTCGGGAAGAAAGGAACGTAAACATCACAGGGTGTGGAAACCATAAGGAAAGGAAAAAAAAAATGGGGTTGACCAGAAAAGAAAAACATCTAGGCAAAAGACAGGAAGAGACAGACAGGGGACTCGAGAAAAACGATTGAATGTATTTTAAGAACATGGGGTAAGGCAATCACCACGAAGTACTTTGGGCACTACGTGCGTCATTGGAATACCGGGGTGGCGCAAATTTGGGACAAGGGTCAGGATCGAAATGCAGCAGGGCCACCAGTCGGCCGGAGGAAAAAAAAAAAGCTAGTGAGCGCCTATAAAACGAAAGCCCTCTGGGAAGAACAGGAAATGCCAAAGCAAAGAAATGCAGACGCCACCCTATCGCAATCAAAATTGAGGCAGCGGAGGAAGGGGCGGTAAATCAAGCTCCCGGTGTCGGTTGACACCAAGGTAAAGAGAAAGTTGGGGGGAAAGCACCAGTGCCGACAGGTCATAGAGCAAGGGAACGGTGAACAGATTGAAAGGGAAACTATTGGGACCGGACAAAACACGTTCCCACACCCTGGGGAACGCCAAAAAAATTGGACCGACAGGGCTGGGGGGATTGACAGGAGAAAAGAAGAGAAGAGACGCCAGAAGCATTCAATGTGATTGTCAGGGTTGTAAAAGGCAGGAACGCGAGATAAACCCACGACCGGGAAAAGAGGGAACTCAAAAAGCGCCAAGAAGGGTCAGTTGGAAAACGTTGGGACACTGAAGCAAAGACGCAAATGCACACGAGGCAGGAGCCCTAGCGGGGGATAGGTTAGGATGCAGCACCTGAGGGGAAAAAAATTTAAGAAGGTAGTCCGGCGTCAAGGCCGGAAGAGAAAAAAAAAGGAACAGGGAAAAATATGGAAGTTTGATCGTGCCACAAACGTAGCGCAAGTCTTAGCCACAATCCAAACCAGAAGAAGGACTAGGGGGGACGGAGCGGGTTCCCATTTCGAGCGAAAAAAACGGTGAAAAACGGAAATACATGCTCCCATGAAACGGGAAAGGTCTGAAGCGAGCAATGGGAATGGGTTGTCACCGTATCGGGAGAAAAAAGGGGCAGAGGGGGGGACCGGGGGCGAGTAAATCCAAGGGGGAACACAGACAGCTACGGGGGGGGAAAAGGCAAAACCTCGGGGGAGTCAAAGTAGGAAAAGCCAGGACGGCTGATTTTCAGTCAACGACCAGAAGAAGGGGAGGTGGGTGCGCCGGTTGGGACCGGGAATGACAAGAGACAAAAACTTTTCACAGGGGGGGGGGTTTCTTGCACTTGCAAGACACAGGAAAAAGTATTCACGAACACAGATCCCAAAGTCCACTCTCCCCTTAAGGAGCTTGGAGAAAAAAAAAAAAAAAAAAGGGCCAAAGGAGCAGCCACCCCACTAATGAAAACATCGAACAAGCTGCGCATTCGAGGATCCACAGCGACGGGTGCAAAAAACAAAAGCGGGGTGGGGCACAAGTTTAAAAGAAAAGACGCGACCCTTGGTAGCTGCGGAAAACGTGATTGGGCGTGCTGCTTGGGGAAAATGACCCATGAGAATAGGGAAAAAAAGACATCGTTAGGGTGGGTAGGCAGGCAAAGACACTGGAACGAAAAAAACGAATCAGGGGGGGAAAGGCCCCGAAATGAATGCGCGGGTAACTGATTTGAAAAAAGGGAATCAACTAAGTCAAAAAACGGAGGGGAAGAAAGAAAGGAAAAGGACAAGAGAAGCGCCGCGAACAAAAGATGTTCGCTGGGACCCCCTGATGACGATACACCCTGAAGTGGGGTATCCCCGTTTATCAGGGGACAAATACGCTGTTCGACATGAAAGAAAAAAATGAGCAGCACAGAACAAAAGTTTTGGAACCAGCCGCAAACAAGAACAATCTCTCTGAAAAGAACCGCGGTTCCGAATGGGGGGTTGAAAAAAAAAAAAATCGAAAGGAAGATGGAAAAACCTCGAAGGAGAGGGCGCGACAGCTGTTCGAAAGATCTGGGGCGCTGGGGGGAGACTTGGGGTGAGTGGGTTTTTTGAGGTCAAAACAATTGACAGAGGGGTTGCCAATCTGTAAAGGAGGGTCTGAATACTGGAAAAAAGGCCAAGGGAAAAACCTGGTAAGGGCCCATTCAAGACATGCACAACGTCAAATAACCACCATGTAAAAAAAGGATGGTTCAGAGGGGAAAAAAGCGAACAGACGGGGAGACTACTGTTAAAACAACAAGAGGGTGCCAAGACGGAAACAGTATCGGGGAAAAGACTCATTCGTTGACTTGGGTGAAAGGAAAAAAAAAAGCGCAAAAGCCGAATGGAAAAGAGGGGGACTAAAAAATTTTCCGGCCATAGAAAAAAAGAACGGCTGACGGCGCAGCATGGTCATTCTCGATTATGGGGGAGCTACGGGCACAAATCTTTTGGCGATCACATGAAAGACAAAAGATTCTGACAGCAGCACAGTTGGCGAAGAGAAGGGGTTGGCGGAAAAGGGCAACAGAGGGAAAAATGCCAAGGAAGGTCCAAGGAATGGTCCGTCCTGCAAGGGAGGGGCGTGTAAAAAAGGCCAAGAAGCTTGAAGAGGGGTGGAAAGGGGTCTGCATGATCAATATCGTCGAAAGGGGGGAAAAAAGAAAAGAAGAAAGGAGAAAAGGAGAAAAAAGCAAGGAACAAAAAACAAATGGATTGCCCTCTGAAGTGGTGGTGGGGGGAGGAGAAACCAGGTGTGAATCTATCCTCCAAAACACAAACCATGTATAAAAGGAAAGGGGAAAGATCCTGGAGGAAGTTGGAACTAGATCTTAAAGAAGGGAAAAAAAAAAGAGGGAAAATTGGGGGGGGGGCCGGAAACCCAGTGGGGAACGGTGGCGGCCGAGTCACGACAAAAGAGACGAGGTAGAAAGCAAAGGCTATGACGGCGGCACTGAGACAGTCCCCTAAAGAAATAGGAATCAGTAGGAGGCCCAACATTCCCCTTGGATTGGTGATGGGCGAAACACAAATCTGTGCTCGCCAATGAGCTTCGACAAAGGGGGGGGGTAGCATAACCGATGGTTCCAGGAATTGAAGACACCGTATCGTAGAGACAGTCTTCTGGGCAAAAAAGATAAAAGATGGGGGCTTTGAACCGAAAAAAAAAAAGAAAGGGGCTGGACAAGGATTTGATCATTATTCCACTTTTACAGGAACTGAAAAACACCGATCAAAAAAAAAAAGCACAAACTGTGCTAAAAAAAACAAAAAAAGGGCTGATTGCTTTGTGGGGAACAAGCCGGGGTAAATGGGATCAAAAAGGGAACAACTTGGCGGTGAAACGCGAAATGCCAAGTGGAGCAATGGCGTGAGAAGGGGAGTGAAACCGGGAATTGTCGTACACTAGGGAGTTGCTTTGGAGAAAAAAATATTTCCCGAAAAGGGAGAAAGGTCAACGAAAAAAAAAAAGCAGGTTGAAGCCGGTTCTTTTCCAAGGGGACACGACAAAAGCTGGGGTAGAAATAGACCCTCAAATACTGGGACGCAAAAACCAATAATGTCTAGGTTCAGGGGGAGTGGCGCAACTCAAGCGAGAAAAAAAGATGACGGAGAAATAGCTGAGTCCACGACGGACCAATTTGTAAGCAGGCAAAATCTCAGGGGGGGGAAAAATTTTCACAACCGCGACAATCTGCAGCGAAGGAAGCAGTGAAGACGAAAAAAGAGAGAAAGAAACACCTGGGATGCATAGGCTTTCCCCACTGAGCGTGAACTTG
>Ga0179593_1500798_pt1 | contig 22587 bp, 20 predicted proteins | sample CZODoug2_1_08_16_FD_185931 | JGI IMG/M metagenome (GOLD analysis project Ga0179593, IMG submission 185931) | Vadose zone soil fungal communities from Angelo Coast Range Reserve, California, USA - CZODoug2_1_08_16fungal (PacBio error correction) | ecosystem: Environmental > Terrestrial > Soil >...
CAACTTTTCGGGAGGGACAGGGGCATAAACTGGACGCTTACACTGCGCAAAAGACGTAGAAAAAAAGCGTTATGAAGCGAGGACCGGGGGGGTGTTGTGGTCGTTCTGGTTCTGGTGTGCGGTGTGGGTGTGGGGAAGTGCGCGGTGAGGGGCGTCGTGTCTCGGTGAAAACAGGCAATGGCAAGCGTGGGGCGGGGGGGAAGGGTGGGGCGCGGGTGGCGTGGAAGGAGGGGTGTGAGGGGGGGGTACGTCAAATATAGCGCGGGCAGGGAAGGACGGGTAGTGTGAAAGCGTCTTCCTGGAGTGTGTGTAGCCGGAGTGAGGTCGGAGGGGCGGTGCCGGGAGGAGTGGGACCGTGCGTCTGTGCGGGGGCGGGACGCGTTTAACGAGAGAGGAGAGGAAGGGGCGGCGCGGGAAGACTCATGGCGCGGGTCTCAGGGAAAAGACATGGGGAGAATTTTATTCGAGATGTTCGCGCTCGACGGGCAGCAGGAGGAGGGTAAATTAGAGGGCAAAAAAAGAGGTGGCGTTCACGCGGACAGGCATTGAACCGAGAAGGCGAGCTAAAAAGACTACACCCGGTAGGGAGAAGATGCGAAGAACTGTCGGTGGGTGCTGGGGGGTGCGCATAAGCAGGAAAAAGGGAAGTACGAGTTAAATTCTGGAGCGGTGAAAATCTGGCTTGCAGCGTTTTTGGGGGGGGGCGCGAAATAACTTTAGGCGGGAGGCTAACGTTCCCGCAGGAATCGGGGTGGTAGTCAACGCTTAAGATCGAGGGGCGCATAAACCTGGTACGTGAAGCAATACTGCCGCTAAGGTGGGGACCTCCGGAAAAACTATGTGCAGAAAAGGTTGGAAGTCGGCATGACATCCTTCTCTGTAAATCTACCTCAAGGGGGAGGTCACCATCGTCAATCTGGGCACGCAAATTAGGGAGAAAGTTTCGGAGAAAAGAAATCTAAAAAACTCGACAGTAAACATTTGACGGAAAGGAAGGATCGCAGAATCGGAGTAACGAGTCAAAAACGCAAGAATAGGAAAAGAAAGTCGTAAAAAGGTGAATTCTCCAGCCCTGGGTTATATAGGTCGCAAAAGGAATCGTGCACGTTGAGGGAGTACGCGGAACAGGAGCTGGGAACTCACGCGGAAGACATGACTAGCGTCGGGGGGCTACCAAAACTGCTACTTGGAGAGTTAGGTTAAATGGAGGTCAAAATCGCACAGACTGAGGATCCATTGAGTTCGAAAGAAATGCCTGGTGGGAAGAAAACGTGCCTTTTCTCTCAAACAAGGAAGAGGAAAGAGGGAGAGAAAACGGAGGAGGAACGAAAGACAAATTCTTGCGTACATTCTCGGGTCGCTGGTGCCGGAAAACTAAACGCAACCGGACAAGAGTCTACTGGGAAATGGAGGAAGAGAGATCAGCATTCTGGAGACAAGCTCATTCAACGGGAAAGGTGCAAGAGGGAAATGTGTCTCTACTATAGTTGAGTGAATTACAGGAAAGTGGACGCCTGCGGGTAGAATCTTGGGGGAAGATTCTGCAAAGCGGCTTTCTGGAAGAGGGAGTCGGTGAATTCTTAAGTACGTCCGGAGGACAGGGGCGCGAAAGGGCCCAAGAAGGGGAGCAGGATCTACTCCATGTGAAACCAATTACAGTTGCGTGGGAGCCATAGAAGGCTCATGGCCGTGTCGCGGACGACATGACCTGTAAAAAAAAATGTGGTGCGGACAATTGGCGGGAGAAAACAGCGGACGGGGGAGTAACTCTTTTGCGAAGTCAGGATTCACAAGGGCTTACCATGAGCTCAGGCCAGTACCGCAAAGATTCGAGCCGGACATAGGGCTCAGAAAACGCGAAGTCAAGAGTCAGAAAAAACGTCAAGTCAGCGAAATAGAGGAAGTGCATTCGCGCAAGTCGTAAAAGCGCGCTGGGGCGGGAAGCTGTGCTAAATCACGCGGGACGAGCGCCAATTTGGAGCAGAACTTCCTGGAGGGGGGCAATAATACCGCCAGCGCTCTCGGATGGGGGCGCGCGAGCAAGAGGAGGAAGGAATGCATAGGGAGAGTAAAAATCTAAAGGCCCATTGAGTCCCGGACGGGGGAGCCCGCGGACGGGACAGAACCTCGAGTCAAGGCCCAATCTATTTACGCATCGATGGCACAGGTAAGACGAAGACTGTTTCCACTTTTGATAATTTAAATAGGGGATCAGATGGCAAGATTCTGTCAGGGAGGAAGAGAGCGCCTGCCGTTGCCATGATGGCAGGGCACTCATTCGCCAAATCTTCGCAAGGGGGGGATCCAGAAGATGCATCCGGGGTCGCGCGTGCGAATACTTGTGGTGATAACAGGCCAGAGGCAGGGATGGGGGGAAGCGAAGGGTGAATGAAGAAAGAGAAATCTACTAGGTGGAAAACTTTACATAGTTCGACTCGACTCAGGAAAATGGAGGCCTGCTGCTCTTAGAAGTGAAAGGGCGAGGGGAAGACAGTGGATAGAGGTCCACCTCCTACAAAAAATCATTTTAAATCATTCACTTTCCCGAGCTCACATCTGGGGGCTGGGTCAGGAGCGGTAGCACATTCATCCTCACGACGAGTCAACAGATCGACTCCATGAGCGAAGGGTAAAGGTTTCATCAGTTTGAGAGGCAAAAGACGAAATAAAGGGGTATCGTTAAAGATGTTCATGAGGAATGCGGTAAAGAGAGAAGGAAAAATTGTGGTAAGAGCAGAGAATCGAAGGGTCTTGGGAAGTGCACGCATGCTTCAAGAGATGGGTTTACTCGACCCTCAAAGTTCGACCCGGGGGATTCAAGGAGCTTCAGGGAGAGAAAAAAGAGGAATCAAATCTCAGGCTTGCGACAAGGAGCAGTTCCATCTTGTCGGAAAACCCAGAGGAAAAAGCACCGGGGGGGTTACAACGCTGGGTTAATGCCGAACATCGCGACGGCAAAATCTGAAAAATCTTAAAGCAGTCTATAGAGCGGGTTGAGACACTGGACTGAAGACTGAAACCTCTAGAAGGATTGAAAAACTGAGCGATCCATCCACGGAAAGATCGCGGCGGACAAGTTGGCTATGGAATCTTCCGACAGGAATTGGCAAAGGAACACGACGAGGTGAACGCCTCAGTTGAAAGAGAACGCCCGTAGTCTCTTATCGCAGGGGGCGAGGATTTAGGGAAAGAGAGAACCAGGTAGCCTGGCGAGAGAACCCAGGAGGGCAAGCGCCGCTCCGCCGTTCTTAGGATCAGTTTGAGGTCGAAAAACGATGGAGAGGCAGAATTTTCACACGGCTTCGTATTCAATTTTATCCCAACGACCAGCCCCCCTTGATAAGAGAGAAGGCGTGGAAAGAGATGGAATCGGAGACGCGAGGAGGACAGTTATACACGGAGATTCCCTAATTAGGGTTATGGGCGGTCATCTGAGCGGGGCATAGCAAAGAAAGGGAGAAAATAGGGAAAGGAGAGAGGAAGGGGGGCAGGAATGAAAGAGAGAAGAGTGAGGGTAGGGGAAAGAAAAGAGAAAGAAAAAGAAGATGAAAGATAGGGAAAGTGAAGAAGGGTGGAGAAAGGGGATACAACGGAGAAGATGGAGAGGGAAAAATGAGAGAACAAAGTGGGTGAGCAGGAAGGGGAGGAGATAAGGTGAGGGGGGAACGAGGAAACATGGGATGGGAAGGTAAGAAGAGGAGGTGGGGGGAGGAAACAGTTGAGCGAGAGTAGGTGGCGAAGCGGAGGAGGGAAGAAGAGCCAGGAGGATGAAGGCAAGCGGAGGTGCGGGGGTAAAAGAGAGGGGCCGGGGGGAGAGTAGAAATTTAGGGGGGTAGGGAGAAAGAGGAAAGGAGAAGGGGGAGAAGGAAAAAAGAAGAAGTCAGGAGTAGCTGAGAGGAAGGGAGGGAGGGGAGAGGAGAGAGAGGGAAGGGGGAAGGGGGGGTAGAGAAGGGTGCGTGATGAGGGGGTTAAAATCTTCGAAGCCCTGTCGGGTAAGAAGAAGAGGGTAGAAATGATTCAGAACTCTACGCAGAGAGGGTCTGGGAACTGAAAAAAAGAGTACAATCATTTCGTTACAGTCGAAGAATAGGACCCATTAAGTCTTTTGCTCCTGCTAACATCTCAGAACTGAAAAAAGGAGGATTGGTTAGGGGATACTAATGAGACAAAAAAAATAAATAAGGGAGCGCTCGTTTCGGAGGAGCTAGGGTAGACGAAGGGACTCTCAGCGACAAATGAGGGGATGGTTGGACAGAGAGAAATCCGAGACTCTTCAAAGAGAACGTGAGGGGCTGTCACTCCTTCTAGGTCAGATGATAAGAATGTAAGAGCATACGCTCTAACCTATATCGAGAGAGGAAAAAATTTATGGGACGCTCATGGTCTCAAGAAGAAGAAATTGAACTCTGTGGGGGAAGGAAAAGGAAGGGCATCCGAAGCGGGAAAAGAAAGGAGGAACGGGAAATCTTCCTCTATCTCGGCATCAAAAGTAGCATCCATAAGAGGCTAGGCCATACGAGGGAAAGGGGGGACAGCAAGGACATGGAAGGGGGCTAACGGCTAAATCATCCACCCACTCGCTAAAACAAGCGAAGTCGTGCGCGGAAAGCATCAGTTCAACTAAGGGATTCACCGAGTATTAAAAGGGGAGGCGGGAAAAAGTCTTCTGTGAAAGCTATGAAAATTAAGATCTTTATACTTTTTCACTCAGGTAGGAGTGAACGGTAATTAGTCTCTCTACTGGGAGCGAGCGAGCCGGTCTGAGTTTCGAAAAAGCTTGATTCTGTCAAACCGTGCAATCGCTCATAAGAAAGATGGAGAGCTGACAGCGGGTTGCTCTGTATTGCCTTCCTGAGACAAAAACTAGGGGACGAAGAAACAAATAGAGGCGAGGGGGGGACTTCTCTCAACAAAGATTTAGGCGAAAATTCTTAAAAAAAAGAAGATGACATCCCCTTAATGGCTCTCGGTAAACTTAAACAATTTCGCTGAAACGGAAGAAGCGTTCGGGAGAAAGAGGGGGGGAAGGCTTACGACCCCGGCTATTCTGGGAATCAATACGTAACTATAAAAGAAGGCGCCCATCGGGATTGAAAAAAAAAAGAATGGAGGGAGCGGATTGGGAATATCATTAACCGAGAGGTCAAATTACTAACCTTGAGGGCATAGCAATGAAGAAGAATAAATTGCGCTCACGAGGGCTACCTCTATTGGGTTGAGGGAAGTCAGGGATACGCATGGAAGCGAAATAGCGACGCCTTCGAGATACGGGTTGCGCGGACATTGACGCAGGGTTAAAAGCAGAGGCACCGAAAGGTGGAGTATAAAGAATCAAGAGTACCACTCCGCACAGACGACCGGCGGACCGAAGTCAACAGGTCAAAGAAGGAGAATCTAAGAGGGAGGGGGGAAAAAAAGAAAAAAGAAGAATTCGCCTGGGGGAGGACGTGGGTGATCAAACTGGAGCTCGGGGGGAAAATCGACGAGCATTTTAGAAGAGAGGGACTTTCGCAAGCGCGAAAAAGTCTAATACTCGGCGGGTATTACTGACGAAATAAAGGGGAAAGATGCAAGGAGCACTCGGAATAATAAGCGCCGACTAAATAGATCTGGAAGGAGGGAAAAAGGGTAAGATCTTGCTCGTCAAGAATTGACAAACGCAGATCGGGAGGTTGAAATCTGTCGACCGTCCTGGCGTAACTTTTCGAGCGGCTTTAGAGGTGACTGAAGTTGAAACGAAATTAAACGAGGCAATGAGGGCCTATGTAACTCAAGAGATCAGGTTCCGTCTGGGGGGGGGTCGAACGCAAGAATCTTCTGCGGCTGGGAGGAAGGGTGACTTCCAACAAAGCTCCGGTGGGGCTTGGGGTGAAAGGAATGACGATCCTGACCTCAATAAAGAAGCATGAAATACTTTAATGCATCATCTTCGGAAAGGACCTTCTCAGGCACTCCATCATGGAAGGGAAAGAAATTGAAAGTTCGAATATCTGGCACGCTTTGAAAGCTATAGGGGCTCCTGCCTTCGAAAAATATCTCTCGGGAGAAGAACGAATAGGTTTGGCGGAATTGGTTCAGGGAAAGTAAGCCGAACGAGCGGGGGAGGGGGGGAAGGGGAGAAAAACTCACCCGAAAATGTTCGAAAAAGGTTGGATTTAATGTATCAAAATAACTTATCCTAAGAAACTAAGAGAACATACACGCAAGGAAAACTCTCCTGCGAATGGAGCTGATCCGGGAAGGTCGCAAATTCTTGCAAAAATCAGATAATACTCAGGAAGTCACACATTAAGGGGAGACCGATCTCAACAAAACTCTTTTCACTGGAAGAAAAGGAGCCGATGCACGTGACCCTCGAAAAACGGGATCCAAAAGGGGAGAAAAGTCGATGAGGGGGGGGAGCACTGGTTTGCGATATATTGTCTCGAAAAGGTATATACTAGAACCGCGGGAGGGGGAAAACGTAAGGGAGGACGAGCCGGCTGAGGGAGACAGGTCAAACCGCGAAACAATTCGCTTTCGGGGCAAAACGCTGGCGGGCGGAAAGCGGCACCAGCGATTCGAAGAAGTGCTGGCCGCAATGGCGGTATATAGGGGGCCCTCAGATGATTAACTCACAAAGAAACACTTAGTCCTTTTAAATCTAATAACAATTCATTTTGTCCGGCAGCTTCAAAAAAGGTCCTATCACAAAGAGACGGTAGTTCCGATTCGCTGACCAGAGCACCGAACGCGAAAACGATTTTACTCGCTCATACGAAGTAAAAAGGGCGGGCGGGCAAATCTCGTTCTACTAACGTGGAAAGGCAACTTTCAAAGGAGAACCTATATCGAACGAACTGGGGGAGGGGAAGAATTGATCGCAGGGCGAGAAGAGTTGCGCTGTTAGTTTAATCGCCGTGATAGGACGGCAGTCTACGTAAGCAACAGGGGGTCAACGATACTCTCATACGAGGGCTGCGTTACTGCCCGGGAGGAGACCAAGGTGAAGACAATGACGATGCTCTGTGACATCTACAGGTGCATTTCTATGTAGATAAAGGAAAAAAGGGATATAGGTTCAAGGGGGGGAAAGTACGACGAGCCCAAAGGGGGTCAGAAATAAAGTTTTGGGGGTGGAGGCACATTGTCTTCTAACTAAACGCCGCATCGCGGTTAACACTTTAAGGGCGAACAGTGGAAAAAGCAACGCTGAAGCGCCGGCTGTATTAATATCTTCGTAAGGCCTCACGTGCGCAAAAAAAAAAATTAGGCGCAGTCAACGACGAAAAGAAGGACCAGACAAAGGGCAGAGGGGGAAGCTGGCCGCAGGGGCGGCGAGGGACGTGCACATTCCAGGGGGTCACTGTACGATTGCTAAAACTTTCTTCTCAGGAAGGAAAGAAGGGGGGGAACAACCAAACAGAAGCAGTGCACGCAATATGGAAAACCGCGCCGCCGACGATAAAGTGCGCAAAGAACATCGTACGGAATAAAATGAGGAGAGATTTCCTAACGAAAAAGGACAGGATACTGATCCAAGGGGAGAACTGGAAAAACATCACGCGCCTGGGGGCGAGAGAAAAGTGCAGGAAGCGAGGAAAGGACGGGGCACAGAAAGAAATGAACACTTTGTTCCAGCTTAGGGGACAATAGAGAACAAAAAAAGGGTAAAACCTTGCCCGCTAATTGGAATCCGGAAGGTCGGCCACGGGAAAATCCCTTTCAGCAAGAAAGTGGGAAAGGGCACCAATTTCGGCGTGACTACCGGCAACGCGTCTAGGGCCTGTCGTCTATTCAAGAAAGACAACAGTAAATGGGAGGAGAAGAAAAAATCAAGAAATATGGGGCCTCTCTTGTACAGGGGGCACTAAAGCCCTCAAGGCTCGTAGTTGACTCAAAGAGGGAGAGGCATAGCTGACCGCTATAGTTAGGGGGAATTCTTGGTTCGGCCGTCGATGAAAAAAAGGGGGGCGAGTGGGGGAAAGTGGGGGGATTCGTCAAACAGACGTACAACGAGGTGAAAACTTTAAAAGAGCAAACAGGAAGACTGGAAGCACAGGGTCTCTAATTCGGGGTACTTCAAAAGGAAAAAAAATGCGTCAGATTCAAACGCTGCAGTGGAGGAAGGAGCCGGTCCGTAGAGTATTTTCCCACCGTCCGTAGGGGGGGGGGGGGGAGCTGAAAAAGAAAAATACAACTGTCGTGGGAAGATTTGCAGCAATTGCATGCATAGGCTGCACTCATCCGAACATCTTTTACTGATTGGGGAGAGCCGGTGGGGAAAGGATACTGAAAAAAAGGGGTAGCAATGCAGCATCTCTAGTGACGTCCTACTAAACAAAATCCTTACCTGAAGGGACTGTCAAAGGGACGAGAAAGGGGGTGAAGAACAGGTGCCCTGATTGTCGGACAGGGAGCTAAGAAATGTGAAAAGTTGTAGTAAGATACTCCACTACTACGCCTCTGTGGATTCGGATGAAAGGGAGGGGTACTCTCCTGAAAAGGACTTCCCTTCAAAAAGAGAGTGCCTGTAGATCTATAAATGAAAATCGAGAGAAGCTAACACTGGAAAAAGTCCAACCGTGTAAAACCGAGGAGGAATGGCCCGATCAGAACGTAAACCTGAACTAGAGGTCCTTTCTTAAAAGGTTGAAAGCGCCTGAACTTTCGCATCACGGAAAAAAGAGCTCAACGCAAGTGCGGCTCCAATACTACGCCTGACTACGCTCGCGTCGTCCGACACGAAGGAAGAAGGACGGGGGCGCAGGTTGGTCGAGATTTACTACTAGGGGAACTCGCATGGGAAATCGTGCTCTATCACGAGGGAGGACCAGGTCTGCAAAACTAAAAAGACGAAATTGGGGAGGCGAAGTGTTGATTCCGAGGGGTAGAGAATCAGAATGCTGCAGGGTTCCCCAAAACCATCTCTGATATGAAACCACCCGCGCAGACATAAAAGAGAATCGGTCGAATGCAGGATGCAGAAACGGACTGAGTCGCTGGCAGATCGCGCGAAGGCCGAACTGGCACAGAGGCATCGAACGTGAAAAAAGAAGCAAGGACTTGAGGCGAGCACAGGCCACATCTATGAACGAGGATCTGCAGAAGGCGGGGGTCTCGCCCGCGGAAACCATCTCTCTTTTACGCGAAAGAGGAAGGGGAGGGAGAAGAAGACCGCCGCTCTCAGCCGATTGAGCCCTAGGGTGGAGAGTCCTCTAACTATCGCTAGGAAAACAAAACATTAGGAGGATTCTAATAGTTCGAAATTAAAAAAAACATCCTCTCAAGTCCTGAAAACTCTTGGGCGGCGGCGAGATAAAAGAGGAGGGAGGGGATAACAGGAGAAACTGAGGGTTTGCGGATGACAACGATGTCCGCGGCTTCACGCAGCTTAACAGGAAACGGGATGGGAAGGGCTACTCTGGAAAGGGATTATGAACCTTCAATACAGTGAGGGCATAGAGCTGACAGCACTCAGAGACGAAATCTCGAAAAAAGTATCTGGAAAACCCTCATTCCAAGAAGGAAGGGGGCTAGGGAGTGCGGGTTTATACCGAATTGAATCCTAAAGCGGGGTAAATTAACTTCCTGAAGTCTTAACTAAATCGATAGGGGGAAGAATAAGAAATCCATTGATCTCTTTCCGACAGGGGGCATCTGTCTTGAAGCACGCGCATGGACGCCTTTAGATGACGTTAAACCTCTAAACTGAAGAAATACTATAGCCTCCAGGAAAACCCCAAAAAAAAACCAGTCCGTGGTACTCATAGAAATAGATTCGGGAAAAGAGGATAAAAAAAGTGAGGGGAGGGCGCAGGCTGTAAGATAGGAATTTACCGGGAGGCGCTAAAATTTCCCGGGGGGAGGGTGAAGGCAGGGATTGGGGGGGAACGTGAAAATCATAGTGAAATCTTGGCAATTGTGAAATGGGGGAAAAGGGGAATCTAGGGGGACGAACCTCGACTACTAGAGCATTTAGAGATCTTGACCCGTCCACCAAAGAAAAAGATGGGGCGGGCAACTAGGGTACCTGAACGACGAAGTCTCAATCACCGCTTTGATCAAGAGAAAGAAAAAAGGTCGAAGAAACGAGGACTTCGCTGCAAAACCAAATGGAGGAGGGGGAAAATTCAAAAACAAAAGGGCCACTACGAATTGCTTAAGTAGCCGTAATTCTCGAACGGCAAAAACCAATCCGGGTAAATGCCTGGGAAGGAAAGGAAGGACAAACTCGAAGGAGCCAGAGTCGTAAAAGAAATCGGAACTATCTCTACAGGCGCGCACCATTCGTTAAAAAAAAGACAGGACGGGCGTTGTACGAATCAGGACATGAAAAGGAAAAAAGAGGGCATTAAAAAGGGATTGCGGAAGGGCTCCACAATCATCCTGGGGAGAAGAGGGGGAAAAAAACGCGAAAAAGATCCGCGGTGGGGCAGCGCTGGGCGGATCTAATTTACGCTACTGGTCCCAAGCAATGAGGAAGGAGTGAGGTGTGCCGAGACTCGGACATTGAGCGCAAAATTGAAAAATAGATCTGTCCTAGGGGGCGGTTGGGGACTCAGACGGATCACTAGAAGGGCAGAAGTTTCAAACGGCACACCAAAGAACGTCCCCGATCCTCTCGCGCCGTCTACTTTCAAGGAAAGGCGGCAAGTAGACCTTTCAAAGGGGGAAAGTGAAAAAAAGGCTGCGGAAAGGGAAAAAAAAGCTTCTGCTGTTAGAGACATCTCAAGGTTAGATCCTAACCTTACAAATAGGATGGGGCGCATTTAGGGGGCTTCTCTGAAAGAAGTGAAAAGCAAAAGGGACAAAGCTTGTCAAAGTGGTCATAACAAAAAAGGGAGGAAGGGAACTAGAAAACCCATAGTCCTAAAGGTTTAACAAACGTACTGTTAGAGAGGGGGGGAGAAAGGAGAAGGTAAAAACGTGACGACTATCTGTTGCGGGCGAGACCCGAGGGGGTGGGAAAGTTTCAAAGCGGTCGGAGGTGTGGCACGTTGGCGGCGGGGCAAGAGCAATGCTCAGCACCGGAAATCTCAAGAAAGGAAACAGTTAGATATCATTCTTATGTGAAGCGAAGCAGGGGAACATCTCGGAAGGGGGCAGGGAAGAAATATGGAAAATGCAAACAGACTAAGGCGAAAAGTGGGCTTTTCCACGCATTGGTACGCGCCACATAATCGCAAAAAATAATTAAGGGAAAGGAAAGGCAAAGATCGAAAGGAACGCAGAAAAGAAAGGAATCAACTCACTTGAAACGGATGGAAAAGTATGAGCTTCCCTCGGGGAAAGGGGTGGGCTAAGAGGGGGCGGCTGCCTTATATTAAGTCGCGGGAAAAGAATGGACAACAGACCGAGTTACATCTAATGTGCAGCATACAGGGGTAAAGAGCCTCTGCCGCTGGAGTGGAAACTGCAGGGAGCAAAAATTTATTGGTTCATCACTTTGGGCGTTGACCCTGGGAGGACGAAGGAACAGAGCAAAACTTCTCTATCGAAATGACAACCGGGGTTCATGCGTTACCCCTCGCCGTCTATTCTCATTCGGTGGGAGCAAATGAAACAGAAACTCTCGTAACTCGAAGAATAATTTGCCGGACGCTACCAACATCAAAAGAAGTTGCAAAAAACAAGGGATACCATCAACCAGAATCGAAGGAGCAATCGAAGGGGGAAGAGAAGTCGGAGAAAAGCTTTTCATAGGCTCGGGAAAACAGGAAACGTGGCAAGGGTAGGAATAGGGACCGGAAGGGGTCAAACCGTTCATTTAGGAAGAAAGCGCTACTACCATTAAATCACCGCGAAGCAAAAGTTACGCGTTCTGTCTTGGTAAAAGGGAGGAGGAGAACAGGGAAAGGGGTACTAGAACGAAGGCGACCAAGCCGGGGAAAGGAAGAGACGTTTTAATCTAGGACAACAACAAAAAAGAGGAGAAAAAAGGATACAAAAATCTTCCAAAGCTTCCCACGATTGCGTCAAAAACTGGAAAGGCATCGGCTGGGAACAGTCCGAACGACCAATAAACGGGGACGGGCGGACGCTTGGGGGGAGGGGAAGAATCCAAGAAGAAAGCAGTGCCCGGGAGGGCGGAAAAAAGAGAAGGTCAAGATAACGTGCACTATTCCATTCCTCGAACCGACAGATTTAGTCCTAAGTGCCCATCTGGATCGGGGTGGGAAGAAAGGGGGCATATTTGGGGGGGGTAAAGGGACAAATCGTGATGCGATCAGGAGCGGAAATTAAAAAAAAAGGCTGGGGGGAGTCAGAGTACCTACTTCAGATGGCTTTGGAGAGAACTGTTCACCAGGTCTCCCCTAGCGACAATGCTTCTATGGGTACACATTCAAAAAGGGTCAGGCCTGGGAGAAAGAGACTTAGGAAAATTGAAATTTTTCTAAGAGAAATGAGAAGAAATTTCTTAAAATAAGGTTTTTCTGGGTTTTCTTGCTAAAGAAACGAACGAGAGTTACTCCGCAATTTGCGATTCGGGGGTACCAGGGAAACCAGGCTTGCTCGGGTCACATCGTGCCCGGGAGGACTTCTCGGCATCTCTCCCGGACAATTAAAATAAGCAAAAATGCGCTTAACTAAGCACGAGCCTCAGTCACCACTCGAAAGAACAGGGGGGAGATCTCTTAGACGAAAATGCCGTGGCGCCTGAGGGATTCCGCCTCTTCCGTGAGCCGGGGGGGCGCAGTGACCAAACATGGATCAAAATTTGTAGCTGCTATTCAAAAACGTGGTTCGGCTCAAGAACTTGACTTCGACAAACAAAAGGAAAGAGGCAAATGCCGCAATATTAGAGGATAAAGACGCACTCCTCCTAATTTCAATTCTACCCATGAAGAAACACGACGAATGCGAATTTCGAGGTTCCGGAGGGGAACTCTCCATTTAGAACAGGGCGCCAGCGCACGCGAAAAAAGCAACCTCGCAACCCTCGCACACTTGTCAACCCAGAGAGAACGCACGATGAAAAAAAAGCGCGAAACGTCAACGACTGGCGGAAACAGGGAATCATATGCAATTAAGCATCCTTCAAGCGCTTTACATAAAGAGAGTCGGCACGGCGCAGGCCGGTCCAAAACCGGGACAGCCGCGGTACTGAATCGGCACCCCAAGTTTTGGGCTGAAGGAATACACGATGGGCTAAATAAGGACGGTAGGCTCTGGCGATACTCGGGGAGCGGGTATGAGAAAAACAAAGAAGTAAAAGGTGAGATTCCATTGAACACCAGGAAACTCCCTCAAAATGAAGTCGGGCTCTTTTCGCCAGATCTCATGAGCTACCTCTAAGACGGAAGAGGTAGTAAAAAAGGGAGGGTGGATCTTCGATTGACTGAAGCTGATCATTGGGAAGCAAAGCCAAGGTCGGACTCTCGATTCAAACTGTATGAAGTCACGGAAAAGAGGTTCTAAAAAGAAGAGGAACTAGGTCTATCCTGTCGAATTCGATGAGGACGACTGGGGACAGGGGCGGGAGACGACACGGCTTAAGGGGGGTTTGGTTAAAAATCAGAAGTATTAATTTGCGAGACTCAAAAGAAACGTTTTGTTTGAGATTGTGTCCATTAAAAGAGGGAAGGTAACATAAAGCCGAAGGGAGGTCACATCCTCTCCGGATCGCCGACGTTCATTTGAGGAAAAAAGCAAAAGCTTCTCCCGCGAGGGGGGCGGAGAGTCCTACTCCCCCGCCTTTCTGACCGGGTCAGGAGGGGAGGGAAAAAAGTTTCCGGACTCCATAGCAATCAAGGGAAAAGACGACCATTCTATCCAAGATTTTGAAGCCGCCACTTTGTGACGGCGCGAAGAACAAAGTACGACCAGACCGTTCTTCTAGCAAGGCGTGTGCTTATCGCAAAAGCTCGTCAGAAGGACGGAAAAGAACGCGTCGGGGGACAGGTAAGAAAACGAAGGGGATAAATGCCAGAGGCGAAGATAGGTCGAAACCCAGTAAGGCAAGCGTAGGAACACAGGCTCTCCACTAGAGGGGAGGTAAAAAAAGTAGCGTCCAAGCCAATATGAGCACAGAAAGAATCGCACATGCAACCACTTTTTTGGGAGGAGGCCTGGTCCGGGGGAGGCATCGGGGGGGGGGGGGGGCAAAGCACGAAAGGTGCCTCGAAGAAGTGGTGACGACGAAGAGTACTCTTCTGCTAAAGAATAAAAAGCACATTATACGGCGCACCTGCTTAGATGGGAAGGGGTGGAGGATTAAGAAATACGCACGAGACGTCCATTTGCTCTGTCCGGTGCGCGATCAAAGTCTCAATGCAAAAGGGAGCAGCACGAGAACACGATGAATCCGTCCATTATAGAGAGGTGGGGAGACGAAGTCCAGAAGGTCGCATTGGCAAAAAAATAGAGGTGCAAGAAAGGAAGGCCAAACCGCAATAAAGAGAGGACTGTCTATTTCTACGGAGGGGATTGAAAGAAAAACAGAGGAGAAACTATAGCTACTAAGGCGCGAGATGCCGAGAAATTCTACTTCTGCAAAACATGAAGCGTTTACATCTCGTAAATTCTAATCAGGAGGGCGGTGAAGAGGGGGGAAGATATCTTAAGGGTAAGGGGGGGGACGCAGGGAACTAGTCACATAATTTCGGCGTCGAATATAACGCCGGAGGAAAACGCGCTCAAAAGATTTCTTTTGTAAGCGACGTCGAACTATCCTCTACACAAAAACACTTAGAGTGAAATGGAAGGGGAAAGGGGTCGAGGGGAAAAGAACAAAAATAAGGCGCCAGCTTTCTGGAGAAGGGGAAGATGAAACGGAAATGATACAGCACACCGGATGGGGCCTCGTTCGCTACGAAAGTCAGTCGAGCGCAGGACAGACGAGGCCTGAGGAGGGGGGGGCCGGGGAATTCTGAAGGAAACTTTCGCAGACTAGTACGGGGCAATCCGCGAGAGTCGCAGAAAGGAGGGGGGATTCTGGTAAATCCATCCTTACTGGGGGATAGGAGAGGGATTTAGAGGGAAGGGAGGTCAAAGAAAAAATTCTTCAGGGGCCAGACTGATTAGGTTCAGCCGCAAAAACTATCTAAGAAAAAATTAATCATCCCTACAGGTCCATCTGAGGGGAGACTCGGAGCATGGGGGGGGGGGGACAGAGCGGTTAACTGAGCGCAGTATTAAGAGGGGTCTATTAGAAAAAAAAGAGAATCCCGACACCTAGCTACGCCACGACCCGGTTTCTTCCTCTTTCATCTAAAGAGGCGAGGAAAATGCGGCGGGGGTATGGGCGAGAAAGTCGCGTGAACGCTCGGAAGGCCCGACCGGACAGGAGGCAAAACTTTTTCTACTAGTCTTCTCACGGTAAGGGGGCGCTACGGAGGAGGGAGGAGGAATAAGAAAAAGCAGTTCACACCTTCAGTCCATTTGGAGAAACCGGGAGCGAGGAGAGACGAGGGGTCGCTGATTACCACCGGGCTTTTTCTCTTGAAGAAGGAGGGAGAGGGGGGGGGAGAGCATCTCAAATCAGACGGGGGCGAATCGAAGAACGCGGCTGGGGGGAATCTGCGGTTCTTCTCTCCACACCACTAATGGAGGACTAAAATGGGCTAGAGGAAACAATCAAAGGGGGGAGAGATTGCCTTAAAAAAATTGAAATAAGAAATGAAAAACGCAACCGGTGAAAGAGGGGGGGGGACTTCTTACTAGTAACCCCTCTCGGAAACATTAAAAAAGGAAGAAAGAAAAGTCGGGGATCAAGGAAGAGGGCACACCCATCGATTAAATGTTTGAGGATAGGGATTTGGGAAAGGACGCTCAGCAAATAGCATAGTGAACCTCAAGACCTTGGGATAGGTGAGGGCAAGAGGGAAAAGAAGGATTGAAATGCACTAAACGAAACTGTATCTCGGAATAGAGTAATGCATCTAGGCGGAGAGGCGAAGGAGGAGAAAAATCGAAAAGCCTTCGGGAGATACGTTTGCGAGGAGGAGAAAAGGCCTTTAAATCGCGCGTGCCGAGCGGGGTGACGCTATCCATCAAACGACTTTGACACCCGACGAAGGAAAAAAAAGAGGGCCCAGAAATCTGCGAGAGTCAGCGACGAAATACTGTCGACTTGCTGAGGGCTTAAAAGAGAAAGGAGGGGACCTTGGGGGAGGGGGGCAGGGTGCAGGTATAACTAGCTCGCTACACAAAGCAGCTAGGAAAACATTTGACGAATCAGAGGACTTTTTGATATCGTCCAAGAACGGAGGGGGAAAACGCCTTGTGTCATGAAAGAAAGGGGGAAATAAGGGCCTGGGACAAGAGGCAGGGAAAGAAAAAAAATTAAAGAGGGGACTCCACATTATCAATAAAAAGGGCTCAGGGATTGAGAATAAGCTCTGCATTACAGGAGGGGGATAAAAGGAAAGATCGGTTCGGTGCAGGGAGAGGGAGCTGGAGGGGGAGGGTCGAAGCGAAAGCTCGAAGGGCTGGAGACCGGGGGGAGAGGGGGGGGAGAAATCAATGCGTTCTGATTAAAGCTCCAGAAAAAGGAGGTTATAGCGATGTTCGGATCATCCGTAGAGTATTCTTCTGGCCTTGATAGAATATTTCGGAAACTGGATCTACGGGGGGGAGGTACAACAATGGACTCCCATTTGGGCGCGCCGACCAAGGAAACGATCTACAACGAAGGAAACTAACAATTTATATCTCGACCTGGGGGGGGAAGGAAAAGAAAACTGAGGGAAGAACGGCTTATGAACGGGGGAATTTGCGAAGCATCTGATCTTCAATCTCGGTTGACGTATGATCTTTCAATTCCGGGGAGGAAAAGATCTAGCAGGGGGGAGCAAATGGATTGATGACTGGCGGTTTAATAATCAAAATTTCGGATAAAGTCGTGACGGCCAGAGGTCGGGCGAGTGAAAGAAGGGGCCGCAAAAAAGGGGGGTGCTTGGTTGTGGGGGAATGCGCCCGCGAAAAGGAACATGCCAAGACTCTGGCTCTAGACGACCTGCCCGGTGGCTGAGTCAAATCGAATCTCCGGAGGGGAGCCTGAACATGAGGGGGAGAAAAAAGTTCGGCTCACCTCATCGGAAGTAAAAACACTGGGATCTTAAGACGACAGGGATGAGAAAAGAAAGGGCCTTTCAGACGGCCGATTCAACCTCGAGCAGCGAACTCAGAAAGAAAAAGACGCAAGGGAGAATCAAAGTTCGAGCTAAAAAGGAAGAGGAAACGTTTCGGAAGAGGGGCCTGAGGTTATGAGGATCTTCTTCAGAACAGTCACAGGAGCAGAAGGGAGCGGGAGTTGAGATGTTCTGTAACAGGCACCCGAAGTAGAGCACGTCGGGTAAGCAATGACCTGGTATACGTCAGCCTACGTTTCCTACCAAAAAAAAAAAGAAGGAGGAGGAAAAAAGGAAAAGGAGGCACACCTTGCATTTCGAGCCAAACTTTCGACGTCGCTGGGGGAAAGGGGGTTAAAGAGGCACAGCGCACCGGAAAGGAGAAAGGCTTACTCTTGTACTTGTCTCCTCATACGGACGGAAGGAAAGGCTGACGGGAAAAGGAGAAGCCGAATGCACCATGGCGCGAGAAGGATAGCAAAAGCTTGGAAAGGCCGCGCATGTGCGAGGAAGGAGGGTTCGTATCTAATACTTCTTCTTCATCAGCGTAGAGAGGGGAACGGAGGGGGAAGGGGGTGCGAAACTCCGTGCGCCTGGCTGAAAGAAGGCGCAGGCCATCGAAAAAACAGGCTAGTTGACTAAGGGCACCAGTCAGGGATGTAATTCAGAGGATTATTATGGGCTTTATCGGAAGAAAACATGACCGCAAAAATTGCTGAAAATTTTGTGCGTATTGCTTTTTATCAACTCAAAGGAATGCGCAGAAACGACTTTAAAGAAAGGTAAACTTCTGGATTATCAACCATCGGATGCGTAGAAGGAATGAGTACGGAGGAGGGGAGAGAGGGCGATTACAACTGCCACTGCTCTAAAAACGATGGGAAGCTCGTCAAAAAAAGACCTAGAGAGGAGCTATCTCTGCTGGCTATTCTCTCATTTCAGGCGGTGGGGAAAGTGGCGGTAGCAGGGGGAAGAGAGTCAGTCTAACGCTAAAAAGGCGGTCGTTACATTCACCGTCTAGAGTGGAAAGATTTATATACGCGCCCTCTGCCTATGATTCAGTGCAGGAGAGGAAATCCAGTCGGAAGGAAAAAGTTCGGCAGAGATTTTCTAGACTCTCCAGCGAGGGAGAAGGGGGAAAACGTAACCCTTAGAAGTCCGCCTCAGCGAAGACACTTTCTTCTCCAACGATTTGAGCTCGGAGGGGGAATAAGTACTCTGAAAAAATGGTAAAAAGCTACAGGTGTATAGTGTATTCACCTTATGTGATCCAGAAATACAGATGACCAACTCAGCGCATGTCAGGGGGGGAATAATTTCTTCCTTCCAGCCATAGGGTAATTGATCAGGAGAGTGCAATTGAAGACTAACGCGTGTAACTAGTCGAAGAAGGGGACTGTCGGAGAAATGGGGAGACGCTGTCGAATTTCATAAGGGAAAAGGAGGCGGAGCCTACACCTTTGCCTCATTGAGAGAAAGTGCGATATGCTTTTGTAACTGCGCAGGAAGGGGGAAGCACGCAAAAAGATTCATCTTTGGGACCGACGAAAGTGAGACATGATGAAGGGGCCGAGAATCAGATTTCGGCCGTCAGGGGGGGATTGGAAGGAGGATTTTCTGGAGTACCCCGCGGGGGCCGGGCAGATTGGGAGTGTATCTCAGTCCTCGAGGAAAAGTTAAGCATAGAAGGATGACAGAATCGCGGGTCGAAAAAAGTAAGAATATAATAGCGGCAAAAAAGGGGAAGCTAGAGGGGAAGAAAGTCGTGTCTAAATTATTCGCCTTAGAGGGAGCGCTTAGCAGAAAATTTCGGGAAGCTGGGAATAAGGGGGAAAAGTTCAGGGGGGAGGGGAGGCAATCGAGCTAGTTGAAGAATCAGACAGGGGTCGCGCCATGTAGAGATTTAAGTTCGGGGTAACGAGAAAGAATAAAATCCGATTGTAACATCGTCCGGGGAAAAAAAACCGCGCCGAGGGGAGGATAAAATTTCGATAGTGGTCAAGGGGGCCCCGATAAGAATGTCGGACGCGACGGTCGAAAAATGGGTTCGCCAAGAACTCGGTTGAGTAGAAAAGGCCCACACAGAAAAGTCTCCGGTTTCGAGGCTAGGCACGCGGTGGCGCCAATCTCTGCCAGGGGGGGGTCCATCTTCTCCCGAAAAAAGAGTTTCAAGGAAGACGGGACAAGACGTAAACCGGGAACCAATTGAAGGAGGAGGGGACTAACACATCGAGGACGACTCGCGAGAGGGGGGGACCCCGTATCTAGAACGGCCCGCAGGAAAAGAGAAAAGAGCCGGGGAACAATGCTCGCCTAGGTCAATACACCGGAGCAGCACAGCCGAAAGGGGGCTAGCCTCGTGACTACGCTATTTACGAGCCTCGGGGCTCTTCTGAAGGGCCGAGAAGGGGAAAGGAGAGGAATTGCATTGGCATAAAAGACAGGGACCGACATGAGGATGGATCTGCACCTCGCCAAGTGAAAAGAGATTCCAAGAGGGGGGTCTGGTGCGTGTCCTAGAGTTTCGAGGGGGAGAGCATCTTACATAATGAACGCTTTCGGGGATCAAAGAGTAAAAGGAAAAAAGTGAAAAAGAGAAAGCCGGCTGCGATTGGTCGAATTGCGGGAATGTCAGCTGAGGGGAAACTAGACTCTTTGAAAGAGAGAGATGCCGAATGGAGACTGGGGAAAGCCAAGCGGGAAAGGGGGGCCGACATCTGGCTAGAACTCCAAAGGAATGACTCAAAAGAAAGTCGAGGAATTCTTAACTCCCTCGGGGACAACCATCTCAGGGAGGAGCTGAGATTCAGAGGTTAGCGGCTAGTGCCTACTAAGCGCGCAAAAATGGGCCGCTGTGAGCGGGACAGTAGAACTACTCTCTCAACAAAAAAAACTTCGGATATTAAAGATATTTCAAGTAAGGCGCCCAAAGCCTCAAGAGAGAAAGGAGGGGTTTCGTTCGTCGTGGGGGATGCTCTATCTACAAGGAGAGAAATGGTTGGCCACGAGTCTCTAAGATGCTCTCTCTTTCTGATCATAGGAAGGGGCCGGTGGCTTAGAATAGTCTATGCGAAAATTCCGCAGTCAGAAGGTCGGGAGAGAATCGATGTGCCAAGAAAATCTACTAGTAGAGGGAAAGTACCCTAGGAGAAAAGCAGCAAGAGCTCGTCGGCAATCGTTTGTTACACGGAGGGGGGAGCAAAGCGGTGAAAATTCCAACTGAAATTCTACAACGGGTCAGAAAAGAAGGGACTATGAGGAGGGAATCCAGAGCACTCTTCTTTATCGGGCGTCTCATTTTCTAGCGGCGTGAAGAGCCATCCTACATGGGGGGATTCTATTCTTCATTTCTAAGCCTCAAAAGGGAGAGCAGCCGAAAGGACCGGCGGACGCAAAAGCAAGGGAAGTCAAGTCGGCTTCGTAAAGGCCAGAAAAGGAGAGGGCGGAGAACGAGCACGAAGAAAAAATGGGTCTACCGCAGGCGAGGAGGCAGCTACGGATGGAACTTTCGTTTAGAGATTAGGAAGGAGATGGGAAAAGGGGAGGAAAGTGGTAACGCCTCGCTCGCTGAAGGCGGGACGAGCTTAAGAGGAAAAGAGCGTTCTCTTGGAAGCCAGGAGGGGGAACCGAAGAGCTAGCTCATCGGGGATCACGAAGAAACCTGCTGGTAGTCTCTGGTCCTCACGCCATAGGGTAGAGGAAGGATGGGGTCGACCGGGTCACGACTTTCCTCATCAAGGAAAGAGGGAAGGAAAAAATTGCTCAGAAAGGATAACTCCCCCAGGATAAAGCTGGGGGAGGGAGACGAGGTCAAAAAAGACGCTTATTCTGAGAATCAAGACAGGGAGGCAGAGAGGGATCGGAGACGAAGTCTATGAGGAACATTTGTCGGAAAGGGCAGATAATTAAAGGAATCGTAAACTAGGTTGTGCGGGTGCGGGACTTATTGCGGGAAGGGGAGAGAAAAAGAATCTATTAAATGATCGCTCAACGGGAAGAGCGATGGGGGAAAAAGGCACGCGGGGGAAATCGCTTAATTCTCGCAAGAGGGACAGAACCCTCGGAAAGACGGTGTCGCGCGACAGTGTACTCGCAAGGTGAAAATCGCGGGTTACACTAGGGAGTGGGAAGATATCCACTTCTAGGACTTTGAAAGCTAAGGGGCCAACGACTAAAGAAACCCATCTAGAGGACGTCTTACTACAGCTGTGTAGAAGTACTGGGCGGAAAAGGAGGAAGATTCGAAGTGACGGGGAGGGGAGGGGTAATCTTGCCCGCGAAAACATCGAAGCTCGGGATGTTCGAAGAAAATCCATTTTAGGGGGAGCAAGCAAGGGTCGGAAAGAGACGGACTGTAGGGTTCGAGAAAAAGAAAAATTGGGGGGGCGCCGAAGGGAAGGTACAAAGCTTACTTTCAACAGTAGAGCGGGGGAAACGAGGACTTATCAAAGAAGGCAGGGGAAAGAGGGAGGTAACCTACGGTGGGAAGCGGCAAAAGGAAGACTGTTGGCTGAGAAAAGGACGGTGCCATAGAAGCGATGACCATAAGGGGGCGAAAGTTTCTCGCTAAGGCGAGGAGGTGCATGGAGAGTTCCGATATAACGTAGGAGGGAGGAGCTAATTCTCGAACCAGAATTACCAGGAAAGGAAAAGTTTCTTTCGCGAGAAAAAGCGGGGACGGAGGGAGAAAAAAAAAAAAGGGGCAAAAAACTACGTGCTTCACGGCAAGGGGGGGGGAGACAATAAACGCATGAGAGAGAACAACTTATCCATTAAGGAGATAGAAGACGTCGAAGAAAAAAAGACAGAAAACAATCGAGCGACTTTAAAAGGGGTAGCGCGAGCGGCCTCTGGTCAGCTCTTTTCAGACTTGGAAGGAAGAGAAGGAAGAAGATATCGGCGGGAAGATTTACCTCTCAGACGCGGGGGGGAAAATACATGAGATTCTCAAAGAAAAAGAGGAAGTCGGGGACGGAGGAAGACTAGGCGGATTTAGTGGGAAAAAGAAATGGGAAGGAACAATTATGCAAAAAGAAGATGAACAAAGCAAAAAGGTTGGCGGCAGGGGAGGGACGACGAAAAGAGGAAAACGGCTCGTCTACTATCAAAATGCAAAGGGTGCAGAGGGTCACCCTCCCGCGAAGCAGTCGGGAGGAAGGAATGCCCAGGTCGCAATGGAGCGTCATACGGGGAAAAGGTAACGCGCAGGATCACAGGTGCAAAAAAAACGGAATAGCAAAATCCTATTTCCGGAAAAAGGAGGAACAGGTCGAAACCGACCACGCAACTAGGGAGCGGAAGTAGGACCAATGATTAGATTATTGAGAGGGGAGAACATTTAATCGGGGGGCTTAAGAGGACCTTAGATGGGAGACAGAAGAAGGGGAAAATAGGGGAGACTGAGTCGAACATTCACAAACACACAAAAACAGGAAAAAGAGGGACTCGTTAGGTGAGCGGCTTTCTTATCGCACCAAAAGCAAGTAGGAGAAGGCGTTGGGGGGGAAAGAAGCGGCAAGACTAAGTTTCAGTA
>Ga0179593_1516435_pt1 | contig 22587 bp, 32 predicted proteins | sample CZODoug2_1_08_16_FD_185931 | JGI IMG/M metagenome (GOLD analysis project Ga0179593, IMG submission 185931) | Vadose zone soil fungal communities from Angelo Coast Range Reserve, California, USA - CZODoug2_1_08_16fungal (PacBio error correction) | ecosystem: Environmental > Terrestrial > Soil >...
GAAGACGGTTTCGCAAGGTCCAGGGGAAGGGACCAAGGGGGGGGGGGGGGGATTGCTCGACCATAGGGGGGGAAGGGGGCCCCGGATGGGGGGGGGAATGCTCGACCATTGCCACCTGGTCTTCGAGCCGGGAAAAAGGACGACGCAAAAACGGCGACAGCAGGTTACGCCAGGGGGGACCAAAAATCCGCGAAGAAAAGGGGGCCGTGCCGGGCGAAAGGAAAAAAAAGGGGGAACGGCCCCTGATCCCAGCACCAACCATAAAGGCGGAAACCTTTAGGGGACCAGCCCGAAAGGGGGGGGGGACGGTGCCATGGGGGGCAGAGCAAAAAGACCCAGCCAGAGAAGACGGGGGAAAGGGAAAAAATGGGCCCATCGAAATGCCAGCCAGCAAAAACCAAAAGCAACGACTTCCATGCAGGCACCGGGGGAACAAGTCCGGGAAGCGACAGGACGAAGGAGCTACTTCCTAAGTCTTTAAAAAAGGAGGTGAATTATGGGCAACGGTGAGAAAAAAAAAGTCGACGTAGGAATACTTCAAGGGCCAGTGGGAAAAAACGGCCCAGTGTAGGGGGGGTCGGAAAAAAAAACGAGAATTTGAAAATCATCAGATTGAGAGTCAGAACGCCTGTCCGGGAAAAGGGAGGGGAAGGCTTAAAAACTTGGAAAAAAAAACAATTCTATTACTATGTGGGTTCATAGGGACTCCAAAAAAGGAAAAGGGTCTTTTCGCCCCCCGGGGAAAAGTGTGCTCTACGGGCGTTTAAGGAGGACTTCTTTCGGGAAAGTCTTCTAGGCTGGCGTTTCAAGACCAAAAAAAAAATTAAAAAGGGGAAAGGAGGGGGTCGTCAGAAAACGGAATAATGAAAGAAAAGAAAAGGAACGCCTAGCAATAAACCGATAGTCCCCCGCAAAAAAGGGCAACGACACCGATGTTAAAAAAAAAAGAAGGCCGGGCCATAGCCAACCCTACGAAGACCGAAAAGGGCAGATCATGCCCAGTGGAATGCCAAAGCAAGCATCGGGGGGGAAAAAGAATATAGGGGGAAACGTCCCGTGGATACGTGAGGAGAGAAACACCTCTTTCCCGAAAGTTTCTTTCAGGGGGGCCTCTTTTCTACACAAGGGGAGAATCATTCAGGTCCGCATCGGCACAACTCGAAATTGAGAGTGTGAAAAAAAATTGGGTTTGGGCGCGCCCCGAAAAAAAAAAAAAAGGGAGTTATATCGCAAAGGAAACCGAGGATTCCGAAAAGACCGCTTTCAGGACCAGCGGGAGCGAGGACGATGATGACAAAAAGGGTTTGAGTTGAAAAAGGGAAACCAAAAGACGGCAGTTTCGCCCAAAACCTAAGGAACCTTGGTCATGGGAGGAAACAACAACACCCTGAGGGAGATTGATCTCCACACATCGCGGGGGGGAAATTTCTAGAGGCAAAAGGAGAAAAAATGTGGGGGGACAAATCTCCTTTGAGGAAAGGGCTGGCCGGAGAGAGGGGGGGAAACAGAAAAAGGGGAAGTCCGCCTTTGGGAGGGGGCTGGGGGAAGGGAGGGGGAAAAAAAGGAAAAGCACCGCTGAGGAAAAATTGGGCCGACAAAAAACGTCGTGAGCACAAAAGGAAGACCATTTTGGGGGTCACAGAGGAAATTTTTTCGTAAGAAAAAAAAGGGGGCCCGGGATTGTGCACAGGGAAAAGTCCAAAAAAGAACAAAAAGGCAGCTGGACACACAGAGCTTCGGCCTTGGGGAAGGGGCTTCGCCCCAATTGCGGGAAGGGGGGCACAGGAAAAAAAAAAATCCGGAAACCTTGTGGCCAGAGAAGGGTGAGCGTTTTGGAGAACGTTAAAAAAAGGAAGGGGCTTAGAAGACTTTCTTAGCAGAAAAAGGAACCGGCAGCTTGGGAAAAAAAAGACAAAAGGACCCGCCTTCCACCATGCCGCTGAAGAAAACCACCCACCCTCCCTTTTCAGACCTTCCTCTTTTTCAAAAAATAAAAAAAAGGATCGCATTTTTGGAATGCGATCAGGGGGCGGTCCGTCCGGGGGGGAGAAAGGGGTTGGGGGGAAAGGAACTTGTCGTGAGGACCCAGCGTTGGGGAAGAAAGACAATCATTCACTGAAACGGTAGCAGGCATCGGGGGTCTGGGGGGGGGTAAAGCAACTCCCGGTGAAAAAAAGGAGGTGCTTATCCGCGGAAAAAGCTGTCCTTCGAGAAAGGAAAAAGAAAGGACGTTAAAGAAAAAAGAATCGATCAACAACAGGAATCGGAAGCGAACGTGCGGTGGTGGACGTTCAGGAAGAGTAATTCCCCACAAAGGGGAAGTAAAAAGCTGGAAGGGAGCCTACTCCAAGCCTTTTGGGGAAAAGACAAGGTCCTCGGGGACTGGGTCAGTCCCCTGTGAAAGGAAATCCGCCAGAGGCCTTTTAATTGGAAAAGAACAGGTATTTCTCCGCAAAAGCCGTTCCGGGGAGGAAAAAGAAAGAGCAAGACGGGGGTTTGAAAGAAGCGTTTCGCAATAAAAATCGATATGACGGTTTCGGGGGGAGACTGGGAAGAGGTTGGGGGGTTCTTTTCTACAACAGGGGGTTTTTGGTTGGGTTTGTGGCAAAATAGGAATCGAAGAAGGGTACAACTTTCCTAGAAGGAGAAAGAAAAAAAAAACTTTTTGCCCGGGTTGGGAACTGGGGGGAAAAAAAAAGAAAACGGGAGACTTTCCGGCACGGTCGGGCGGGGGGGGGCCTCCTCCCCAGAAAAAAAGACCCTTCCAAGCCACCCAGGAAACGGGTGAGCGTGGAGGAAGTGCTGGGAAAAACCAACGGGGGCGCCGGTCGAGGAACACTGCCGGTCGAAAAAAGTGGACTTGGAAAAAGAACGGATTTAGAAGGTTCAAAACCGGAGGGCACGGGAGGGTGACACCTAAGGGAAGACTCAAAGACGCTCAGACCTACGGAAGGAGAAGAGATTTGCGGTGGTAGACGGGTCGAAGGATCTCAAAAAAAAATTTTTTGACTCAGACGAAAGTGGCGAGAAACTGGCCCGCCCCGGACAGGTTTTGCGGCGTCGGAGTCCCGGAGGACCCTGTCCTTCCGGGGGAGCGTCTTCCGAGTGTGGGGAAAAAAAACAGTGGAAAAGGGGGGGGAAATTTGTGGTGCGGGGACGGGGGGAGAGAAAAAAAAGCGCCGAAGAAAAAAAAAAGGAAGCACGAACTAGGTCGGGCTTGTTAAAAACCCTTGGCGAGGGGAAATCGGTTTGAAGCACCGGGAGGAAAAAAAGGGAGGATTTTACCAACCTAAACACCCCAGTAGGAAAAAAAAACCCAAGTCTAAGGAACTCAATATCCATGCGGGAACAAGGGGAAACCTTTGTCCAGTGGGGGAGAAAAACTAAAACAAAAACGGGGGGGGGTAACCAGAAAATCGGAGAAAGAAAGGAAAAAAGCGTTTTGTAGGTTTTCCGTGGGAACCAAAGACTTGGGAGGAGGGGAATCGACGGGGGGAGAAAGGTCTTACCCCGGGGGCGACTTGTGAACTCGAAAAATTCTCTTAATCTAACTCAACCACTCAAAAGAGGGGGAGGTTTCATGCTTGCCTCAGGAAGAAGCCCGATGTGGGAAGTCAAGGATCGGGGAGAATCTCACGGTCGGAGAAGGGGTTCCAGAACAAAAAAAGAAAAGGTTTTTTGTGCAAAAAAAAAGAAAAAAAAGTTTTACCCTTTCCCATGAAAAAAGAGCAAAATTTCTGGAACACATTCCGAAAAAAGGGAGGTTTCGCGGCCCCAAAAAATGTAGCGGGGGAAAAGCCTTGAAGCAGCTCCGTAAACGGGGGAAAGTCTTGAAAAAGGTGTCTAAAAAGTCAAGGAGTTCCTCGAAAAAATTGGGAGTTTTCAGGGGGGGAATCCGACCATAGGGGAAATTCCGTGGAAAAGATCCGGAGGGAAGATCTTTGGAGAAAAGACTTAATCGTGGGAAAATGAAAAAGAAAGGCAAGAACGAACGAGGAGGCATAGTTCCGAAACAGAAACCAATGCAAGAATTACGAGTTGGCCAATAGAAGCAAAAAAAAAAAAGGGTTTTGTCCCGGGACTGTTTCAAAAAAAAAAGGAGAACAGCAGGGAAGAAAACGTGAGGGTGGGAGGGGGAAGGAAAATCTGTCGGGGAAGGACACGCTGTCGCCCTGGCAGGCCAAAAACTTTTTTCTTTAAGAATAGGCTGTTTTTTGTGGGGTTTTTGGGGAGTTTGCCAAAAAGTCTAGGGGAGAACACTCTTACGATTCCGGTCAGATCGCCCTCAACATCCCGGGGAAAGGTAGGACTTTAAATTCCCTACCTCGAATCCGTAATTTTGGGAAAAGTCTTCCACTTCATCCTGCAAAAAAATTCTTGGAAGAGGATCCTTCTGGAAAAAAAAAAAAACACGGCTTCTTCGTCCACAACTCGAGCTCCTCTTAAAAAAAGAAAAGTACTTTTCCTTCTGACGGGGGAGCCCAGTCGCTGTTCCTAGGCGCTCACCCCTTTGAAAAAAGACCTGTAGAAGGAGCCGTCAAAAGGTGAATCGTCATTTGTGGGGGGAAAAAAACCTACTATAAGGGGAAAGAAAAAAAATCTCTTGTCGGGACCAGGGAATAAAAAAAGAAAAGGTGACTATCTGGGGGGAGAAAAAAAAAAAAAAAAGGGCCGAAAAAGCCGGGCAAAAAAAAATGGGGGAAAAAAGTTTCAACCGATTAATATGGAAAATTGTTGGAGGGGGATTTAATGTTCTGAAACGAGAAAAAAGGATAGGGAGTCTAATAGACTTACAAAAGGTCAATTGGGGACCCCACCATGGAGACGATCAATCGTTGCAAGGGGGGAAAGAGCCCTCCTTCGGGGGTAGAGCCACCTTAAAAGGAAAAAAAAAAAATTATGATCGAAGATCCTTAGGGACGATCTCTATCAAGAGGAAGCGGACCCGAAGTTCGAACTGCCATGAATGGGCCGGGAAAGGGAGAAGGAAAGGGGGGGGATGACAAGTCACTTTCCGGGCCCTGTTGGGGGGAGAAAAAAACTGAGAGAATAAGGGAGTACCACTCTCTTGAAAGGAAAAAAATCTCGGCCATGAAGGAGCAAAGCAATTAAAGGAAAGACCCCATTCGTGGGGGAAGGGGAGTCAATATCGCATCGGAAAAAGGGGAAGACCCTCCCTCACGGAGGTCACACCACATGTGGGGAGTCTTTTCCTACAGTAGGAAAAAAAAAAAAGGGGGGCCGCAACCCCTACAACAAAAGAAAGAGGGGGGGTATTTTGGGGGAGATTTTCTGACAAAAAGGGGAAATCAGGGGGGGTGAACTCCACTAGGAAAGGAAAAAAACCTGGGCCCGCGGGAGACCTTATCCTTGGTGGAATGAAAGGGGAAGGTTTTTAAAAAAAGGAGAAAAATGGTCATCGGTGAAAAAGGGGGGTTCAATCTAAACTGGTTACCCAAAAAAGGCTGCTGTAGTTGAGGATGAGCAGATAAATAGTTCACGCGGAAAGCAGACCACGCAACCACAGCGAGTTTGAAACCAGAAGGAGGTATAGGAATGGACAGGGGACGGCCTCGAGCGACAGGGGACCCGCCTCAATAAAAAAAAAAAAAGAGGCCGACCTGATTCGGAAAGGTTGCAAAAGGGGGGGAGATTCAGACGGCGAAAAAAAAAAAACCCCGCCAATAGACCTTTTAAAGGGAGGTATCCTCCGTTGTAGGACCTAAGAAAAAGATGTGGTCAAAAAAGGAAGGAAAGGGGGGAAATTCTAAGAATAAGAGGGGGGGGATTCCTGCAAGGCTGACAGAAGAAAAGGGACCCAGGGTGTGTGGGGGGGGGAAAAGGATTCCTAGACATAAACAGGGGGGGAAAAAAAAAGAAGCCCTCAAAAAAAAACCTACCGCATGGGAGGGTCTCTTTTTTGGAGAAAAAAAAAAAAAAATGCCGCCAGAAAAAAAAAAGGTGGTCAGAGAGGGGGGTCACCGGCCAAAGTTTGAGGGAGGGGAAAAGTTGTAGAGAAAAGAAGGGGGGAGGTCCTGAGGAAATAACGTGGAGAAAAACCCTCGAAGAAAGGCAACAGTCACAGCCCAACACGAAAAAAAAAACGGAGGGTCGAAAGAGGGAAGGGGAGGGCTTGACCGCTAAGGAAAACCCGGAAAAAGAAAAAAAAAAGGGGAACCATACCAGAACTCGCTTTCGGGAGAAAGGGAAAAAAAAAGAAAGACGCGTTGGAAGGGGAAAGGGGCGGATTGCTGAGAACAGGGGGGACAAGCCCTTCACCGGGGGGGGGGAGTAGTGAGGGAGGGAGCGTGAACGGCCAGTTGAGTGAAGAAAAAGGGTTCACCAGAAAAAAAAAATGCTCCGAAAAAAGCATCGGTCGCATACGGAAAACGATAATGGGGACCCTGATAGAAAGGGGAAAGGGGTCGCGTCGTTCTAAAAAAAAAGGGCCCAAGAAAGGAAAAGGAATACGCACATAATTTGAAGGAAGGTGTTGTGGAGGGGGGAGGGATCACAAAGAACCAAAAAAAAACAGTGCTACCGTTCAGCAAAGAAGGGAAAAGGAAAAAAAAGTTTCAAAAGAAAAATTTCCCGAACAGGGAAGCCACGAAAAAAAAGGGAAGACGAAATCGATCCGAAGGGGAAAAAAAAAAAAAAAGACTGGCCCAAAGGGGGGGGGGGGGACCGATCCTTGTCCCTTGAACGAACAAGGGGGAGGGTCATCGTCAGCGTCTAATGCACGAGGGGGGGGGAAAGAAAAGACGCCTTCTGGCCCAGGGGGGGAAAAGGCCCCTTTTCATATAGATCTGGGAAAAGGAGGGGATATTCCCTCAGAAGGAAAGAGAAGAGAGAATTACCGGAAAAAAGAGAAAAACCGTCTTTTGGATAGAACAAAAGGTGGGGGGAGGGAAGAAATGGACGGGTCCCTCAAAGGCCCAGGGGAGGGGGGGACAAAGCAAATTGGGGGATAAGGGAAAAGAAAACACCAATGCTAAGCTCTTGGGCGCTGCAGGGAAACTGGTGGAACAGGAAGGAAAGAAAAGGGGAGACGCCTCTTAAGAAAAAGGGGAAAAAAAGGGGACCAAAAAGGTCCATTGTCGAGATGGAAAAAAGCCCGGGAGGGGGGAAGGAAAAGGATAACCGCAGGGGGGGGGCCGCATCTTTTCTAAGAGCCGTGGGCGGCCCATCAATAAAAAGAGAGGTCCATCGCTTTTTTATGGGGTTAGAGGGGGAAAGAAAACCTCCCGGCCAAGAAAAGGGGGAACCTGAAAGAGCTGAAAAGAAGCGAACTCTTCTCCGCGAGCAAATTCAGGGGGGGGAAAAGGGCCAATCTCGAGGGGGGTGGGAAACTGACCAAAAAGGGGGAAACGCATTTTTCCTGGAGCCCCTGGAAGGGGAAGAAATCGGCCGTTAACGGGGGGTCCCTTATGACAAGAAAGAAAAAAAGAATTAAAAAAAAGGCATCTGAATTTTGGTCCTCCCCGACGTAAAGGGCAAGCCTTTGGGAGAAAATATAATAGGTCCGGAGGCCCCTCCAGGGGGTGTGCAAAGGGAAAAAAAAAGAAGGTTTTTCGGCTTTACAAGAAAAAAAAACCACAATATGGAGGATTAGGGGGAAAAAAGTCCGATAATTTTCTGAGGGGGAGGGAAGGAAAAGGGAAATGGGATGGGGGGAACTATCGAAGGGAAAAAAAAAGGGCGCGGACCTGGAACAGCCAGACGGGGAATAGGGGGACGCCCCGATGAGGGAGAAGGAACCAAAGTCCCAGGGCAAGGGGAAGACTCCTCTTCTTTAGAAGGCGATGCAGAAAAAACTGGGCCGGAGAGGTAGGGGAAGGAGGAATCGAGGGGGGGGGAGGGAAAAAAAATTGATTTGCTGTGATATGGAAAAAAATAAAAAGTTCTTCCGCGAAAGACAGGAAGAGGGACACCATTTCGTAAAAAAAAAAAAAAAAAAAAAAAAATATCGATCACAAAAACAAATATCGTGGGGGCCTATACAGGGAAGAGGAAGGCCCTGGATTTCAGGAAAGGAAAAAAGAGGGGGGGGAAGGAAGGAAAGGGAAAAACTGTTTGTTTGCGATCGGAGAAAGGGAACCGCCCATGAACGAGACAGCGCAAAAGGAAAAAAGCCCTGCCTGAGCCTCACGAGGAGGGAAAAAAAGGGAAAAAAACAGTGCTTTTGGGGAGAAAAAGCCACAGCCTGCAATCCAAATCATCGGCGGGGGGGGGGGGCCGCCGTTTTTCAGAAGGGAAGAAAGAGAAAACGGCAGGCCCCGGCGAAAGGAGGGGAAGGCTCCTTGCTGATGCTGTCGGAATCGAGGAAAAAAAAGGGGCCGGCCCGAGCACTGCACCAATGGGAAAGGAAAAAAAGGATCTTCGTCGTCTGGGGGGAGAAAAAAGAAGGAAACGCATAACCGACAGAAGGAAGTTAAGACGATGTTAGCGGGGAGGGGGAAAAAAGTGATTGCTGCCTTCATTTGGAGGGGAAGCAGCGAAACGGGAAAAAATGGGGGGAATTCCCTTCCTCTTTCCCCTGTGGAACTGCTGTCGGCAAAAAAGGAGGGGGGACAACGGGTTCCTATTGGGGGAGGGAAGGGAAAAAGGGCCAACCCGCCCGGGGGGGGAAAGTCCTTTTCTACTTCCGCCCTACAGGGGAAAAAAGGCGGTTTCTTCTGGGAAGAAAGGGGGGGAAAAAAGAGATCCGTCCCCGCCGTCGCAGGGGGGCCTGCCGTTACCCGGCCTGTTAGAAGGGGGGGGGAAGGAAAGACCGTGGCAGTTTGGGAAAAGAAAAAGGACCAAAAAGGATCCCCCGAAAGGGTCGAGAAAAAAAAAAGGGGGCACTTCCAACATATAAAAAATACCCTACTTGCTAACAGAAGAAAGAAAAAAACAACCAAAACACGGAAGGGGAGGAAAAGAGGAAGGGGACGCAAAGGTCAGTCACTTGGCGATGTGGGGGGGGAAAAAGGTTGGGCTTTGATTGCGGAAAATCGGGGGAGATGAACACCGCGAACCTCAAGGCAGAAAATCTTCGAGCAACTGTGAAAAAAGGCCGACAGCAGGTAGAAGAAAGGGGGAGAGGGACGAGGAGAAGTTTGCTGTGAAGTAAAAAAAAGAAAATTATCCCATCCTTAAAAACAAAAGCAAGGGATCCAGGAAAGGAAGGGGGGAGACCAGAACAGGAAAAAGGAAATGTGAGCCCTGAAAACCCGCCAAGGGCCCAAGGGGAAAAAAAAAAAGACCGCCATATTGAAAAAAAAAGGGGAGGAAGGGGGGGGAAGGAAAGTCCATCAATTTAAGAGGAAAAGGCCAAAAGGGCGCCAATCATTGACAAGGGAAAAAGAGGAAAAATCGGCGCTAATCGGGAAAAAAGGAGCCTGACAATTGCTACAAGGACAGACGTCCCGATAAGGGAGAAAAAACGGCAAGGCCAAAAGAGAAAAAAAAACGGGCCGTCCAGGGGGCCTTTAAAGTTGAGGGGAAGGAAAAAGTGCCTCCGACCAAGAATCAAAGAAGGGGGAGAACGGCCATCTACGTGAGAAAAGCCGAAGCTTATTCGTCAGGACTGGGAAAGGGGGGGGAAAAAATCCAACACTTCTATTACGATGAGGGGGGGGGGGGGGGGAACTGCATTCCCCTCCACAAAAAACGGACGGGTCTTGGAAAAAAAACGAGAGTGCTTCTCAGGACAGGGAAACGGGAATGTGATCTCCTGCGTCTAAGGGAAGGCTTCTTTCTTTGAGTGATGGTCTTGTGAAACCGCCAGAAAGGAAGCAACCCCCCTTTTGAAGGGGAGGGGAAAATCCCCCCTCAAGGGGGGAGAAAGGAAATCAGGCAGTAACGGAGAGGGGGGGGGAAGAAAAATATCGGCAAAGAGGGTAAAAAGATACCCGGAAAAAGAACGAAGGGCATAAAGAAGTTAAAAAAACTTCTTTCTTGGCATAGCGAAAAAAGAAAAGCGTTACAAAGCAGAAAATAAAAAAGGCAGCCAGATCAGGGGAAAAGGGGGTTCAAAGGAAAAAAGGACATCGGTCCTTTAGAAAAAAAAGAAGAGAAGGAAGAAAAAGAAAGGAGTGGACGGTCCGGGGCAAAGAGGGAAAAAAAATAATGCCCGCTGGGAAGAAAAGCGTAATCAGCGGGGTAGGAAGGAGGGGGGAGAAAGGAGATATTGGCACAAGGAAGAAACCCTAGAAGAAAATACTTTTAAAAATCAAAAATAATCATCCAAGAGGGGGGGGGGGGGCGGGAGTGACCAAGAGAGGGCTCGCCCCTGCCAAAAAGGAGACGGATTCAGAAGAAAAAAAGGGATTAGAGGGGGCAGGGGAAGACTGGGGAAAGGTCGAGGCCCTGAAGGCGAAAAAGAAAAGATGAGGGCGAAAATGTGAAAGGGGGGGGGGAGTTTCCTGGGCACGGGACAAACAGGGAAAAAAAAAAAACCAGATTTGTTGCGGGAAAAAGAAGAAGACTCAGGACCTGGGAGGGGATTTGGGGGGGTGCGCCTTTGACGGGAAAAAAAGAAAGGAGAGATTTGCAAAAATCCCCCCGTCTTTGCCGAAGAAAAGAGGACGCGGAAAAAAGACCAACAGGCAAAGAAAGTCATTTCCCATTCTGCCAGGACGTCCGAAAGGAGGAAAAAAAAAACCAAAAAACCCAGGGCTTTCTTGCAAGAAAAGGGGGGGATTTGCTTTCACGAAAAGGCGGCGGGGAACAAAAAAAAAACCTCTGCGGAAAAAAATGGGGCCCGGAAAAAGGCCTACAACGCGTGGAATCCGCAGAGGAGAAAGGGGCCCGTTTTGGTCTGACAAAAGGGGGAAACGTATCTGCGGAGGACCGGATTGGAAAAAAATCGTCCACCACAAGGGAAAGAGGGGAAGGGGAAGCTACAACGAGCTCAGGGGGATTTAATCCTGTTTAAGAAAACAATTGCTGGGGGGGGGGAAAAAGGAGGATTGAGACCCGGTAATAGGGAAAATGGGGGAAAAACTTTGTGCCATCCGAAAAGGGTTTGAGGAAAAAGGGGGGGGGCGGACTTTATTCTAGAAGGAAAGAACGTCTTATATAATCCGTCAAAAGGGGGTCCACCGAGTCTTCAAGGAAGGGAAAAAGGAGGTCCCAGGAAGGAGGGTGAGCCTCCTTCCCACAAAGAAAAAAAAAAAAAAAAAAAAACCTCGATTCTCTAAGATCGAAAGGGGGGAAGATGACAAAGAAACCAAAACCCCCCTCTTGGTTCGGGAAAAAGGTTGCAACAGAAAAAAGGCAGGATCGTTGAATTGTGGAAAATTCTAGAGGGGTTCTGTTCTGGGGCCAGTGGGGTTTGGGGGACGTGGCTGCGACCGGGAGGGGAGGCGTGTGGAAATCATCAGAAAAAGGGAAGGTAGCAGTCAATCAGTCCCAGATTTGGGGAAAGGAAAAGATGGGGAAAAAGAGAAAGGAAGGGCTTTATCCTCAAGGAAGAGGAAGCCCGCGATAGAGCTTCTGATGGGGAGGAAAAAAAAAAGAAAAGGGGGACAGGAAGCGGCCGGGAAAAATGACGTGTTTGGGGAGCAAACGATGACGGGAGGGGAAAGGGGGGGGAAGGCAACGAAAAGGAAGGAAGAAAGAAAGGACCGAGAAAAAAAAATACGCAACTTTTGCCAAAGCCCTGGCGCAAAAGGGGGGGCGAATCGTCCTTTTGCTCGGGGGAAGCCCCCAGAGTCAAATTACGTAAATAAAAAAAAAAAGGGGGTTTTTCTCGAAGGAAGCAGAAAAGGGAGGGGGGGTTTAAGCACACATCAAGGGTTTTCTAGAGAAAAGGGGGGGGAGGTTTTTCCTAAATCAGAGAAAAAAAAAGAAAAAAGTTATTATGGGATGTTACTTTTTTACGTTGGATTTTGTGGAGAAAGAGGGTTTGGTGGCCTCAGAAGCACCCAGACGGGAAGGACACCATTTCCATAGAAGAACTTTTCCCGCCTTAATTGAAAGGACCGGCCCCGGGAGGAGGGGAAATCACCGCGACAAGATTCAGCCACCCAGGAGTGAAGGGTTGGGAAAGAGGGGGAAAAAGGAAAAAACCATGCCTTAGAAAGGGGGAGGAAAGTGCCCCACGGGAAAAAAAAGAGGGGGCCAGTTAAGCACATCTTAGAAAAAAAAAAAAAAAGGCAGGTCTGCTGTGGGAAAAAGGGGGAACCCTCCCGCCGGCGGAGTTTGGCGTGGTGATTCGGGGGGGGAGGGCGCCGCAGGGAAAAAAAAAAAAAAAAAACGCCGTTTTGCATAAAAAAAAAAAAAAAGAAAAAGAGGAAAAATCTTGGACCCCGCCCAGGGGGGGGGGGGAAGGCGTGGTCCGGGTGGGACGAGGAAAGGCATCGAAATGGTAAGGGGAGGGGAAGCGTCTTCCCAAGAGGGGGAGGGGGGGGGGGGGAAGGCCGGAAAATCTCTGTGGGAGAAGCCCTCTTAATATGAGCAGAGAAGAGGGAAAAAAAAAAAAAAAAATGCGAATCCGGGGAAAAAAAGGGTTCGCTTGAAAACCAAAAAGGGGGTTGAAGAACTAAAAAATGCCCCAAGGGGAAAGGAAACAAACCCTGACACAGTGGAAAGGGAAAGGAAAAAGGCCTAATGTCTCAATAAAGGGGGTCAAAAAAAAGGGGGGGGGGGGGGGGGTTTGGGGGGGGGGGGGGGGGGGGGGAAAGGTTTGGTTCCTTGGGGGAGGGGGGATTCATCCTAAACCAAACCGGATTTGAAAAGAAAGAGAGAATCAAAACATAAAAGAGGGGGTATGTTTGCGGACACAGGTAAGGAACTATCCAGAGAAAAAAGAAAAAGGTGGAGAAAGACTGCTTGGCGGAAAGGAAAGAGGAAGCTGCTTTCTTCGGGGATAAAAACCATAAAAAAGAGGGCTTCCCATTCGTGGAATCGTGAAATGAAGAAAGGGGGAAAGTCAATCCTCTGGAAGAAAAATTCAAGAGGGAAAGGAAGTCTCCAGTGGAAGGGGGAAGGAAACAACTCCTTAATCGTCCAATCCATAGTTCCAAAAAGGGGAGTCGCCGTCCAGCACAATGGAAAGGGAAAGTACTGGAAAAAAAATCTAAATACTGAGAGGAGAGCAGAGGGGGGGGAAAGGTTTCAGGTTGCTCGAAAAGGAAAAGGCCGGGGGGGAAAAAAGGGGAAAGGAAGAATAGCGTTGGAAGGGAATTCTATAGGGGGGAAGCTTCCTTAAGTCTATAGCCTGGGGGGGCATCGAAAGGAGAGGGGGGGGAGAAGAAGATAAACAATTCCATATTACTCGTAAAAAAGGGAAGAACTGTCACCCATTTGGGGGGGCCAGTTTAAAACCCGTCCACGGGGGGGGGAAAAAAGAGTTGAACAACATTGGGCGGGGGGGAAAGCGGTCCGGGGAAAAAACGTCAAAGAAAATCAGAGTGGGAAGGAAAGATTCGTGTTTTTGTGGGGGGTTTTGTAAAAATAAAATCTTACTGCGAATCCTCGAAAGGCAATTCGTTAGGAAAAAGAAAGGGAAATTTCCCAGAAAATTTGGAAAAAAGAAAGTGAAGAATTCCTGACCCTTTTGGTTAATAGAGGGAGAAAAACAACAACCAAAAGAAAAGGGGGAGGGAAGAGAGAGAAGACCGGGGGTCAGACATTATTTCACAGAGACTTTGTCGAAAAGAGGAGATTAGGTTCGAAGCAGACGACTCAGGACCGGGAAGGATCCGACAATTTTTCGAGCAAAGGGGGAAAAAACCGACGATCGGCAAGAAGGAAGGGGGCTGGCGGGTGGGAATTAATACCTCACCTTTCAAGCCAAAGAGAGTCTGGTTTGCTACCGCTCCTTCCCGAAAGCAAGGGGGGGGGGGGGGGACCACATGGTGACACGGAAAAAAAAGTAATCTTTCCTTTGTTCTGATTACTGAAAAGGGAAAGAAAAAAAAAAAAGGGGACGAGAGGGACTTCGGCAGCGAGAAAAAAAAAAGCGCTTTTCCAAAGGAAAGGACCTCCCTCACAGGGCTAGAGGGGGGAAAAGGGGATACGCCTCACGCCTGGGGAGGGAGGGGAACGATCCCACCTGAAAAAAAAAGAAATGGATTAAGGAAAGAGAAGGGGAAGCGGGCAAGGATCCTCTCTACAGGAAAAGGGGGAAGTCCTACCCTCATTGAAAAAAAGGGGAAAAAATGCCCTGGCCTCATTTGGCTTGTGAAAAAAGAAGGGTCCTTTCCCAAAAGAAAAAAGACCCTTTGTACGCCCGAGAAATTAATACAAGATCTTGAACTTCCGGAGAGGAGTTTTTGAGGAAAAAAGGAAAGCCCGATCCCAATTGACCTGAGGTATCGAGAAAAGAAAAAAAGAGGGGACCAGACAGCCACTTTCAAGGGAAGGAGAGGTCTGATCGTGGGACCTCAGCCCATTTGGTCCTCACTACAAAAGATGCTGTGTAAGGGGGGGGGAGGGGGAAGGGGGGAGTCTTGAATCACCGGGGTGGAAAGAAAAAAAAAAAGGGAAAAACCACCTTGCCGACTGGGGAGAGTGGGGATTTCCCGAATAATGTGGGGTTTGGTAAAGGGAAAAAAAAAGAAAGGGAGGCAAACGAGGTTTCAATTCTCAACGGGGTGACAAAGAGGAAAAGCTTCGTTCTGTAGGGCGAGGGGAAAATGTTCGCGGCCTAAGCAAAAGGCACCACAAGATTCACAGGAAAAAAAAAAAGGGAAAGGACAATGAGAGGATGACAGGGGGAAAAAGGATGAGAAAAGCACCCCAGACCACGCAAGAAGAAAAGGAATCCTACCTGATGCGTCTGGGTCCAAAAGATGGTGGAAAGAGGAAAAGAGGGAGGAGGGAAAACAATCACCACGCCCAATCGGATCTCCTGGTAAGGGAGTGAGCGGCGGGAACATTCCCGCCGTACCGTTGGTCACAACAGAAGGAAGGGGGAGGGGGGGGGAAGCGAGATAATCTCGAAAGGAAGGAAAGAAAAAAGGGAAAGATCTACCCGCCAGTGGGGGAAAGGGGCAAAACCTCCGTAACGCAAACCCCTACAAAGAAGGGGGGGGACAGGTTTAATCGGAACGCAGGGGAAAAAAGGGTGAAATTGTAACTTCGTCACTCGGGGAAAAAAGTGATTCTAAATCCTAGGGGGGTAAATACTATATGGTAAAGGGAAAAAAAATAACGTGGGAGTAAAAATCTCCAGTTCACAGTAAAGAAAAAAAAAAAAGAATAATGTCTTTTCTAGCCGGATAAAAGAGAGGGGGGAAAAAAACCGGATCTCCAAAAAGTATGTGCCTCGGAGGAAGGGGAAAAGAAAAAAAGATTTTGGAAAAGGAGAAAAAAAAATACATTCCGCGTTACGGAGGAAAGGACTTTCCTGCAGCCGATCGTCCAAGAAAGGAAAAAAGACAAGGCGATTTCTTCCGGCGGGGGGGAACGGCATTTTGCGGGGAAAAAAAAAACAGGTAACCGACGTAAATCGCTCGGAAAAAAAAAAAAAAAAAGAGGAAGCGGCTCTAAAAAAAAGAAAAGACCCGTCGAATTTGCCGAAAAAAAGAAGGGCGGGCCTGACGGAACCACCGTGATCGGAAAGACGGGGGGAAAAAGGAAAGACGGGTTTTTGAAACGAGCGCACACCGCCCAAGGGACGCTGGGGGGCTGCTACAGGGGGGAAAGGGAAGGAGGGATTCCCCACGAAAGAAAGAGGAAAAAAAGGACGCAGCCACGCCCAAAACCTCAGGAAAAATGAAAAATTTCTATCCCTGGGAACAAGGGGGGATGGGGTTTGAAAGGGGAAGAGGAGAAAAGACATCTTGGGGGATGAAAAAAAAAAAAAAAGAGTTTGAATGCGGCGGAAAGCCCTGGCCCTTGTTGGGCCAAAACCCTGCCCGGGAAAAAAGGAGGGGGAGAAGGATAGGAGACCAGCTATCCAAGATCAGGGGAAAAAAAAAATTCAAACCGCTTGAGAGGGGGGAACAGCGAAGTTCATTGTACGGTGGCCAAAACTTGGCACGGGGGGGAAAAAAAGGAGGGGGGGGAGAAGCACAATGATTACATCAAGGAAAAAGAGAGGGGGGTTGTCGCTTCTGAAGACATAGGGACTACTGCACAAAGACCTGGGTCACGAAGATGGAAAAAAAAAATTTGTCAAAAAAAAAAAAGCCTTGTGCAAAAAACATGGCAGTGCGAGCTGGAAGAAAAAAGGGAGGCCGGGTCTGAGGGGAAAAAAAAGTGGGCCGGAAACCGCCTTTTCACGGGCCAGCAAATAAAAAAAAGGGAGGGAAAAGGGGGGGGAAAGCACTCTGGGTGGGCGGGGAGGACGCCGTGAAAAAGCCCTTCCCGTGGAAAGAGTGGGAATGGGCTCAGAAAAAACGGAGGGCAAAAAAAAAAAAGGAAAAAAGGGGCAAAGCGGGTTAGGGGGGGAGGGGGTCGCGAGGTTGATGAAATGAAAAAAGGTTTTTTTTGCACGCAGGGAAGAGGGGGGAAAAAAAAAAAAAAAAAGGGGGAAAAAGGGGGGAAGAAAAAAAGAGTCCCTTAATACGGATGGTTAGGGGGGGAAAAAAAAAAATCAACTCAAAAAAGTTTTGTCATCATCAGGTAGGTTTCTCCCAGGGAAAAAAAATAAAAAGGAAGGGGGATAAGACTTTTCGAAATTGCCAGAAAAAACAAGCGGGGGGGCGAAATCCGAGACTGGGGGGGGGAAAGGAGGATACCTTCCGGTTTCCGGGGGGAAAAGAAGGGCCCAAACCCAAATATGGAAGGAATCACAATTCTATCAATTTAAGGCTGGCCCGAGGAGAAAAGAAGAGGAAAGAAAAGATCCGAAGCGGGTCGCAACAGGGAAAAGACCCTGGACCCGAAAAAGAGGTTTTTCCTCGCCCGAGAGGGGGAAAAAAAAAGGAAAGCCGTTCTCTCAGAAGATTTAGGAAGGAACAAGGGGGATTCCTGAAAACTTGTCAATGATCAGGCGGCCACGAGGAGGAGGGGATGGAATTCTTCGGAAATTGAGGGGGGCTCCCCTCCCAGCAAGGGGAGTTGTGCCCAGAAAAAAAGGGAAAAAAAGGGACGGTTATCAGGCACGAAGGGAGGGGCTATTATCGTACCAGTGCCTAAAATTTCATACACGTAAGGGGGGCCTTTTGTGCACATAAAGAAAAGAGAAAAAAAAAGAGGGGGGGGTGCGAAAAAAGAAGGAGGGAAAGGGAACCGCCATTAACGAAAAAAAAGACAGCAGAAGCATACGCTTAAAGGCCCCCTTGCAAGGATAAAAAAAAAAAAGAAAGGGGGGAAGGGGGAGGGGACACCTCCCCAGGAAAGGGGGGGGGATCCCTTGCCATGCAAAAAGAGACATCTGTCAAAAGGGGGTTTCTGGTGGAAGGAAAGGGGTAAGCCTTCCGCCATAGCTGCCAGCAGGGAGGTCCCTCTGCAGGCTAAACAGAGAAGGGTCGAGCAATCCTCTGGGAGGTCAAAACGGCCGAACGCGGGAGGGAAAAAAAAGGGCCGTTCTTCACCATGAAAAAAGGAGGAAAGGAAAAGAAACATGTCCCGACTACTGGAAAAAGGGAGACGATGTCCTCTGCGTTGACACGAATTGCACTGGGGGGGGGGGAGGAAAAGGAAGGCGGATGTCCTTGGGAAAGAAAACGGGAGGGCCCCTTGCGAATTGGAAAGGGGCCCAGTTGGTCCGTGGCGGCTGAGGGGGAAAGGGGGAAAACGGGGGCTCTTGGTCGGTTGAAAAAAGGGGAAACCCCGCCCCGGAAGGGTCTAACTTTTTTCGAACGACTTACGTCCCAATGAGAAAAAATGGGAAGGCTGGATCATGGCAAAAAAGGGAAGGAAGGGGTCCCCCTCCGTCATAGGGGGGAATGCCCTTTACCGGCTGTCCGAAGGGGGGGGGAAAAAAAAGGGAGGAAGACACGTTTCAGTGGTCCAAGAAGAAAGGAAAAACACTTATCCCCTATGGTAGAAATGGGTCACCTCAGACAAGAGAACCCTTGCGAACAGGCAGATGAAGAAAAAGGGGGAAAAAAAGGATTATTAGAAAAGAAAAAGGAAAAAAGGGAAGGGGGGGAAAAAAGGGGTCAGTGAAGGGTGACCCATGTTGTGCTTGTTTGGGATCGACCAAATAGGGGGAAAGGAGGGGAAAGGAATTGATCTAACCAACATAAAAAAAAAAAAAGGGCCCTTCAACGAAAAGAGAAAGGCGACCGCATTTCAACGCGGACAAAAGCCGCGAAAAGAAAAAAGGACGAGAATTTGACCACGCCCATAAAAAAAACGCCGAATAGGCCCGAACAGTTCCGACAACCGGAAAAAAACCGGGGGGAAGGGGGGGGAGGGGAGGACTGACCCAGAAAAGCAAAAAGGGGTTCCCAGGCCAGATCCGCCAGCAAATCGCGTGAAGAAAAAATCAAAAGAAAGGGGAAAAAAGGGAAGCCGACTTCCAGGCAGCCAAAGAACAAAAAGGGGAATTGCCATTGAAAAAGGCGGACTACTCCTCTCGTGTTCAGGTTCCAGGCGCCGGGAAAGGGAGAAAAAAAAAGGAAGGAGAAGGGGGGACTACGGCAAAAAGGGAAGGAAAAAAAAGGGACCCCTGTCGTTCGCAAGTTTTTTTCGGCCAGAGAGAGTGGCGCAGAAAAAAAAAAAAGAAGAAAAAAAGAAGTTAGCCGGAAAGGGGGAAAGCCGCCGGCCGGCCTGAAGCAACCTGAAAACGGCGGCAACAGCAACAAGAATTCGAGGGACGATGAGGAGAAAAAGGAATCGGCAGGGCTCCAAAGAGGGGGGAAGGTCCGGGGCTTTCGGGGGCAATGAAAGAGTGCTGCGCAAAAAAGGAAAAGGAGGAGGGAAGCGGCCTTTAGAGGGCCCGAGGGGGGAAGACTGGCTGGCGTTCCAGACCGCCGAGCCGATCGCACCAAGTGGCAAGTAAAGGGGCCCGGGAAAAAAGAAATGACTGGGAAGGAAAAAACTTCTCTGACTTCTCCAAACGATAAGGAAAAAAAAAAGGATGCCGATAAGCCCCAAGAAACGATTTCCGGGAAGACGGACTTGCTTGCCATGGGCCAGAACCGAACGAAATAAGCGAGGGGGAAGAAAATATCATTCCCAGGAAGTCCCGCCATTCTCCAAAGGCGGTCCTTGAAGGGAAGGAAGGCCCATTCCCCTGGAGGGGACGAAAAGGAAAGATCTTTTCCCAAATAGCCCTCTTTCGGTTGAAAAACATTTCTGCGTTATGGGAAGGAAAAAAAAGTCGATCGGCAGGGGAAAATTGGAACGCATCTGCAAGAAAAAGAAAAGAAAGGAGCCGCCTTGTGTCAGAGGGGAAGGTTTGGGCGGAGTGAAAAAAACACCTGCTGATCTCTAGAAAAAAGGCACCCTGAGGAAAAGAGGGAAAGGAGACCGCTGGCAGAATTTTCGGCAAAAGCTGAAAGAAAAAGAAGGCCCGAGTCCGAAAAAAAAAAGAAAGGAAAAAAAGGGGGGGGGAAAAAGGGAAAAAAGTGAATTCACGGGACAAATCAGGGGGGGGACAAGAAAGTTTTTCCGGGGGGGGGGAAAAGGGAAAAGAAGGAAACTAGGGGGAGGGGGGGGTCCCGTGAAAAGATCCACAAAGAGGCTTGCCTCAAAAACAAAAAAAAACCCAAAAGAAGGTTAGACGCGACAGGCAACAGCTTCTTTAGCCGGGCTGGCCGGAAGGAGAAAGGAAACCCACACAAAAAAAAAAAAAATTTGCTTGAAGACCGGGAAGACTGGTCCCGCCGGTGCCAAGAAAGGAGGAGGAAAAAAAAGCTTTCGGCAAAAAGGGGGGGAGGAGGGGGGGGGGCCATCCCAAAAGACAACTGCGTGGCCCACTCGAACTGGGAAAAAAAGGGCGTGGGGATGAAAAACGGTACCTGTGGAAAGCGTAAGGGAACGGGGGGAGGGGAATAATTGTGCCTCGTCGTCCAAAGAGGGAGGCGGCAAGAGAAAAGATCTTGGCCGGTTGTATGGAAGACGGTTGGGGGGTAGCAAAAGGGAGGTGGTCCAGGGCCAAAGGGGGAAAAAAACGAGGCCTTCATCTGGGACACTGGGAATGAAAAAGCTTTTTTGAGCGGGGGGGGGAAGGGGAAAGGTAATTCTCGGAGGACTGAGAATAAGAAACCTTGGGGGGGCGGGAAGCGGAAAAGAAAGAAGGGAAAGTCTGGGAAACAAAAAAAAAGGCCCGGGCGGGCCTTGAGGATCGCCGCTTGAAAGAGTAAAAACCAGAAAAAAAAAAAAAGGAGAGAAAAAGAGGAAAGGGAAAGCGTTTTCAAACATCCCCCAGAGAATTTTTTCATGCTGATCCGGAGGAGATTGTTCCGGGAGGGGGGGGAGTGGCTGGTCGAAGGGGGGGAGGGGAAAAAATATTTCAACAAAAAAGAGAATCATCAACAAAAACGGTAGCCCATTCAGGTTCGTCAGGGGGGGGGGTGGAGACTCCCCGAGAGTAAGAAAAGTAATTGTGCGTAGAAAATCGCGTGTCGGGGGCAGCGCCCCAGGAAAGAAAAAGACGGGGCCTATCGAAGGTTTCTGGGAAAAAAGGGCCCGGTTTCAGGAAAGAAAAAAAGGGGGTCCACCCACCCAAGGCTTGTTGGGTGGGGGGGAAGAAAAAAGGTAGGTTCACCCTGGGGTGAAACACGCTGAAATGCCAGAATTTAAAGTAAGAACTCCGCCATAAAAAATCTTTTGCCAGAAAAAAAAAAGCCGGTCTTGGCGATCAGAGGTGGCTCTAAAAGTCCCCAAAAAAAAGACCCTCAATAAAAGGAGGGGCTGTCTTTGCAAAAACGGCCCAGCGTGCTGGTTCTGTCCGGAAAAAAAAACTGGGTATGGGAAAGGGAAGCGGTTGCCGAAAAGGGCCAAAAAAAAAAAAAAAAAAAAAACAAAAAAGACAAGGGGAAAGGGAGGGTCTGTTTGGGGAGGGTGGGGGGTGAACTTGGAGAGGTAATTCCCTCCCACGGTTTAGGGGGGGGGGGGTTGGCAAGGAAATCTCTTAGGACAGGATTCATATAATCGAAAAGAAAAGGAGAAGGGTGACCGAGTGTTAAGGGGAAAATTTCCTCTTAACTAAACCGCGAAAGACTCAAAAAAAAATGCGGGGAGCCGTTCTGCTGGTTTCCACGGGGGGAGGGGGGATCGGGAAAGTCGTAGTGCCCCACAAAAAAAAAAGGACGAGCCAGCCTTGCAAGTGAACTTCCGAGTAGAAGGGGGAAAAAAGTCCTTTCCGGAGGGGGGGAAAAAAGGGGAGGGTCTTATAGCAGGGACCTCCTGCCACGATAAAGGGAAAAAAGAAAAGGGAAAGGAGGAAGAGTTTGTGGGTCGTTGGGGAGGGAGGGGGGCATCTCCACCAGACCAAGGTTTCATAAAAAGAGAGAAAAGGCAGGTCCGGAGACGCCAGGATGGAGGGCGGTGATCTCTGGCCGGGGCAAAGAGGAAAAGGGGAAGAGTTTAGCGTATTTTCGGGGAAAGAGTGTGGTGCGTGGAGGCCGCTAAAACAGGAAAGAGGGAGAAAGAGGAAAAGCATCACAGAATGAGGAATCGAAAGGAAAAAAAGTTCTCTTGAAACAAACCTGAATGCCCACAAGAGGGTTATCCTGGAAAAAAAGGAAAAAGGAGGACCTTCCCATACCAAGCTCAATCCCGCCAAAATTGTTTCCTTGAAGACCCGTTGAGGGAGAAGAAAAAAGGGGAAAGTTTGGCACCAGAGAAAAAGAAGTCCAACCCTACCAGCGGGGTGTGCTGCCCCACTTTCAGGGAAGGTAGTAACGAAGGAGAAAAAAGAAAGGGGGAGGAACCCGCCGGGGAGGGGGGCGATTTGAAGAAATAGAGTGATTTTGCGGGGAGAAACCCTCTAAAGCATGGATTCGAGGAAAAAGGCCCTTGCCGCGGGGGGGGGGGGGAAAAGCCTATGGTACAGAGATTTATAAATCGAGACGATATCGGGGGAGAAAAGGAGGGGCCATTGCTTTTAAAAAAAATTCCTTTCAAAAAAAAAACACTTTCGGCCAGACCCAAGAGGAAGAAATCGAGGGGGGGGCCACAGCAGGTATCGGGGGGGAGGGAAGGGAAGGGTAAGAAAAGGGTAATACGAGCGTCCTTCCTCGTGGTCTCTTTCTTTCCGGGAAAAAAAAATATTTATTGGAACAGGGGCTCGAAAGGGGAAAAAGGAAAGGGAGGGGAGGCGAAGGGGACGAAGAGCCTTCGGAGCTATCGGGGGGGGGGAAAAGAAGAAAGGTAAGGAAAGTCTAGAGCAGAAAAAAAATCTCAGTCATAGAATTAATCATAATAAATATACAAAATAAAAGATTACTTAAGAGGGGGGGGGAAAAGAAAAAGGCCCGTCAAAACATGAAAGGAGTTTCGCGTCGGTAGCAACCAGAAGAGGGGGAAGGGGGGGAGGGGGGAGTAAACTGTCACCGGAAGACTTCCCACGCCCCTCCCCAGCCGGAAAGGGGGGGGTGCATATGTCGGTTTGTTTTTGAAAAAACCCTGCCGATCGACCAAGTTTAAAGATTAACCTCGGACGGGAGACTGGTCTCGACCGGTCCCTTCGTCAGGAAAAAAAAAAAAGGAAGAAATTCCCAAAAAGATGAAATAATTCGGGGGGGGAAAATATGA
>Ga0179593_1526543_pt1 | contig 22584 bp, 43 predicted proteins | sample CZODoug2_1_08_16_FD_185931 | JGI IMG/M metagenome (GOLD analysis project Ga0179593, IMG submission 185931) | Vadose zone soil fungal communities from Angelo Coast Range Reserve, California, USA - CZODoug2_1_08_16fungal (PacBio error correction) | ecosystem: Environmental > Terrestrial > Soil >...
GGGGAGAAAAGAGGGGGGGGGACTTTGGACTTACTCGCACAGGGAAGAAGATCTTAGGTCATTGTCTGTTTGTTCTGGGAGTGGGCCACAAACTGAAGGACCCCACTGGAGAGCCCCATCATTGGACGGAGTTGAATCTCAGGAGGGGGGGGGGACGCCTCTCCTTCCCAGGCCTAAGGTTGTCCTCGAGAGGGAATAAAAGGCGGTCGACAAAGAGATGTTCCTTGTAGGGGGGGTCGGGGGAAGGGTTCTGAGCATGCGAGGCTGGGCTACCAGAGAAGTGAGGAAAGACATGCAGGGACTCCTTCGGGGCGGGACGGATGCAGCTTCATGCGGAATGTATGCCCGAAGAGAAACCGCTAGAGGGGGGGGGCAGGACATCGGGGGAGAGTTGGGTTTCAGTATCCTGAAGAAAGGTTTAGAGAGAGATAACCTTGTATGTCCAGGCCGGGAACAAGACGAAGAGGGCCTGCATTTCAATTGGGAAGATGAAGTTTGCGATGGTCGGGGGAAAAAAATCCTCTTTTGCTCTTTTTTGAACTAAAGTCAAGACCGAAGTGGGTCGATGAGGAAGAAGAAAAAGGGGTACCCGGACGATGGGAGGAATGCGCTGGTGGGTGGGCTTTTGAGAGGAGAGCGACGTAGGAAGGTGCTAGACTAAAATATAGGGTCGCTGGGGAATGGACAGGGCAAAAAAACAAACCTAAACAATTTATAAAAAAAAAAAAAGTAAGAAAATGGTGCGGTCAGGCGGAAAAGCCGACAGAATATTAAATCGCCAGCGAAAGAGGGAAGAAACTGAGATAAGTCGAACTTGACTAAGGTTGTATATGTGTACCCGTTGTCAGGTGAGAAGGGGATTAAGGGGGTCTCAGATATAAATTGAAAACGCACCGTAAAAAATGTAGGACTTTGAACAGACGGTGTTCATAGGGCATCGGAAAAAGAGGGGGGAATCTCCCAGGGGAGAGAGACAAGAAACGATTGTCGAAAGTCAAAAAAGGGGCCCAAAAGAGAAACCAATGAAAGCTTGCTACGGAACAAAAGGAGGCAGGTGGCTTTTCAAAAGAAGAAAGCAGCTCGTACTGAAGGGTTAAATCAGTTGGGGGGGCTTCAAAAGAATTGAGGCAAACCGAGATGAGGTGACCGCGTCAAAAGGGAGCTTACGTCGGAGGGGAGCCTGATTACGGCAGATAAAACAGTCGCAGGCGGCCGACGAAAAGCGGGAAATGGGTCCCGACCCGAAATAATGGAGGGCTTGTTTAGCAAGACGTAAAACAGAGGGAAAAACTTTTACAAGGGTGAAGAAAATCTGCCATGAACGAGCCCAACAGACTGAAAAAAATTGTGCCACTCCAGAACAGAAATTTGATAAAGGATGAAGAAGGATTTTAGCAAACCTAGGGGGAAAACCGCAAGGCTTGCTATTCAGGGGGTCAAAAAAGAGGCGAGCAGGACGAATTACGGAAGAGGACATCAGTAATACAAGGAAGTGATTGGGAGCAAAAGTCAAGATGGCGGTCAAAGACTAGATTAACGTTAATGCAAAGAAAATTAAACTGGTGCTGGAGAGCAAAAAAGTTAGCCTTGAGGTTTCGGGAGAGCGGGAGGGGTTTCCAAACTAAGCCCGGGAAAACACAGACAATGAGAACTGGGGAAAATGGAGGGCGCAGAGGGGAAAAGAAGAATAATTGATGAAAAAAAGTACACGACCTCAAAAGCCCAAAGATCACATAACGGGGGAAAGAGTCTATTACTATCGAAATAGAGTATACTACTGGACCGACTTGAGGGAGGAGAAGTAGAAAAGCAGTGGGAAGCCCGAAAGATAGGGGAAGCTCTGACGACCACAAAACGCAACAGGGAAATACAAAGACAAAAGAATGAAAGGCAAAGGGGGTGTTGAGGTTGGGAGAGGCGAACCGGCTACCCCTGCTTCAAAGGGGGGCTCCCGCTGAGCGACCGTGAACTAGATTGTAAGGGTGGGAGAACGACCACCTTCAGAAAAATGAAACTCTCAACTACACTTTTCGGAACGGTTTGCCGGGGAGTTGACGAGAGAGGATGCACACAAACTGAGGAGTGATGAAAAGAAAAGAGAAGAAAATCAACCCCAAACGCGCAAATCAAAATGAAAGTGGTCATAGAAAGGCAAAATAGAAGGGGTCGCTAAAATCTATTAGAATGAAAAGGGGACGAGGGGGAGCAGCTGGGAGCAGGGGTCAGGGGGGGAAGGGGGAGTCACGTCCACATAGGGAAAAATGAAGAGATGCGGTGCATCAGGGAGCGGGTGAAAACCGGGCCAGGGACGGCCCGTTGGGTGGAGACGGGAATAAGTACTATCTCTCTGGGGGCAATGGACCTTCTATTGAAAAAGGGGGGGAGCCAGCATCACGAACGTGACGTGGGTGAACTATTACTATAGCGGAAAGAAAGAGGGGGTGAATCTCTGGTGACGAAAGGAAGAGATCCAGTAACTCGGGCTTGAGGAAGGTATAAGAAGCAGCCTGGCCATAAGGAGAGTGGGAGTGATCAAGTCTAGAATTTCAGGCGCCAGGGGGGAAAAAATACTTAAAATTAACTCACCGGGAACTTGTCGTTCTCCAAGCCCAAGAATGGAAAGGGGGAAAGGAAGAAATGAAGGGTTGGGATTTGCCGCAATGATGGTGCTGGGTTCTTACCGAGAAATCGTTCCTTGGTTCGAGGCGGCAAAAGAAAATCGCGGAATTGCAAGGCGCGCGAGGGGGGATTAACCGAGTGCCAGAAAAGGGGGGGGGGGTCACTCCGGGGGCTCACGGGGGGGGGGGTCAAAGATTTTGACATGGGAGGGTCGGGGAGGCAAAAAAACCGGATGGAGCGCGGTAAGTGCTGAGGGGGCGAGACGGTACCAACTTGGGCTTTCCCTGAGAACCCGCGACACTTCCATTTTAAAAAGGTGGATAGAGTTTGGCGGACCGCTGGTTCGTTCTGGAAGAGACGACTGAATCAGGGGGGAGAGGAAGATCAAAATGTGGAACGAATTTGAGCGCCGGTCAGACGCGACTCTCTTGGTTGAAGAAAGGGGAAAAGGTAAAAACAAATGGTAAGGGAGGCTACGGTACAGAGATGGACCTAGGAAAAAAAAAGGAAAGACGCGAAAATGGTTTTTCAAAAGCTTTCCTGGCGGAATGGTAATTGGTTCTTTCACCTTGACGTACTTCCGCAATCGGGGGGAGAGGAAACAGAACTCGCAAGTAGCGGACATTGAAGCGGGGGAAAAGAGAAAACAAGGCTTTTTGGGAAGGGGTAAAAAACATATCATCCATGACCCGGAAGACAAGAGCGTTTTTCAAAATTTGAGGGGAAGGAGAAGGGTAGCAGGGAAAATACAGGGACTCTAAAAAACTTCGAAAGTCTCGGGAAAGTGAGACTTGCGAGAAGGGGGAAGGCAGTCCATGGGGGGGGAGTCCGCACTAATATCTTGGTTTTTAGAGGGCTTCGAGACCACCAAAATCCCCCCTACAAAGTCAGAGACAGGACTGGATTAGGGCGTCAAGCTCTCAAAGCCACAAAAAAAGAAACAATTAAAGAGTCCGGGCTAAAGAAGGAGGAGAAAGACCTTTCCCAAGGCGAAAAGGGGGGGGGGGGGCTGGAGACAATGCTTCCGCTCGAAGTGAAAAAAAGATAGGGAAACAAGGCAAAACAGGGGCGATCAAAATTAGAAAGGGACAGGATGGGGAAGGGAAACCATTTTTTTTGCGGGCAAGGGGACATCCACAGGGTCTGGAAATAAGGGGAGGGGGAAAAGGGAAATGAACCCTCTAGCTATGTCAAAAGCCAAGACCAGTCGCGGTTGGCTGAGGTGTCCGGGCCTACGAAGCCAGGGAGAAGGAGGTACCGCTAAGGAAAATTGGAAAGGAAGAACTATAAGGGGTGTGGCTAAAGAAAAAGAATAAGCCAACAGGATAAACAGGGAAAGACCAACACAATGGACTACACCATTAAGAAGAAGATCAAACCGAAAAAGGGGCGCTATATTCCTGTTGACGGAAGGAGAACAAAAATTTGGTCCTTCGAAGAGGCAACACAGGTCTACCTGCGGCAAGTTATGTTCAGATAAAGAGTTTGTGGTCCGGTCTGAAAAAGAAAAGAAAATGCCTAAGAGCATCTGGGAGGGAAGGGGACGGCAGGTGGGGGGGGGGGGGGGGGGGGTGGTGTGAGTGGGTAGGGGAGAAAAGGTGTTTGTGGGGTGGGTTGGAGGGGTGTGGTCTGGGGTTTGGTGTGGGTCTGGGGTGGGTGGAAAAAGGCTGTTGGGGTGGTGGTTCGGCCATTTGTTTGGGAATTGCGACATGGGGGACCCCATGTGCTAATTTTCGATTGTGGGGGGTCCCCCCAAATCCAAACGGCAAAAGGCTCAAAAAAGGAGGAGGAAAAGAAAATCCTCTTTGGTACATTGGAAGAAATTTAAAGTCTCTCACCGCACGAAAACGGGGGTCGGGGGGGCACTTTTAGGATTTGGATTATTCTGGGCCACAAGAGAACTACCCTCATTTAGGAACCAGCCGACTGGGGGCAATTGACGAAGGTCGCCCCAAATGTTTGGGGCTCTCGCACCCATGCTATGGGATGCTCAGGAAAACGCGGGGAGGCGACATGTCCGAGAATAATTGTCCGGGGCGGGAACTGTGTTATGAACAGGACGGGATGCTCTTAACGCCGAACCGGGAGGGGGGTCATTCAGATAAACACGGACTAGGCCGGGGACCGACGGAGGCAGCTGTGACTTGAGGATGCCCGAACAGGGAACAAGCCAAAAAGACTGGGGCGGATTGACAATCTAGGGTGGGGGTTCAAGTTAGTTCTCTTGGGAAATACAAGCAAAAATACCCGGATTAACATGCACACGGGGAAAGACGTAAAAAGAAATTTCTAAAACGTTTATGCAAATGAGTTTTTGAGGGAGGTATCGGTCAAGTCGGTGGATCAAAGGGGAGAGGAAGACATTGACAGCAATCAGGGGAACGACGGGGGGGGGAGGGCGAGGAGGGAAGAAAGATACTAGCACCGAAAAAAGTGGGGTCGGGGGGAGTTGGAGCTTTTGTTTGCGGGGAAATGAGGGTTTATGCTAACTAGACATACTTGGGTGAAAAATCTGGGGGAAACGGGGGGTTAAACAGAAACCAAAAAGCTAAAGATAAAAAAGAAGAGTGGGAGGATTCAGAACCATAAGGGCGTCAGGGGAAACTTTAAGAAAAGAGGGTATTCTAGACGAACTTACCGTATCTGAAGGAAGACTTTGCATTGGTATAGTTAGGGGGGAAGCCGGGGGGGGGGTCTCCGCCATTCTTCAGATACATGAAAAAGCACTTAGGGAAATATATGGGCGAGGCCCGCACAAAGACCTTGTTGGTAACTTAATCAAAGTGGTTCCGCTAACGAAACAGTGTAGGCACACTCTTTACGTAAAGCAAAGTCCCCTTCTACGCACGAAGGTACCAGGACAGCCCTCAATCGGTGCTAAAGGACAAAATCGAAGGTGAGGGGGTCTCCATTAAGCAGATCGGGTACGTCTCAGCGGTACGAGGTGGGGAGCATATTCCAACAGGGAGAGAGGTTGAGGAAAGCGGGAAATATTGAGGTGAGGGGCGCACAGGGTGGGAACTATTAAAGGGACGGGGCAGGGATTCAACGTTACGAACAAAAGCGGGACTGGCTGAAAACCTAATGGGAAGGGTAGCGCGTAATAGGACTCTCCAAAAGGGGGGGGTACCCGAAATGGACCTGGAAAAGTCCAGGAAATGCCAAGAGAGGCTATCTGACCTTTGCCACAAAAACAAAGAGGAAATGAAAAGCTTCTGAGACCCCTTTTCTCACAACGTAGGGGGGGGGCAAACTGCCTGCGGGGGAAGATGGGCCAGGGCGAACAGGGAGTGCCAACGGTGGCGGAAAGGGAGGCTTCTCGCTTAAGGGCGATTGGGGGGGGGTGTCAGGCCCTCGACCGAAAAAAAAATGACAGTTATTACTGGGTAAGAAAAGCCAGACGATTGGGGGACGGGCAAAGGATCATAAATTAATGCTGATGGACGTGAATGCAATGCAAGTTCTTTAGGACATAGAAGTTAGCATGGCGTGAGTGAAGACCTACTGGGGTTTGGTGCGCACCGCATATGGGGAAAGGAGGAAGCCGACCGCCATTAGAATTGGAACATGGGAGCTAAAGGACCGAGTTAAGTTTTTGGAGGAGGCAAACTTGGTCAAAGATCAAAACGGCCGGGGTCTAAAAGGAACTAGCGAAAACGGAAGGGATATACCCTGTCGGCAAGAGGACTGGTAAGAGCATTCCTTCCCAAGAAAAGAAAAACGAAGGGGGAAAATCAGCTCTGGAACGCGTCAAGGGACAAAGGGCGTCACAAATCATAAAATGATGAAATCAACATGAACTGCAAGGTGGGGGAAAATATGGGGGAACTTGGCCAGAAAGGGCGGAACGACGTTGAAAAGCAGGTGCGACGCCATACACGCCGTATCACTCCAGGGTGAAGTTGGGGTAAACGACTAACGACAGGGCCTTGAGAAATACCAGTCGGAACAAAAGGACGTTTTGTGCGTTTATTTGACGAGTCAACAACACAGGGAAGAAGAAAGAGGATCATAAAACAAAAAGAAAACGGCATGCCGAAATTGGTCAAAAAAGGGAGAGAAAAGCGGAAATAGAAGGTGGTCTCTCAGAAAAAGGAGTGGGATACGGCAGGACACAGCGAAGCAAACTGCTGTGCAAAAAAAATGGTAAGCGGTTCGATCCGGCACGTCCAGGTAAAACAATTCAAAAATTGAAGGGTGCATAAGGAGGGGGGGTGACGAAACCTGGGGAATAATAAACGGGGGGTGCTGGTCGAAGAACAAAGAATCTCTCTGGTGCAGTGGGAGATAGAGAGTAAAGGAGCGCATCGGAACCGAACGTGTCCAAACAGAGAGTGGGTAGGAGATACGAGACTCGGCCAGGTTAGGGGAAGAAAGGCGAAAAAGGGGGAAGTAGACAGACACTGAAAAAAATCAAAGGAGTCGGAAAGGGGGGATAGCCGCCCCAGCCCTCAAGACAGGGAGGGGGGGAGGCAGAAGGAACTAGAAGCGTGGGGAAAAAAAAGGGAACAACTCCCACGGAGTAAAATTTTTTGGAGAGTTAAAAGGACAAAGAAAAAAAAGAAATTGTACCAGGCATTACGATAAGGGGGGATGGGGAGCATTGGGTGTGGTTCTTACCGGTAACGAGGGATGGGGGGGGGGCCTTAAAAAAGGGACGCAGGACGAGGGAAGATGGACAACGTAGTGAAAGAGAAATTGCGGTTTGCAAACTAAGGTGGGAACAATGCGGTTTCTCAAGTTTAATGTTGGAATGAGGGTGAAGGCAAAGACAGGAGGGAGGCAGCGATCGGAGTGGCAAGGGGGAAAAGAAAGAAGGGACACGTGGCGCGCCTACGCGCTAAAAGAGAATCAAAGGGGGTTAGGCAGGGGGAGGGGGAAAAAATACCGCTTTTCGTTCGCCAATGAAGAGGGGTCCGGAACCCTGGGACAATAAAGAAAAATGAAGGGTGGGAGCGGCTGGAGGAATTAGGAGTTTGAAATAGGGCGTGACGCACAAAGGAGATGGGAATTCGGAAGAGAGCGCCGGAAAGAAAGAAAATCTCAGCAAGAGGGGGGAGACCAGAAGGATATGTTGAAGGCTGGCTGAGTGGTCGTTCTACCAGGGGACTTGGCGTCAACCCGCCAGCGATCCGCTCATCCCATCAGGTATCAAATTTATCTGGGGGAAAAGTACCGTCTGGGGAAGAGAGGCCTACAATTCTATGGAAGGTCAGTCTCAAAAAAAATTTCCGAGCGGCGTGAGGGAAATGAAATCTAATAATTGAATACAAAGGGAAAAAAGGGAATCTCAAAGAGAAAAAAAGGAAAAAGAAACAGTGTGGCAACTTCAGGCGATTGAAGAGGATCTTGCGAGAGGAGGAACCTCCCGGGAAAGGTTGGGGAAATCACGAAACTAAGGGGGGGGGTCAGGTTTACTGCTTTCAAAAAAAAAAAAACCGTAAAGGCGAAATCTGTCTAACACAGGGGTGTAGGTCGATCAAAAAGAAAAACCACACCAAACAATTCGACGAAAATAGTCCATGGGGAGAAAGATCGTCTTCCTCCCGACACGGGAGAAGGAGCAAGGCTGAAATGAAATAGGGAGGCCAAAACTGTGAGAAGAGGAAAATACCGAAAGCTCGCAAATGAAGCAAAGGTGAGGAAAGGGGAATAAAATAGTGAAAAAAAAAAAGAAGGGGGGGGCACCGGGAATGTGACATCAACAGGTAGAGGGATAAGAAGAGGGGTGGAAAGGAGGACTGAATGAAAAACAACATATGTCAATTATATGAGGCCCTCCAGCACGTAGCGGGTACCGGGGGGGAAGGGGTTAGCAACCGCAGGGAAAAAAATCGGTCCATCAGAAAGAAAAAGGGCAGAGAACTCTAAGGGTTGGCGATCAGAGAGAAGGAAGTCAGGAAGAAGAAAAAGGGGAACTAAAAAATACAAGGAAAAAGAGAGAATTACTAACCTCCCCGTGGAGAGGTCAGAAGAAGATAAAAAAAGGGGGGGAGGAGAACAAACATTTTCAGGGGAGAAAAGTTTTTCCCCAGAGGGGATTGCCCTGCTCAAGTTAGGGGCGGGAAAGAAGGGGGGGTGGGCGAAGCCTACAGAAAAGAAAGGAAGGAGATCTTGGCGGTGGAATTAAGCGTGGGGGGGGGGGTGTGGGGGGGGGGGGGGGGGGGTCCACCAAAAATTTTTGGGGGTTACAACAGGGGTTGGTCTTGGGGTGGGGGGGGGTTTTGTTTGGGTGGGGGTCGGGGGGGGGTGGGGGGGGATGTTGAGGGTGATGGGGTTTTGGTGGGGGGGTTGGGTAGGAGTGGGGTGTTGTCTGCGTTGGGTTGTGAATTGGTGGGGCAGGAGGAAGTGTCGGATGGTTTTGCATTGTTGGTCTTTTTGTGAGGGTTTGGAACAGTGGGGGTGGGGGATTGGTTGGGGAGGGTGCACTGAGGGATTTGGTTAGGTGGTGGGGGGTTTTGAGGGTGGCGGGTGCGGGAGGTTGGGGGTGTTTCTGGCGGGGTTGGGCTTGGCTGGGAGGTTGGTTTTGGTACGAGCTGGGGTTCTCTTCTGTTATATTTGTCGCGAGGCTTGGGGGGGGGGGCGTTGGCACTTCGTGGAGGGGTTTGAGGGTGGAATCTCTGGTGGTTTAGGACGAGGAGGGCCTCTGTGGAACGAGGAGTTCAGGGGTGAATGTTCAGATGGGGTGGTCGTTGGACTGAGTTTAGTGTGGATTTTTTGGGCAGTCGCGGGGCGTTGTCGCGGAGTGGTTCCGGGGGTGACGAGGGTCCGTGGTGCTGCTTGGGGCGGGTTTTCCGCGCGGATGGTTGGGATCGTGTGCTGGGATGGGGTCCCAAGGGGCGTTGGAGAGTTTGTATTTGGGGAAAGGGGTGGAAGTGTTGTGGAAGGATATATAGTCTTGTAGGGCTGGGCTTGTGGCGGTGGCCTGTGGGTGTGTGGTGGTGATTCGGGTTATTATTTTTTGGGGGGTTGGGGATGTGGGTTATGTAGAAACGTCAAGTCGATGGGGGGGTTGGGTTCTTCGGAGTACTGATGCAGATTGTAGTGGTTGGGTTTTGTACCTGGAGGAGCAGTCTTTGTGGGCGGGTCGTTTGGTGGGAACTATGGGGGGGGCTTGGGGGGTATTTTTGGTGGGTGCGCTCTTCTTTGGATAGTTTCTTTGTGGGGGCGAATTTGGCGATGTGTTAGTTAGAGGGGGAATTTGGTGGGATAAAGGGGGGGTGGTTGCGGCGTGGGGTGTGGGGGCAGAATTGGGGGTATAAGATGGGGGGGGGGGGTGGGGGGGGGGGAAAGTTTGTTGTGGGGGGGACATGTAATAGTAGTAGTGGGTGTAATGTGGAGGGGGAGGGGTGTGGGGGGACGGTGTTTTAGTCGGGAAGAGGGGTTGCAGTTAGGGGGGGGTGGTTTGGTATATGTAAGTGTAGGTGGGTGCTGAGTTTGGGGGGAAAGGGTGGGGGGATTTGAGAGAGTTGTTTGTGAGTGAATAGTGGCGTAGGATGATGGTTGGGGGGGGGGGTGTTGGTAGGGGGTGTGGTGGTTTGGGGAGAGGGTTCTGGGAGGGGAGGGGTAGGGGGATGGGGGGTTCGGGGAGAGGGTTCTCTATGGGGAGGTGAGTGGGGTAGGGGGAGTGGGTGGGTGGGTAAGGTGGTCTGGGGGGGGAGGGGGGGGGAGGGTGGGGTGTAATGAGGGTTAGGGGGGGTGAGATTTCCGGGTGGGGGGGATGGGGTTGGGGTGGAGATGTGGGAGGATATTATGGGGGTGGAGGGAGGTGGGGGATGGGTTGAATCGGGGTAGGTGAGGGGGGGGATGTGGGATTGTCAGGGGGTGGGGTGGGTGTTTGGGGGGGGTGATGGGGGGGATTGGTGGTGTTTAAGGTGGGAAGGGGCGTTTGGGGGAGTCTGTTGGGCAGGGCGTGTTTGGGTGGGCTGTTTGTGCACCACTGGCGGTTGGGTCGTTTGTGACCCTGGGGAGTCATTTCGGTTGGACCTTCTTGGCTTCTTCGTGGTTGGTTGGGCAGCTTCTCCTTGGCCCTGGTGTTGGGGGATGGCGGTGTAGCTTTTCTTGGGGCGGCGGTACTTTTGTCTGTGCGGGTCTCGTCTTGGGGTGGTTGGAATAATCTGGGTGGGTGGGGGGGATTGCGGGGTTGCATAGTGAGGCGTGGGAGTCTACAAGAGGGTTTAGGTTGATAGGTCGTTATGATTTGGACGTTCGAGGTGTGGTGTGGCTAGACCGTGGTTTCGCTTCTGGTTACAGGAGGGGTTCGCATATGGTTTAGGGTTTGGAGGTATGGGTCAGCGGTTGTTGCTTGGTGCGGTGGGTGGTGGGGGATGAGGGAAGTGAAGACGGTAGCGTGTACGTGGGTACTCCTCCTGGGGAGAGGCAGTGCTGAGGTGCGGGAGAAACCGTGGATGATTGGGGGTGGGTATTGATCAAGAATTTGATTATGGGGGCGCTGGGGTTTATGGGGGGACAGAGTTTAATGTTGGGTGGAGGTGGGGAAGGGAATTCGAATTATTCGGAGCTTGACCGTTGGCCACGGTAAGTTGGCGGCTTACTTGTATTGGAGGTGGCTTCGTGATTGTCTTGGGGTGGGGCGCTATAGCTTGTGGGTTAGGGAGACATGTGAATAGGGGCGTCCATTTTTTTAGGGGTTTTGCGTAGAGAGGTTGGGGGGGAGGCGGAATTGGGAGACTTGTGGTGGGGAAGGATGTGGGGGGGGGTGGCAGGGTTGGGTGTGGCGATTTGGGGGTGGGTTTTGGGGGGGGAGTGGGTATCTAGGGGTGGTGAGGGGGATGTGGGGTGGGGAGTCTGTGTGGGGGCGTGGGGGTGGGGAGTATTTGGTGGGCGGGGGGGTGTGTATCAGTTGGAGTAAGGGGGGCGGGGGGCTTAGTGGGGGGGGGGTAGTTTGGTGTGGTGGTTGTTGGGTGGGGTGTGGGGTGCGTGGCGATGATGTGGGTTCTGTGCTTGCGGGGGTGGGTGGGTGGGGATGGGTTGAAGGGGGGGTAGCTTTTGTTTGGTTGAGGGGGGGGGTCTTGGGTGGGGGTTTATTGTGCAGATGGGGGTGGTGGGCGGTGGGTGGGGTCTGAGATCTGGATGGGGGAGGGGGGGGGGGTGAGGAGCGGTTGGAGAGGGGAAGTGGGTTGGTTGTCGGGGGTGGGGGACTTTGGGGAGGGGGGTGGAGGGGTGGGGGTGTAGTGGGGGTGTGTTGGGGAGGAGGATGGAGGAGGGGTTATGCGGGGGGAGGGAGGTGGGTAGGCTGGAGTGGGTTTGCTGTGTGGTATAATTGAATACGGTGGGGGGGTGTGGGTGTGGGTGGGGAGGTGGGGTGGTTTCAGGGGATTGTCCTTGGGTGGTGGGATTGGGGTGGTTCCTAGGGGGGGGGGGGTTAGGTCTTTGGGTGGAATAGGTAGTTGTTAGGGTTGGGGCAGGGAGTGGATCGTGGGGGGGTGGTTGGGGGGGGGGGGGAGGGTTTTGGGGGTGGGAATAAGGGGAGGGGGAGGTTTAATGGTAGGGAATAGGGGGATGGAGGGTCGTGGGGTTGGTGGTGGATTGGGGGAGGAGGTGAGTGGGTTAATAGCGTAGGGGGGGGGTGCGGTGTATGGGGGTAGGATGGTATGGGGGGGGGATCGGTAGATGGGGGTGGTTTTTCGGGTAGGTGTGGTAGGGTGGGGGGGATGGGGTTGGAGTAGTTACGTTGAGGGGTCTACTTGGTTGGTGGGGGGGAGAAGTGGGGGGGGGGTAGAGGTGTTGGTGGGTGGGGGGGGGGGGGAGGGGTGGATGGCTGGGGGGGGTAAAGAGGGTGGTAGTTGTGGAAGGGGTAGCTGGTGGGGGGGTGATGTTTTGGTTTCAGAGGGTTGTGGGAGATGCGTAGGGTGGGGGTTGGTGGGGTATTTTGGGGGGGGGAGGGTGGTTGGGGGGGGGGGGGGGGTGTTTGGGGGGGGGTAGGGGGCGAGGGGGTCGATCTTGGTGGGTGATGTGGGATCGGAGTGATTAATCAGGTTGAGTCGGGGGAGTTGGGGGAGTTGTGGGGTTAGCTGGGTTGGGGGAGGTGGTGAGTGTGAGTGGGTAGCTGTGGCGTAAAGTGTGTTGTATCAGTTTCTTTGGGGGAGGGAACGCGAGGGGGGTTTAGATTGGGATGAGTAGGTTTCGGTGATGAGTGTGGTAAGTGAGGAGGGTGCGTCAATGGGGGGTTATTTAGTGGAGGGGGGTTGGTCGGTTGGGGGGGTTGTGGTATAGGGCCAGTGGGGGTTGGGGGATGGGTGAAAAGTGGTGGTGGTTTTTTGAGAGGTGGGGGGGAGGTGTGGGGGGGAGGTGAGGGAGGGGGAGTAGGGGTGGTGAGTTGGGGGGTTTGGTGGGTGTTTGGTGAGTTGCGGTGGGGGGGAGTGGAGGGGATTGGGGTGGTCCCAGGAATATGGGGGGGGGAGTTTTGAGGATTTGGGGATGATGGCGATTTTAGTTCGATGTGGGTTTTTTGGGGGATTGGTGAGTTGAAGGGGGGCTCGGATTGGGGCTGAGGGGGGGGGGTGGAAGGGTGGTTTGTTGGATGGGGGGGGGGGGATTGGGTGTTTCTGGGGGGTGTGGGGCTGGACGGGAGGTTGGGGGAGTGGGTGTGGGGGTCTGGGGGGGGTGTGTTTAGGGGGGTGTTGGTTTTTTTGTTGGGGTTAGGGGCTGATGCTGATGATGTCCCTGTAGTGGTTGTGATGGGGCTTCGCCTGGTAAAATTGGAGGAGGGGTGTGAGATTGTATTCTGAGGATATTTCTGTTGGCTAGTTTAAGACTGATTGGGGTGATGTAGTGGGTGTGGAGAGATTGGGTTTGTGGGTTGGTTCGGGGTGGGTTGTGGAGGGGGGGGAAACCCTTCCCCCCCAAAATCTCTCTCAAAAGGGAGTTATTATATTCTCTTGGGCCATTGGTTTCCGCCACCATAAAAAAAAAAAACCCATTCACACCAAAAGAAGCCCCAAAGAAAAAAAAAAACCCAAACCTCCAGAAAGGGTACCTTCGCCATCCGCCCCTCTTCAGGAGGGGCGGGGTGTAAGGGTCTGGGGTTCGAGAAAAAAAACAGCGTCCTGAAAAGAACGAGGACATCGATTGGAAGAAGTCCTAGGACACTCCAAATGGGGGGAAATGAGCAGGCCATAGAGAGTTCTGACTAGCGCCGGAGGGGGGAAAAGAGAGATACGTTTGTTGGTCACTGTTCTTCAGAATGAGACCTGCTAAAGCGAGCAAAAAACTTGAAGGGTGATGGAAAAGAGTCACAGAGGGCGTGCATGTACTGACTCGAAGAAAGGGAATGGGGGGTTGTTTGGCGGACGAGAACAAATGGAATGGGGGACGGAGGGAAGGGTGTGGTGGTAAGGAAAGGCAATCTGGACAACTTATTCTCTCATAAACCAGAGGGGGGAAAGGGAAAAAGCCACAGGAATGAATAAGCCTCAAAAAAGGGGTGATAGCAATGAAGTTAGAGCGGGAAGAGTTGACAACAGGAAACATAGTGGGCATTAAGAAACATATTGCGACGAAGGGGGGAGGAAGGAGGAAACGACGCTTTAGCCGGATAAGTTTAAAAGCGGGGTGGGTAGATAGGAAAGAAAACTGGGATAGGAAAAAAAGAGGTCCGGCGGGAACGTGGGGCACAGCTAAAAAATTGGAATCCAAAAGGTCAGAGGAGGATTCACCACCGCGGGGCCAAAGAAGGACTCACAGCCAGCGAGTCTGTAACCGGAAACCTAGGCAAGGGGGATGGAAGGAACCCGTTGTTTTGTTTCTCAACAGGAGGAAATTCTCCTGATAAAAGGGAAACTATGCCGTAAGGAGAAGAAAGGGAGGAAAAGCAAAAGACGGAAGATTGCAGCGTCATTGGAAAGTATAGGGACCGAAGGGGAGGGGGGGGACAAAGTCAAAGGAAAAAGAACAATGGAAAAAAAAGACCAGCAAAGGAAAGGTGAGGAAAGGTATCAACAATTCGGCGTTGGGGGTCAAGAACGATCTTTAGAAAGAGGAAAGGTTAAGTCAAGGCAAGAAGGAGGAACCGAAAGATTTAGGGGACGAGAAAAACTCTCGCGCACGGGGGGGAAAGAGGGGGAAGAGAATTCTCATTAAGGGGGACCGGAAAGAAAAAGGGACGGGTAGGGACTAGAAGGCGTGTTGTCGTACCTCACGAAAAAACTTTGGTACCGCGATCTTACTAAATGCCACGGAAAAGAAGAGACAAAAATCGTGATTGGAAAGATCCAAACAGAAATGAAAACTGCTGAGGTCACAACCGAAAAGGAGGAGATGGGCACTCAGCTTGAAGAAAAAGACGAAAAGCCTGAGAAATAGAGAGGGCACAGTGGGGACATCGACTACAAGGACAGTATTAAGGGGAAAAGGAAGAAAGAGCGAAAAGACAAGACCAATTAATCTTAAAGCCTGAGTCGGGGAGAAAGGAGCAAAAAAAAAAGTTAGAAAGGGCGTAGAGACCTAGACTGGGGGCCAATAGGATTCCTAGCCTCCAACGAAAAGGAGGAAAGACGGGAAGGCGCAAATTAAATCGAGGGGGGAAGGTGAGATTACAAAGACCTCGTAACCACGACAAAATAACGAAACTTCCGAGAGAGGAGAGTAACAGGATAAGGAAGGAGAGTGGAAAGGTCTCAAGGGAGGATTGCGCTAGAAAGGGAAGGAACGAAAAAGAAAAAGGAAAATGATGCAGTCTCTCAGCAAAAAAGGAGTCATGTGAAAGGGTAACAAAGGCACTCCCAGGAAACCAAAACGCAAGTTTGAAGGGGGGGACGTTGTCCGTGGAATCGAAAGGAGACCCCCTGCTTGAGCAGGGGGAAAAGGATAGAAAACGTATACACTGGGTAATGAGGGTTGGGGGGAGAACGACCACCGGCTAGGGACGTTGCCTCCACAGTTGAAAAATTGAAGTTGTGAGGGCCGAACAAAAAACAAGGAGGAGGAGGGATTATGTCAACTCCAAAGCGCAAAAAAAAAAAAAAAAGGACGGAAGGGAGGGCAAAAACAAAAAGAATAGAGGTGTGGAGGAGAATAAAAATCAGAAGGGAATGATGGAGAGGGAACCTGCTTTGGGGCCAGCAGGGTAGAAGTTAAGACAGGGAAAAAATAAAAAAAAGGTTTTAACTGCAGTTTCATGGAGAAAGAAAAAGAGATGCGGTACAGGGTGGGGACTGCCCGTGGGTACGCAAGAGCATCAGGGCGGGGTTGAAGACGGACAAGCGAGTAAATGGCCACCTTGGCCGAAGGTCGATACTCATTGGGGGGTTCGCTAGTAGAATTCGGAGAGTGGTGAAAAGGAGGGAGAGGAAGCCATTGGAAGCTCTGACTGCGCTCCAGTCCGACTCAATAGAAAGGGGGGGGAGGGGGGGGGGATCGGTAGGATTAACCTCTAAACGAAAAAAAAAAGATTGGTCAAATTAAAAAGCTATTCAACAGAAGGCATTCCAGGCATACATTAGGGGGGTATTAGGAGGGGAAAGAATATGCTTTTCTACGTATAGAGGGAAGGGGGAAAAGAGGTGAAGACTGCAAAGCGAGAAACCAAGGAGAGGCATCTTTGGTTTCAACGAGCGCCTTGAGGAGGGGCTCAGGGGCGGGGGGTTCGCAGCGGTGCAGGGTGGATGCTGGAGTGACACCCACCGAGGAGAAGCGCTAGGAAGTGGGGGAAAGATTTTTCTCAGGAATCGGGTAAAAAAGCCCTGAGGAAGAGACAGCCAAAGGGAGGCGGAAGGGAAAAGATTCAGCTTTTCTTGAAAAGGAAGGGGAGAAAGCTCAAGGGAAAAACCGATAAAACATGGGGGAAAGTAAGGGGGGAGCGGTTCAACGCTCATCATAGGTTTTGGGAAGAATGAGGAAGCAAATGGTAAAACTCTCGTAATAAGAAGAAGGGAGGGAGAGAAAACCATCTAACGATTGGGATAGAGGTCAGACTTGGGGCATGGGTGGGGAATTTCTTTAAAAGGGGGAAGGGAGGAAGCCCAATAAATCGGGGGGACCATTCTCTAAGGTAACGGTACCCATTGACGATAAGGGAAAAGTCGTTTGCGAACTTGGGGGTAAAGAGCCATATCATTATGAGTCAGACCCTTGGCGGGGGGAGGGGATCTAGTGAGAGTAATACAAAACGGGAAGCTCCAGAACGACGCAAAACTAAGAGAAACGTTCGACTTTCTCACGGAGGAAAGGAAAAAATGTGTTCGCTGGAAGTAAGAGTGGGTGGATCACATGGGATGGGGTTGAGAAAGGGGGAGGCCTGGGGGCGGAGAACACCCGGTCCGGAACATCGAGCTCGTCTAGCACATCGGGAGGAGTTAATAGAAACCCGCTCAAAACCCAACACAAATTCCGGAAACATCGTAGAGGGAAAACGGGAAAAAGCTCCAAAAGGTACACGCGCACAGGGGGTGCCAGGGGTCTTCCACCCGCTGAGGAAAAAGGGGAGCCAAAAAGGAAGATAACGAAAGCAAAAGGTGAAAGGGGGTCGGGAGAAATGACAGGACTTCATTGGAAAGTGGGTTAACGGTGGGAAGGTGACAAGGGTATTCTTGAATATAAGGGGGGGATGAAGGGGAAGGTAAATGAAAAAACCACGGTCAATCAGGGAGGAAAAACGCAAAAGGTACGTGGACTGGTGGGAAGAAGAGACCAAAATTAAGGTGAAGCTGTCCGTAGACGAAGATACTCGTGAAAGAAAGAGAAGGGGGGGGTGACATAAGAGACATTCTCCAAGAAGTAGGATAAGCATTGACAAATCATATAGTATGTGCTACCGAGGGGAAAGGTAAGTGGGAGGAAGGCTAGAGCCTTTGCCTGAGAAAGAAAGGAAAGGGGTGGGAGAAGAAGAAATTTTCTCGAACAAAGAGATGTGACCAAGAAATGAGGGTCTACGTGGTGGGGAAGATAGTTCGCCCCAGAAAAAAAACCCGACAATTATAAGGATAGTGACGTTGGATAGTTATCAGCGGGTTGGTTGGGGGGGGGGGGTTGGTGATGGGGGTTGTGGGGGGGGTGTGTATGTTTTGTGGTGTGGTCGTTCATGGTTTGCCGGGGTGGATTGGGGAGGAGTGTTTGTGTCGTCGGTGTTTGGGGTTTGAAATGTGGGAAGATTTGTGGTTCTGAGGGCTCTTGCGGGGCCCTGGTCACCCCCGGGAGCTCGAGGAACCCCCCCCCATTCGGGAATCTCTCTAGAGATCGGGGGGGAAGGGAATCCAGGGATAAAATGAGAGAAAACAGGGCACGGCCTCTTATGTTGGAGGGGGGGAGGTCGTAGTGAGAGGCCACAGAAGAGGACGAAACTCAGACCATAGAGGGGGGGGAACTTTTCATCAAAATTGGGGGGTGGTCGCTCGAACCGGCTTCTGGGCGGAAGGAGCCCAAGCGGGGTAAAGGATTCGAGTGGTAGTGGGTGTGGAAAGCTTGAAGACGAAGGGAAAGGCAAGGATATCGCCACAAACCTTAGAGTGAGGAACGAGAATGAAGGGACGTGGAGGGGGAAGATGGCGGAAAAGATCAGCAGTCCTTGCGAGGTAGGCCAAGAGGAGCTAAAAAGGCGATCTGCGGGAAGAAGTTGGGAAAGTAATTGGGGGGTCAATTTAAAGTCTCCTTGACATCCTTATTAAAGAAGACGCTGGGGGTCCACATGCCCACGAAGAAAGTAAAAGGGAATGGACCAGAAATTTCGGGAGAGACGGGTGATCGGGAAAGCGGTACTATTTTGGGCGCAAACCAGTTTGTCGAGCCGGAGAGAAGGCAGCAGCCAAAAAGAAATTCGAGAACGGTTGGGGGGAGGAAATAAAAGACGAATTGCCGGATGGATGGGGGGCGGGGGAGGTGAGCGTGGGGTGGTTGGCTTGGGAGAAGGGGTTATCGAACGTACAATACTGGGAGGGGAAAAAGAGTAGGGGTTGGTCTCCTAAAACAAAAAAGATAAAAATTGGGGAGCAAGAAGTAGGCGAAAAAAACCAATCCGATGAACAGGAAAAAGGCCTCGGCAAGGAGAGCCAATAGCTGAAGATCACGAAGGGGGGGGAAAGGAGTTGGAGAAGTGAAACAGTTTGTCTCAGGGAGTAACGAAGATAAATACGGGGGGGAAAAAAACGGAATGAGAGGTCGATTTACCAAAGAAAACAGACTTGGGACAAGGGGAGAGAAACCTGGAGGAGACTGGAAAGAGCTCGTGCTTAAGCACAGTAAAAAGAAAAGAATGTCCCAATAGCCAAGCCTGCGACTCGTATCGAAGTCATGGGGACTAATGGGCTGTTGTTGTAGACGTAAGAAGGGTCCGACGGGGAAAGAGGGCGACAGACAGTAGTAAAACGGGGGAAAAGGACCTCTGACCTGGAAGGTCGGCGGAATTTGAAAGGGTATACGGTCAGAGAGTTCGTCAGTACTGGAAAAAAGGAAAAAATCGATCGCGAACCTAGACAGGAAGTGGAGTTAAGAGGCTCAGCGAAAAGGGTAACCCATGGCTGAGAAGAAGCCAAGTCCAGACGCCGCGCCATCGGTAGGGAGAAAGAGAAAAAGGACTGCTGAAAAAAGGAAAAAAAGTAAGGGGGGAAAACAAAGCACTCGGTGGAAGTAACCTGCGAAATTCGAAGAGGGGTCAAAAAATCGACTACAAGGAAAGAATGATTACGTAAAGACCAAAAGCAAGACTTGGCCGGTACTAATACAAAGGAGGGAAAAGGGTCAATCAGGCTGGGGGGAAGGGAGCAAAAATTGGGAAGGAAGGTGCGTTAAAACGAAAGGTATGTTCACGCGGGAATTATAAAAAAACACACAAAAGATAAATGGGAGGAAAAGTTCAGGGAAAGAAGGAGGGAGTGAAGGGGAGTAAACTAGTCCACTCAGGGAAAAAAGAAAAACCTAGTAGAGCAACATTAGGTAGGATCGAATGGACACTTGGCAAGCTCAGATCTCAGGACGAAAGGATAAGAGGGGGGCTCTGGGAAGGAACTCTAAAGGAAGAAGAAAATAAAAAAGGAAAAAAAAAGAAAAAAAAAAAACGGGCGACAGGCACAATGGTCACAATGCATCGCAGATGGGACACCGCCTAAGTGGTTAAAATAGGTGGGGACCGGGATCTAAAAAAAAGGCAGGGCAAGCAGGTGAACTCTAAGCTAGTATACTCATGAGGGGGAAAGAAGGGAGTATAAAAAAACCAATATTCCTATCCAGACACTTTTCAAAGGTCCAATGGAGTTTTGCGCTGGGGGGTGAAGAAGAGACTCACCACTGAGAGGTAAGGGGGGTGTCAAACTACAAACAGAAAAAAGGGCCTAAAGTTTCGGGAGGAAATGAGGGAAGGGAAGGTTGGTTTCGAGAAACTCCTATTATCATGGGTGGAAACGGGCGTGTAGATAACTGGGCCCTGACTTGAAAAATGGGCCGGCAAAAGGAACAACGGCAAACATATTTGCAACAACTTTAAAGGCATCAGGGGCATCGTCAATTTTTTACCGCCCCGTTAAAGGGACTGGGAAAGGTGGATCGGGACAGAGATGATGGGAATATCTCTTGGAGTTGAAGCAGGAATGAAAAAAGCCGCCAAGGGGGGAAAACGAGACGAAGATGTTTCGCTAATACTGAACGTGAGGGTGTTCTCGTGGGGACGGAAGGGCCCGGGGATATAATCCAACAAAGAGAGGTCCGTAACCTAAGGGACGGCCTCCAAGTTCTAAAGGGGGGGGGGGGGGAGGGCTTAGAATTTCCTCTGGGAGAGGGAAAAAAAAACAGATAAGTGAAACGATCCCCAGGCCTAACTTTTTTGAGCTGGGGAAGGAATTGCGGCCAGGCCCGGGGGGGGGTAGTACTTTGAAAAACAAATCCTTGTTGCGTGCACGGACCGTACTAACGAGGGACGTTCGAAAGGCAGGCCCGAAAAGAAAAAGAAAATTGCGCGGCTCGCAGAGTGTAGGGGAAAGAAAACTGGCTGGGGACCAACTGCCGGGGCACAACGCGGGGCAAGGTTTCATTTTCGTTTACTGAAAGAACAAACCGTGTCCGCTGGGGAAGAAGGGGACAGTGCTGATTACGTACCGGGAGGATAGGGGTACGAGAGAACAAAAAAAGAAAGACTGAATGTTGTAGGAGTCAGTAGACACAAGAGTTAACCCTGGTTCGGAAAAACAGACGAAACTTGGAAGTAAGAATCCGGCATAAAACATGTGCGAATTAAGGGTTAGAGCGAAAGGCGCCGAAGTTGAATAACAGAGGGGAAGCAGGTACCGCGAAAAAGTAAATCACTGAGGCGGCAAAAAGGAACGTGCAAGAATTGTTGATAACCCGGGGGAGGAAGAGGGAAGGCTGGGGGTGTTAGTGGCTTTGGCAAATAACTTGACGGGGGATTACAGCCAATCAGAGTGCTCCGGTAAGAGGACGCTGGAAAGGGGCCCCCAAGTTTGTGCGCTTGTAAAGCCATAAATTCTCCTTCCGTCCCCGTAAGGGGGGGGGGTAAAAGTTGTAAAGAGAAGGAATACAATACAAACGGGAATCTCCAACTAAGTTCTTCGAAGAAGAGAAGCTGGAGGGGGGAGGAAGGTTCGGGCGGTCCAACGAAGGATGGGTTGATAGCAGAAAGAAGGGAAAGAGTGTGGTGATCAATTTTTAACTGATTGGGGGGAAGGCTACCACATTCACTAGAGGGAAGAGAAAAAAGGATTACGTTCAGGAGTCTCAACCCGAGATCAAGACCCAGAGGGCAACAAGAACATCTTCCGGTATAAGGGGAGTACTTCCTCAAGAGAACAGGTCAACGTCGCAACCGGCTGACTTCCATATGTAGGAAGCTCTGAAATGTGCAAAGAGGACTAAACAGGAAATACGAAAAACTGACAATGAAAAAATGAGAGAGGTAAAAGTCCTTGGGGACCTCCCACCGTGGAATGTTGATAAACTTAAGGAAAGGGGGATGTAGGGATATGGAAAGGAAACACTCTCAGGACTGAATTGCTTCGGACACCAGCTAGAGGGGAGACAATTGGGGAATGGTTAAAGGGCTACAATCCGCCAAATAAAGTGGGATCAATCGGTCGGACGAGAGAAGAAAGCATAAGGTTTTCAGCAAAGAAGGAATGGGGGAGGGAGGTGCAGTAGAGAACATTGAAACACGAAAGGCCGCAGAATAGTCTAAAAAAAAAAGGTCGCACGATGCATAAAGAGAAGGTTGAAGGAGAGAGCCAAAATGTGCGGTCGCAGAATTTAATGCGAAAAAGTAGAGGGGACGGCCGCAAGTTGTCAGGAAAAATGGGGGTGCCGAAGACCCCAGAAAACAGATGAGATCAAGTGAAGATATAATGTGAGAGAAAAAGCTGGTTTGGGGTTGGGGGGGGGGGGGGGGGGGGGGGGTTGTGGTGGCGGGGTTGGGGGGTGGTATTAGGATTTTTCTGTGGGGGCAGGTTTTTTGGGTGGGATTTGTGCGTGCGGTGGCTGTTTGGGGGGGAATTCTCGGTAGGAGAACATGAGGTTCTACGGGTCTAAGCGCGGTAAGTTGAAGAGGCTGCGTGTATGGGTGCTTATCGGGTGGGTGGGGTGCACTGGTTACATTGTGAGTGGAGCTTGGAGTGGCTGAGTTTGTGTCGTGGTTTTCCCCCCCCCCTTCCCTCCACCCATATCTAAATCACAAAAAAAAAAGGGGAAAGGAGGGGAGGAAAAGATCCATTGAAAAAAAATATAACAGTCTCTCAACAGAAGAGCATGGAGGTGGGTGAGGGGGGCTGGGAGTTCTGGGGAAGGCGGCAAAGAAAAGAGAGAAAAAGACGGGGAAGAAGAACCCTAATGGGGGGGGCGAACGGAAGAGGAGAACGCCACGGTGGTGGGCTCTCTCCGCCAGGAAAAGGGGAGCTAGCGCAAAAGCGGGCGGTTTACCTCTTGAGATGGGATGGGGAAGGATTGTAAAACTTGCGGAGAAGACGTCGGAGCCAAATCATCTCCAAAAGGGGGTCTTCCTCAGAAGCCCGAGTA
>Ga0179593_1635204_pt1 | contig 22578 bp, 31 predicted proteins | sample CZODoug2_1_08_16_FD_185931 | JGI IMG/M metagenome (GOLD analysis project Ga0179593, IMG submission 185931) | Vadose zone soil fungal communities from Angelo Coast Range Reserve, California, USA - CZODoug2_1_08_16fungal (PacBio error correction) | ecosystem: Environmental > Terrestrial > Soil >...
CGGCGGAGGGAAACGTGTTGCCTCAAAACCGCGGAAACCCGCGAAAAAGAATGGCGAGGGGGAAAAGGGGGGCCTCAAGTCAAGGGGAGATTAAACCCCACAGAATTCGCAGAGTGTTTAGCAAAAACACTCGAAAGAGCCCGCAGGTCGACCAGACGCAACGGCTCCACGACACAAAGGGAGACACTCTCAGAAAAAAAAGACATCCAGGGTTAAGAAAAACCGGCCTTCGCCCGCTGAAAGGGGGGGTTCTGCGGAACCGTCCAGACACGCGCATCGAAAGAAAGGAAAAGATTCTTCGCACAAGTTCTCTAAAGTTCAAAAGGAGAGTTGAGGAATTCAGAAGAAACCGCACACTCGAGGGAACGCTGCGCGAATCGGCCTTAGAAAAGAAATTAGGCCGAAGGGGAGGCTCCTCCTCCAACTCTTTTGGTTCCGAAAAAACGACTTGTGCCACGGAATCCTCGAAATTCGGCTCAACAAATCGTGGGAAGACCGGCTAAGGGGGGGACGGTGACTAATCCGCTACCCAAGGCCAGGTCCAAACTTTTTGCCAAGAAAGGGGGGCCCGTGCGACAAAAATCATCTACCGGGTTTTCTCGTGACAGGGTCGCGAAGACTACGACACCCCGGGTCCACTGGAGGCTGGCTCGAAAAGCGCAGCTCAGGCAATCAAAAAACGGCCGGGAAGAGGGGGCTGCGCGCCACGACGGCAAAGGGGGGCAAGGGAGGAAAGCAGCGTCCCTGGGCCCGAACAAGGCTAAAGGCCGCGCAAACCGGAGACCGCAGCCACTCGGCTCCTAAAGCAGCAGCCCGGCCACGCTCCGAAACCGCCGACGTGGGACGCGGGAATGACCTACGCCGAAGGGGGCCAACGAAAGAGACCCGACGCGCCGGGACCGGCCCAACGGCGAAACGAAAAAAAAATCGACCCCGATGGGCGATGCCTGGGACACTCTGACGGGAGAGACGGCCAGAAACAGAAAAAAGCTGCACAATACAGACAGGGCCCCCAACTTGGGGAGGAATCCAAAAAAAAAAAAAACCTCCGGAAAACTTGAAATCGGCACTTGAACGGCCAGCCGAGCCCAAGGCGTGTCGAGTCGAACCGGAGAACCCAGCAGCCCGGCTAGAAAATGATCCGAAATGGACCTGCCCAAAAAACGAAGCTTGTTTACTAAAGCGGGCGGCCGAAGGGCGGGCCCTCTCCTTCCCTGAAAAAAAAAAGATCGAATTCAACAGACGCGGCTGCGGTCGCTGTTGGGGCCATAACGTCAATTCTTATCATTTAATCAAAAAATCATTCAAATAGCCGGGTTCCACTAGTGACCAGCGTCTTTTTTTAAGCCCGATCAGCTGCGCGTAACAATTCTCGTGCCCCAAGTCAATGCACTGCCGCCGAAAAAGGATCAGTCCTAGAGGTGCTGAAGTGCCGCAGGAAAAAATCGACGACAAAAAAAAGCCCGTTCGACTCAAACCCGCCGCTTCGTCGAACAAAACCCCACCTCGCCTGCCCAAAGGGGGGGTCGGGAGGGTCGGCGAAGGCGGCCCCGGAGCCCAGCGCGCAAACTAACCTGCACCGAGGTGGCAGCGTGCTGCAAGCTTGGATGGTGTTTCCCCCAATCAAAACGGAGTCAGCAAAATGTCAAAAAAAAAAAGGACGGTCGAGGCACGCCCGGGCCGACATGCTGGTAGCGCGCGCGTTCAGGGAAAAGAGCCACTCGCCACAAGACCAGGGGAATCAAAAAACGCCGGCATAGGCAGGCACGTCTCCCTTCCTGCTGGGTCATCAGGTTGACGAGAAAGCGTCGACGGAGCACTCCCAGATCACTCGATCCCTGACGTCAGGTGTCGAAGCACCCTCAGCTTTCTCCCCGCCGATCACGCAGACGATCAGCCGATCGATCGCGTCCCAGCAATAAAAGAAGAGTGCGCCGGCTCGAGGGGGGCCTTTTAGGGAAGGGATCGTCGCGGCAACCCCGGGACGGAATGTAATTCTTGGGAAAGTCGCCCGGGTACTGCAGGCCGCCCAGCGACAGTTCACGGCTCACATTGTCGCCAAGGGGGTTGTTTCCGACAAAAAGGGGAACCAAGAAGGCGACGACGTCGCGGGCGCCCTTCAGGGCTTCGCTGGGGAAACTTCCCGGGGGCGCGCCCAAACGCTTCAAAAGGGGGGTGGAGGGGGCGCCCAGCCTCCTCTGAAAATGCGAAGGCGCCGCCGGGAAACAGCTTCCACAGATGATCTCCAAGGAAAAGAATGGTCGGCCAACTGGGATTGATCAGCAAACAAATCCATGTTCCTTCGGGGGACTCCTTCGCCTCCACCCGCTCCCAAAACACCGAGCCGTCTGCCCGAGGGGTTGACTTGGGAGGAACGTAGGAGCTTATCAGAAAGGGTCCGCGGCCAAGTTGAGCTGGTAGGACGTCCCTCAAAGGAAAGGCCGGGAACATTGAAAAAGCCATACTCAGGTGGACATAAACGGACAGCCCGGCTGCCGCCGAACAGCGCGAGGGGTGCTTCTTGAGGACCCCCATCTACAGCCAAAGACGGGGCCGATCCCGGCCCCTGCCCCATTAAATCAATCATGCAAAAGCCGTGAGAAACAAAAAAAAGACGTCGGGGAAGCCGCTCGCGGGGGAACAAGACCGGCGCCCAAGTTCGGGGGGAGTGAAAAAAAGGGGGGGGTGGCACGGAAAAAAATCACCTCCAATGCGATCGGAGGGGCGCTCATAAAAAAAAAAGACGGGGACGGGGACCTGCCCACGGATTTCCGTCGATCGGGTCCAGGGTCGAACCCGTTGATAACCCCCGCAGGAGATCCCGAGTAAGGTCGCCGCGGGGAGGGTCAGAAAGGACGTTGACGCTCAGAAAAAAAAAAAAAAATCAAGCAAAAAAAAAGGAGCCTAAGCTCGACGGCTCAGGGTTCGGCCGGCGGACCGAAGAAGAGGAAAAACAATCAAAACGTAAAACCGCGGCCGGTCCCGGGGAACGGGAGAAGGACTTACGGCGGAAACACAACACAAATGATAAGGGGCCGCCGCGAGAAAACCGTGAAAAAAAAACCCAGGTCGAAAAAAAAAATGCGCACATCAAAAAAACCAAAAGAAGAGGGCATCAACAACACAAAAAAAAAAAAAAACAACGTGAGGGGAAAAAAATAGAGAATCCGTTGTGGGGCAAAGGGGAGTTAACAGGGAAAAAAGCGAAGCGCAAAGGTCTCTGACGACGGGCCGATAAGGGGTCAGGGGAAGGCCGTACGTGGGGACACGCAATCGCACTACGTGAAGCTCAGAAAAAAACTCTTAGAAGGCCGAGAAGAGAAGCTGGAAAGTGAGGAAACAGGGAGGGGGGGGTGAAACGGGGTCCACTTCCCTACAACCCCGGGAAGGGCTGGTCCTATGATGAAGGGAGAGCCCAGAAGGGGTTCGAAGAACTGGGGTAAAGGAGGAGCCTGTGCCGTACCCGAATTACGCAGGGAAAAAATGGCTCCAAGGAATAGCTCATAGGAAAAAAAAGAAAGAAAAAAAAAAAATGGAAGGGAAAAACAACAACTCCATAGCCGTGTTGTTGAAGCGGGGAGCCCAACGGAAGAAAGGCAAAGGAAAAGCCAGCGGTCGGGGCAAGGGGGACCCCAAAAGGGGCCTCGAGAGGCCAGTGCTCGTTTATGGGTCAAATCCTAAGAGGATCGCGAAAAAGGGGGGAGGAGGACTTGGGGCTATTGATCAGGGGGAAACAAAAAATGGCCCAGGGAAAGAAGGTTAGGGAGTCAAAGTGGGGTCCCTCCCACGGAGATCCAAAAAAAAATCCGCCGCAGAAACTGCATCTCAAAAATCGGGGAGGCGAAAATGAAGCAGGCGTTATACCCAGCGGGACGACCCGGAGAAAAATCTGATGGACTATGTGAAGAAAACGCGCGGACTCAGAAGGGCACGCTGACAAACCTCTTGCTAGGGAAAATTCCCGAGGCCTCGCCAAAAAAAAAAAAAAAAAAAAACGAATTTAAAAGCAATGCAAAGGCGCCCGCGAAGGGGGTGCTTCTGGTGGAAAAGGAATTTTTTAAAGGAAACCACGGGGTGCCGATTCTCAGGGGGACCTGGTCGAAAAAAAAAAAGGCCTAAGCAACGGGAAAGCGAAAAGACCTACAATAAAAAAAGCCGCGACGATTTAAAAGCCAAGGACCAAAGGGGGGCCATGCAAGGAAGAGCAAAAAGAATTTCTAAAGAAAAAATCCGACCGTCGGGGGAGGGCGGTGATAAGGGAGACCGGAGTCCTGTTGACCAGAATCTGCGAAGCAACCGCGAGTCTAGGAAAAGGAAGATTGAAAAAAATATTCAAAAGAACAACGAGAGGAGGGGAGAATCGCGGCCGTGACCAGAACGACGTTGAAAAGGGAGGAATTAAAAACTCGGTGAAAAAGGGAAACGCGATCGCGGAACCAGGGAAAAGAAAAAAGGCGTGGGTCAGGAGAGAAGGGCTGACGCACCGGAAGGAAGGATAACACGAGAAACCGGCCATCCAAAGAGGGGCCCACAAGGAGGGGGGTCAGGAGGGCCCAAAAAAATGAAAACCTACTGGTACCTCGCCGTGGAACCTCCCGAGGCGAACTGGGGAGAGATTGGGAGGACTAGGTTGAGTCGGGGGGCAGGGGGGCTACGAAAGCGCCCAAATCAAATACGACGAACTTGACTGTCAGGGATAGGGGTGCGGCGCTTAAGTGAAAACGTCGGCATGAGAGTGAACCCTCTCTCTTTCTCGGTGAAACGCCTCCCGCGGGGGGGGGGAAAAAAAGAAAAGAAATGAGACCTCGGTCAAAGAGTTGGGGGGGACGGGAGAACGGGAAACAGGAAACGACGTCGCGACGGGCCGCAGCGCCCGTTGGGGGGGGAGGCCCACCGAGAGGGTTCGCCTAAAAGGCGCCGCCAAAAAGGGCGAAAAGTGTATCGGCCTAGGAGAGGGGCTGTGCGCCGCCCAGGTTGAAAAAGAAACTGACGGGTGCCGAAAGACTCCGTTAAAACGGATTCAACGTACGGGAAAAAAAAAAAACAAAGTGCCCCGTCACCTAAAGGAGAGGGCCCCCAAGGCAAAGTGTGCAGCTCAGGGGGCCGTCGATCCCTACATTCCCTGACTAGGGAACTGGCGTCGATTTTCCAGGCCGGCAACTCAGTGTGGGGGGGAATGAAAGGTAGGTGAGGTCAGAAAACACCGCGTACTGGGAGGAACGTGCCGTCGGAGGGGGGGAGGAGGAGTCCCAAAGAACAAAGGAAAAACAACGAGCGCACAAAAGACGTTTCTTCCAAATAGACGAGATTGGAAGGACAGTAGTTGAGCGGGAAGACGAAGGGCGGGAAAGGGGAAGGGAAGCGGCAAGTCTATCCCCAACGAGATTTAACCGATTGGTCGAAAGAACGAAAACCCGGTCTCGGGGAGCCAGGGCTTTTGGCAGCCCACAAGGGTGGTGGAACTCGGAACCAGATAAAGCCGTCTCGGAAGCCTCTCTCGTAACAAAAAAAAAAAATGCAAGAACAGGCAAGAACGGGAACATGCGTCGAACGCGATAAGAGAGACGCCATGGAGGCAGGTCAAAGCTGCAGTTCAGTCAGCCGCAGAGGAGAAAACGGGGGCCTGCGGTGATAAGGAAGAACCAAAAAGACGGGAAGGGGGGGGGGCCGAAAGAAAAAGAAGGAATGGAGAGCCTCGGAAAAAAAGAAAAACTAATGAGTAAAGCTAGGCGCCTGGGAGGGGACAATCGTTGGTGCTAGGAAAAAACCGGGGGTCCGAAAAAGGACAGGGCTCTGGGAAGGAAACCACTGTCCAAGAAAAAATTTGCTAGGGGAAAAACCGGACCTCACGGGTGCGTTGACTGGGAAAACGGGAAGGGAAAGGGGGGGGACCTCGCAAGAGGAGAGGGCGAGGGTTCGAAGCACCCGCAACAACCCCGAAAGCTGTGAAAACACGCCTTGTTTCTAGAAAAAGGGATTGAGATTGGCAGTGAAAAACGCCTGCCTTCAAAGAAGAAGACGCAGCAAGGAGAAGACTCTCAACCAAAAAAAAAAGTGGGGAATCAGAAGCAAAGCAAGGGAGGAAGGGAGAAAACGACAATGGAGGACTGGCAAAAAACCGAAAGAGTCTCTAAACAGGGGAGAAGCCCGCAACCGAAAAGAATCATTGGGGGAGAGGGCGCGGGTTTCAAAACCAGAGAGGAAAAAAGCGTACGGGAAAAATTTTAACAGAAGTGCCCCTACAAAAACAGCCCCCCGGACCTAGGGAGAAAGGGCGACACTCGGGAACAGAACAATTCGACCCTAAAAAAAAAAAAACAACCCCAAAAAAAAAAGCTGAAAGGAAAAAGGAAACTCGCACGCCAACAACAGGACATGAAAATCCAGCTAACAAATTGTACGACCAAGGAAGCAACTGCATCGAGATCGGGGGAACAAAACTTCGCCCGTTGGAGCAAAATGGGAAGCCTCTGGGGTTGTACTATCCCAAGAGCCAAGTCTAGAGTTAAAAAAAAAAAAAAAGGCCTCCGACGATCTTACCTTAAGAGGATGGGGAGCAGAGGAAACGTCAGAGAAGGTGGGACAGTGGTCCAGAAGAAGGGTCCTAATAAACAAGCTCCAAAAAAACCCCTTCCAAAAAGTACACGAGAGTCTAAATCCTGGGAGGGGGCGACCAATCCCGAAAAAGCCATGAAAAAGAAATGGTGAACGGGATCGAACACATCTAAGTAACACACGGCAGGGACGGAGGAGCGCGTCGGAAACCTAAACAAAAACGAGAAGTGCCGCGCAAAAAGGTCAAGGGTCACTAGAGGAGTTCGACTGTTTGGGAAGAAAGGGAGGGATCGCTTTGGTCTTAGGCCGCCATCCAAGACGGCACGAAGGGGACCGACCTGTAAAGAACTCAAACAAAAGGCGGGGAAAGGAGGGGGAGGAAACCAGAAGTGGGGGTCCACTACCGCGAAAAAACAAGAACCCGGAAAGACCAAGCGTATTAAATCGAACCAAAGGGAACCTTTCCTCAGGGAGGGGTCGCGCCTAAAGGGGAGAGGAAAACAAAAGGAAGAAGTGGGGGAAGAGACCTGTAGGAACGGAAAACAAAAAGAACCGCCCGAAAAAAGGGAGCAGTTAAGCAGGGGCCCACCGGACAGAGATCAAAAGGCCGGGACAAAACCCACCATAGAGAGAAAAAACTCCGTCAGGAAAGACAATGATCCAACCGAAAAGATTAAAGAAAAAAAAGGGGCGGCTGTATCAAAAAGCGGCAGGAAAAAAAAGGAGCGATAAACGCGTCGGTCGGTCAGGCGGAAACGGGGGTCACCCCCACGGCCCTGGACGGGGGGAGAGACTATCAAAGGAAAGCAAAAAAAAAATATTTCCAAAAGTACAAAGTCTCCCGTGACCAGGGACCTAGAAAAAAGAAAAAAAAAGAACTCATACATTTCAAGCCAAGGGGCAAAAGAAGCCTCCAGGTAGCAAAGGAGGGGAGTCTAATTTCTCAGTGAGGGCAGATGAAAAAAATAAACAGGTATACGCCGAAGATGAAGCACTCCGAAAAAGGGGAGGGGGGTCTGGAGGTCAACTATCCCAACGTGCTGCCCCCCATCAGGAGTGACACCAGACTTTAAAAAAGGGGGCCAAGTGTAAAAAAGACATGACAGGTGATGGGTGGGGAACCCACCCAAACATGCAGCTTAGTAAAAAAGACACTAGTCCGAGGAAAAAAAAAATCCCGGAAAAGAAACTTGAATGTAGGAGACGATATTGGAAAGTTCTACTACCCAAACTCCTTGGAGAAGTCGAGGGCAACGACGGGGGAAGATCAAACTGAGGGGTCAAAAAAATAAATAGAAAAGAAACCTCCAAAAAGAAGATACAGAAAATCCTAAGAGAGTATACACTAAAGACCAGTGCAAAAATAAAAGAAAGATCGGGGAAAGTATCAAAAAAAACAGGAAAACGAGTGAGCGGAAAGAGGTTGGGGTACTTGTAGGAGGGGAGAGTCAGAGGTTCGGCACGGAAATCAAAAAAGCCAAAAAGGAACAATTCATACAGAATGGGGGAAAAACAATCAAAAGTCGGCACAAGGTGGAACTAACCATAGAAAGCGAGAGGGACTCGGTAGCGCCCCTAAAGGGAGGACAGGTAAATTCTCTTGGGGGGTGCGGGAAACGATGGCGGTAAAAAAAAACGAACTAATCGGAAAATACAGAAGAGTGCAAAAAGGCACGCCGGGAAACAAAAGACAGTCCCACGAGGGGAAATACCATCTTTAGCGTGGAATTATAAAGCCGGCCAGGGAGACAAAAAAACACCACAAGAGAATGAATCTTGAAGAGTAAGAAATCGGATGATAATGTCGGGGAGGTCAAAACAAAGGGAACAGGGAAGAAGAAGTTAATAATGAAGACAACAAAGTTTTTGAACAGTGATAATCGAAAAAAGACCTGGGGAACTTCAAAACGGAGACTTCAGGAAGGAACCAGCGCAGAAAAAAGAAGTCGCCAAAAAATAGACGGCAGCTAACTTCAAAATCGCGAGTCAAACCACAAGGAAGATCTGAAAAAGGGGGACCGGTGGGGGGCTACGCCAAGGAAGTACTGCGAAGTCACGGTTCGAAACAAGAACTTGGGAGGAAGCGAAAAGGTGAAATTCCTGCCAAAAAGGAAAGGAGGAAGGATTGGCTGGAAAGAGGTCGAAAAAAGGGCGAAAGGGGGGAGGGATCAAAGAATCAGGGGCCAAACGGTTAAAAGCCCGGGGGACAGTACTGAAAAAAAGAAAAAAGGAGAGAGTCCTAAAGATCGGCTGGAAAGAAGGTAAAAGAACAGCCGTAAAGTATAGAAAACTGGAAAAAGATTGGGGGGGAGGAAGCGTCCCTTCTGAGAACCAAAATGGAACAGAGAATAATCCACCTTAAAGATGAGGCCTGAAACCGAAAAAAAAAAACAGAGAACTGGATAAGAGAAAAAAAAAAAACAATTAGGGAAAAATTAGTTAATATCCTGAAGAGTTGTCAGGGTAACTTGCACAGCAAGGGAGCGAAAGGTTCTTCATCAGAAGGCAGAAAAAAAAGACAGGGCGACGGAAGACCGTACACGAACTCAGTGCGGGAACCCGAGGGAAGGGGAATCAGAAGGGGGAACTGCCGAAAAAAGCAGCAGAGCGGATCTATGGGCCGGAGAAAACGTTCAACTGAACACGAACCGTAAAAGTCTTGGGTTCGGGAGGGAGGGGGGTAGGGAATAGTAATAGGGGAAAAAATTACGTAAAGAAGAGAAGAACTGTGAAGGAAAGTACACCATGCTGGAAAGTGAAGGGCCGTCAACAAAAAAAAAAAGGGGGAGAAAACTGCAAAGGGGCCTTCGTTCGTGAACCAAAAAGGGGGACACGCGGAAAAAAAGAACCTGGGGGGAACAGAAAAGGCGCGTAACAGGGGAGAAGGCCGCAGCCTTAAAGAATGTGCATGAGGGCGAATCGGGGAAAGGGGAGGAGGTGTTAGGGTTTCAAAGAAGAGCGGAAAAGGGGGAGGAGCGGGGACGATGAATCAGATGGGAAGGTGGACGGGGGGGGGAAAAGAAAAAAGGAAAAAAAATACCATCAGGGAAGACTGACCTTCAGGATAAAAGAAAAATCGACTGTCATAGGAGGCCCAAAAAACGAAATCTATATCGGGGGGAAAAGGAGGTGAGGAGGAGGACCAAGGGAAAAGGGGTAAAGGGAATCTAAGGGTCCTGAGATAGATGGGTTGGCCTGAGAGCCGGGGGAAACGAAAGGGTCAAAAACTCTGGGGAAGGGGAAATGGACAAAGGTCTGGAAAACACTCAAGTGAGGGACACCTGCCAAAAAAAAAAAAGCCACGAAGAGGGGGGGGGGCCAAAAGGGAACATGGTTGGAACGGCAAAAGGTAGAAAACCATCGGGGTGGAAGGGGAAAGGGCGAAGGATTCACCAGAAAAAAAAGCAGGAAAAAAGCCGAGAAAAAAGGACTCCAGCTACAAGAGAACCAGGGGGGACGTTCAAGGCACAAAAAAACTCAGGGGGGGGTCTGAGAAGAAATCTGGCAAGAAAAGGAGAGGGGGAATGAGAAAGGTGTCAGTAGAAAAAGAGACGAAAATAGGGGAAGTAAAGGAGCTGAGGGAGCGCGACATAAAAAAAAAGCCGGAGAGAGAAGGGAGGGCCAAAGGGGGGAAAAGTGGAAACCGGAGAGTAAGAAAAAAAAAACGCTTAAAAGCAAAAAAAGACCGGGGAAGAAGGGGAGGCCTGCAACCGGCACGGGAGGGAGCGGAACGGGGGGAAATAGAAAATAAAAAAACGTGAAAAAAATGCCCCGCAAGCCAAACCACCGGAGGAAAATCAAGGGGAAAGCCAAAGGGGACCAGGCCTCCTAGTCCTCCGCGAGGGAACCACGGGGGCCCGGGGGAAAAGACGAAAGAACAGGCTAGAGATAAAGAAGACCCCCATGACAGAACGCAAGCGGACTCAGGAAATGAGGGGCGCACGGGGGGGGGACGAAGAAGCATGTCCGAAAAGGGAGGGAACAGCCCTGACAGGAGGAAACGGGGGAACCTCCGCATCATGGAAAAAATTAAAAGACGGAACGGGAGAAGGGGGAAAGACCGAAAGAAATCAGGCTAGAAAGGGAAGAAGGACGGGGCGCTCACGGGGAAGCGGGGGGAAAAAAACTCTAGGAAGCTTTGGGGCGCCAAAAAAGAGAACGCTTGGGGAGGTGAAACCCGACGGTAAGGCCTTTAAGGTAAAGGGCCGGTTTGAAAAAAGAAAAAAAAGCTCAAAGGAAAATCCCGGAGGGGCAAAAAAAGGGGGGTCCTGAAAAAGCTGAAGTGAAAGGAGAGTGTAGGCGGAAAAGGGAAAAGAAATCTTTACCGGCCCTCTGAAAGGGGAGGGGGAGAAAAAAAAGGGGCGAACGAGGAGGGGAAATTGGAGCGGGGGCAAAAGACCTTGACCAGGAGAAACCCGCGGGGGGGGATGATCATTGCCCGGGAAGGTTGAAAGAACGGGGCACAAGAACTTCAAAAAAGGCACCAAATACATAAAAGCAAAACTAAGAGGCCCAGTATAAAAGGGATTGAAAAAATTGCCGGAAGCCATTCAGGATCTAATGGCCAAAACGAGGGAATAGGGCACACCTCAGCGGTACGGAAGTAGATGGGGGGTCTAGCAAAAAAAAAAAAAAACACAGAAGCTGACGTGAGGGGTTCAAAACAGTTGGGAAAGGTCGTCTCCAAAAAAGGGGGGAAAAGCGCCCGTTCTCAAAAGAGTTGTCCAAAAAAAACATTCCAATCAACGAACATTCAGGAAACGGAAAACGGCGAAGAAAGGAAAGAGCGAGGGGACATCTCGGTGAGAAAAAAGAAGAAACTCTTGGGGAACGAGTGAAGGGGGGTCAAAAAGCTCAAGCCGTCTGAGGATCACCAGAAGGGAGACATTTTACCCTTGGGCAAGAAAGGGTCCGCGGATTTTCTAAAGAGCTCACTGTGGGAAAAAGGGGAAGGGTTGACGCGGGGTGCTAAAAAAATAAGGAGGGAAGGCCAATGGACCTGAAAGGGGGGAGGGGTCTATGGGTGTTTCAAGAAAACTTGGGGGGCTGTGGGGCTGGCGCCCGGTCCAAGGTCATTTGCCTACAAGAAAAGCACTTTTGGGTCCAGACCATCGTCCGGGGGAAGCTGGGGTTCTCGACAAAAAAAAAAAAAAAAAGACTCACGAAAAAAAAGGATCTCGAGAAGGGGGGAATTTTCAGAAACAGGGCGCAACAAAGAAGGGGCGCGTGGTCCTCCAAAAAAAAAAGGGGTTTAACTTGAAAAGTCGGAAAAAGTTTTAGGGAAAGAAAACGTAAGGGGGTCGAAAAAGAAGGGAGTCAGAAAAAAACAGCGGCTTCAAAAAAAAAGAGGGAACTTGAAAAAACGTCCGGGAAGGCCAAAGAAAAAAAAAAAAAAAAAAAAGCCTGCATCACACTGGGGGGAAAGGGGAGGCAGAGGGAAGGGCCGAAAATGGGATGACCCAGTGCCAAAAGAGGGGGGCGCAAAAAAAAGACCCGAAGGGAGCCACCAAACAAAAAAAGCGCAGAAAAACCCGAGGAAAAAAAGTGTCGAAAGAAAAGCCCCAAAATCGAGGGGGAGCCAAAAAAAAAAAGTAACACAAAGAAAAAACCGAGAAAAAAAAAGGGTAGCACGCCGCCAAATTTCAAAGAACAATCTCAAGAAGGGCCTACGGGGGGACAGCGGCGGGAAAAGGGGGGTTTTTGGGGTGGGGGGTAAAAAAAAAAGAAGAAAAAAAAACCTCCCAGCAAATGGGGGACAAATCCCAAGATCCGACTGTCTTAAAATGGACGCCTGAAAAGAAGAGTCCCTAAATGAAAAGAAGAATAAAAAGGGAGGACGCCTCGTCTGACGACCGGGGGTAGAAAAAAGAAAATTTACCGCCCGCGGAAAAGGCTCGCAAATCTACACGGGCAGCTTGAAGGAAGATCTACCAAAAAAATTGTCGACCCGCGACGGAAGGTTGCTAGGCAAACACCAAAACGGATACTGCAGGTACACGAAAAAAGGGTTCTAGAAGGGGAGGGGAGGAACTCAAAAAAAAAGAAAGAAAACGCCTGAGGTCAAGACCTTCAAGGACTACCTAACGCAGGTCCCAGAAATCTGGGACATGGGCCAGGGGGAAACTCAGGAGGGCCACAAGCCTAAAACTCACTAAAAGGGAGGCAGAAGAATAAGATCTTAAGAAGACTGGGAAGAAAAGCCAGGGAAAAAAAAAAAGTTCCAAAGAGGGGAAAGAAAAAAGCCATAAAAAGTAAAAAAAAAAGAAATCATGGAGGTTAGGGGCATGGAAGGCCGGGACCTCTATCCTCAAGGAACTGTGGGGGAAAAATAAAAAGATCCTGGAAGAAAAACGTAAGACAGGGAAAGGGAGAGGGGGCCGACTCCGAGAGGAAGGACCAGAGGGTCTTAATTCCAAAAAACTTCCAACCCATCCAACGAAAGACCCGAGTACGGGAGGATGATGCGCAAAAAAAAAAAACTCGGGGGGACTTCAAGGGTAAAACAAAAAACCCCGAAGGCAGAAAGAAAGCATCAGATCCGCGAAAAGGGGGGGTTTAAAAAACCCCCCAGTCTTTGAAACCCTTTAGAGAGAAATTCAAGCTGAGGGGGGCGCTAGAAACTCGAAAAAATCCAGAAGCAAGAAAGAGCGGCCGAACAGAGACAGGGAGGAACTTCAGGAAATGACCAGGACTACCTGGAAAAGAGCCAGTGGAGGGCTTAGGGAAAAGGAAAATGGCTCCAAAAACAGTCCATCTCTGAAAATTCAATAAAACCATCTACTTGGCTCCTCTCCAAGACCTCAAAATCCGGTCGGGGCGTCGGGAGTTGAAACAGGGGAAGATACCGCTGCTAAAAAAAAAAAAATGGAAAAGACGGCAAGAAGAAAAAAAAAACTGGGAGAATGGGTCCGGCCGGGGGAAAATGTTTTGGTCCAAAATCAAAAACCAAACGAGAAGAAAACCGAAAGGAGCAAGAAAAACGTTAAAAAAGGGAGTTTGAAAGGAATGCCGGAGGGGGCGCTGATGAAAAAAGGAAAAATCGCAAAAGAAGGATGACACGGAGAAAGAAACCAAAATAGAAAAAGGACAGGGACTCCTCCTGCTAAAAGGGTGGAAGAACTTTGACAGCGTCCCTGAGGAAGAACATCCATAAGTGCGGCAAAAATCAAGCCTCTTTCCGGAAAAGCAGTGAAAAAGTGACGCGAGGTCCGGAAAAACTAAAAAAAGAGATGCAGCCAGGCCAAGGAGTGTTAAAGTCGCGGGGGGGGGGAGCGGGGGGATCCACGGAATGAAGGAAAATCGACTCAAAAAGGGGGTGAAAAAGGGGTTGTTGGAGGGGGGGGACCAAGCGCAGGGACAACCACCTCGGACATCGTGACAAAAGGTTAGACGGAAAAGGCAGAAAGGGCGAAAAAAAACAGGGGGCAAGCCGAAATCATCAAAAAAAAAAAGGCCAGGGTGGGAAGGACCACCCGAACCGAAAAAAATGAAGAGACCGGCACATAAAAAAATAGGGGGGAGCTCAGATTCTTCTAAGAAAAGGGGAATCAATCCCACGGAAGGAAAAAGAGGCCAAAAAAAGAAAGACAGAAAAAAAATGGGGTTCCGGAAAAGAAGATAAGAGGTATCAAAAGTCGAAAAAAACTTTGGGGGGAAAGACTTAAAAAACATAAAAGAAAAAAATAACAGGAAATCAAATTTAGCATCTGCCGGGGGACCTAAAGGAGCGTGTCTGGGAGGGAAAAAAAAAAATCAAATCAAAAAAGGGCCGAAAAAAAAAAACAAATGAAAAGAAAATGCTCCCAAGGGGCCACTGCAAAGTCGCGTTACGGCAGTCATTTCACCGGTCGGAAGGAGGAACGAAAGGTGAAAGTTAAAGCAACAAGGGACAAACAGGGCTCTCATTTGGGAAGCCAAGCGCAGAACGGAAAAGGGGGGACACGGGGCAAAAGGAGAGCTAGACAAAGAAGCTAAAAAAAAAAAAATAGGAGCAGGGTCGAAAAGGTCGGGGGGTACGGCGGAAAAAGACGATCAGGAAAAAAGAAAAAGAAAAAGTCCAAAAGAGGCGGGCGAGAGGGGGGAAAAAGTCAATTAAGGAGCGATCAGGGTTAATAATTAATCAAGGGGGGGACAGGTGGAGAAAAATCAAAGACCCTTCTAAGAGGGGGGGGGTCCTCAGAAAAAAAAAAAAAAAATCGGACAAAAAAAAAAAAAGAAAAAAAAGAAGGGAGGGATCTCAAAAAAAAACACAACTGAGGGGAAAGGAAAAAAAATCCGGGGGAGTCCGGGGTTGACAAAAGAAAAATCGCATGGAAGACAGCAGGAGGGGGGGTGGTTGGGGACGAAGAAATAAACTCCCGGGGAAAAAGCCTCAAGAGAAAAACTAAAGAGAAGGCTATAAGGAAAAGAGTGGGAGATAAAAGGGTTGGTAGGAAAAAATTCCGACCGAAAACCCGATTCAAGACGGGCCCCAAGAAAAAAAGGTTTAGAAGGGGAAGGGAAAGAAAGGGAAGGATAGGAAAGTCCTGTCAACTGACTGAATGAAAAAGGGAGCAAAAAAGGAGACTGCAAAAAGGGAAAACTGAAAAGAGAAAAAAAAAAGCGCAAAGAGGGTTAAAAAAAAAGTACTCAAGAAAAAAATTCAATTAAAGCATGCCAACAGGGGGGAATTTGGGAAAGCCCGTGGCTCGAAGCAGCCACTCAAGAAGGGGAAAACTAAGAGGGATCCAAGGAAAACAAACCGGAAGGGGGGGGGTAGGGCTGGGAGAGAAAGCCCGGGGAACCGAGAAGGAACACAACTAGAACAGGGAATACAAAAAAAACGCTCGTGGTGGCGGGGGCGCAGGGCTGAAACAGGAAACCGAAAAAGAATCGAGAGGGGAACGAGAACGACACACAACACGAGAGGCGGGGGGGAAGATAAAAAAAAATTTACAGAAGAACGGGAAGAGTCCGGGGCGTCATGAAAAGACTCAGAGACGGGAAAAAAAATCAAAAACGGAGACGTGGGGACTGGGTACCCAAAAAAAACCACGTGGAACAGAATGGCAATTCCACGAGGGCCGTCTCCGCAGGACTCCGGAAACCTAAAGTTAAGAAAAAGAGCTGCTGGCAAAAGGAAAACGACGAGATTTCGCCGTACCGCGGGGAAATGACGAGAGGGGTTAAAAGAAAATCGGAAGGGAGGCCCTGATCGAGGGAAAAAAAAAAAGACTACGAGGAAGAACAGGGAGGACACCGATCAAAGAAGAAAAACCTATTGGAAAAGGGAACCGTCGGAAAGAAGGGAAAACGAGAAAGACAGGTGAGAAAAAAAAAAAAAAAGGCGGGCAAAGTCGATGTCTAAAAAAAGCCCGGGTTGAAGAGAGAAAAAAAAACATAAAAGCCCCGGGAAAACAAAAAGGCTTTCAAGGAACTACAGAAAAAAAAAAACGTGGAAGAAAACTCGCCGTTAAAACTAACAACTGAAGAGATCCGAGAAAGGATACGGGTTCGAAAAAGAAGGGGATCCACAATTAAAAAAATCGGAAAAAGAAAAAAACTAAGACAGAAAGGGGGGGAGGAACTGCAAATTAGAAGAGAAATGATAAGACTTAAAGAGGACTTGTCGAGACAAAAAAAAAAGACCCTCAACAGACGGGTGATCCCGAGGACGGGTTAAAGGGCGCAAAGAAAATCCGGGGAAAGGGTCTGGGGGAGGGAGGTGCCAAGAAAAAAAAAACGAATTGGGCCGCGGTCGTGTGGAAAGAGGACTTCGAAATGGGGGAGTGGCTCAAGATCCAAAAAAACTAAAGAAGTAAAGCAGGAACGGAAAACCCTAAAAGTTGTGGAAACTCCCTCAGAGGTTCCAGGAAAATTTTAAAAAAGGGCTTGGGGAAAAGGCCGAAAAAGTAAGTGAACGAGAAGGTACAAATCACGAGGGATCAATCTTACCCCGGGAACGCAAAAAGTGAAAAAGGATGAAGGGGAGTAAAGGGCCACATTGCACGAAAAGTCAGCTAAAGCCTCGTCACTGCCCAGGGGTGTAGCGGGAAAAATTTTCCTGGATCGAAAAGGTCAGGAGAAAGGAAAACCTATCAAAAAAAAGGAGACAGACGATGCTGGAAAAGAGGGGGGAAAAAAAAAAGGCCAAAAAAGTTGTAAAAAGGTGGGATCGCCAATCTTTTGCGCGCTAGAACTGCCAAAGGTCAAAAAAAAACAAGGAAGGAAAATCATAAAGGAGGAGGGGGACCTGAAGGGAAAACCACGGCTGAAAAGGTCCCTAACCGTACTCCTTGGGAGGGAGGTAGAAAGTCCTCAGGAAGGAAAAGAGAGGGGGATTCGAAGGCTCGGCGAAGGACTAAGGCCAAAAAAAGAGAAAATCAAAAAAAAAGGGAGTCGACGTTTTGTAAAGGGGGAACTCGGAGGAGGGTGCTACCCGAGAAAATTCAAAGAAAACTTTGGGAGAGGAGGGCACGGGAGAACCATTAGTGGGGGTCAAGCGATGGGGAGAAGTGGAGTCTGGGGGGGGGGCTCAAAAGGAAGGACTAAAGCGGGGGGAAAGGGCACAAGGAGGAATTCTCAATAACTGGAACAAACTCGGGGGCAGCGGGGGGGAGCTTCGACGGAAGGGAAACTGAGGGAGAAACTTCGTTGTAGGAAAAGGGGGGGAACTGAAAAAACTGTAAAGTCAAGCACAGAACAAAACGGGGGAAGGAGGAAAGGACCAGAAAGGTCCAGAAAAAGACGACGCAAGGAGAGGTAACCTCACACACAAGGAATTGTCCCGAAAAGAACAGAAGCACTGAGGCCCCTAAAGGTATTTCTCAAGATCCTAAGGAAAAAAAAGGAAGGAAAAAAAAAAGCGGAGAATGAACCTTGCGACAAAATCAAAAGAAAAATTAAAAAATCAAAAAAAGGGGGTTTGGGAAACCAGGGGAAAAAAAAAAAAAAAAAAAAAAAAAAAAAGCCGCAAACCGACCAACAAGCCCCAAAAGGGGAAAGGGGCTCCCAAAACACTCGCAATCAAAAGAGCAAGAGTCCAAAAAGAAGGGGTTAAAAAACCCTTTCGAAAAAGCGGCCGCCGAGCTGAAAAGTTGTTGAAAAAAAAAAAAAAGGTTCCGGGGGAGGTTAAGGGGGAGATCAAGAATAAAAAGCGAGGACTGGTGAACCGAAAGGGAGGGGGTAAGGGGAGGACACTAGGGACCTAAGTTTGGCAAAGTCGCAGGGGGATTAAAGAACAAGCGTGAGAGAGGAGAAAAAACAAAACCGTGGAAAAATGTGGAAAACGAAATCAAATAAACCGGGGATGATTAAGACCACACGTTCTAGAACTCAAGAGGACCCTCCAAGAGGGACTCTCAGAGAGTCTAAATGGAAATCTGAACCTCTTACCCAAAAAAAATTCCATGCCCCCCATCACAATAGTCCACCTCGACAAAAAAAAGACGGTCCTACGGGGACTACTGGAAACTAAGTGGAAAAAGGGGTGCAAAAAAATTCTACTCAACAACAATACCAAAAGAGGAAGGCCCAACGCTACCCCAAAAGGGGGAGACGTTGGAGACGGGGCCCAAAAAAAAACGCGCACCAGGAGACCGAAAAAATGCAACCGAGAGGTCATACTGTGGGAAGAAAAAAGAATTCAAAGGAAGGGCCCGGAAGGAATGGAAATGCCGGAAAATTCACGGAGGGATCTAAAACGAGTTTGAAGGGAAACCTCAAAAAAAAGCCACAAAAAAGCTCGGGGACGCAACAGCGCCACGGAAAAAGGGAAACTCGAAAAATTCTGGAGTAAAATCGAGAAAGCCAGCGAAAGGGCTGCGAAAGGAAAAAAAAAAACTGTCAGCACCTTGATCCAAGAAAAAGAAACTAGGAAATGAGGAAAATTGGGTAGATAAAACCTCCCAAAAAAAAAAAAAAAGGTCCTGGGGAAAACTACAAATTCTCTACCAACCAGTAAATCTGCCCGCAAAAAGGTGGATCGAAAACAAAAAAAGAGAGTATGTGGCAATTTCGGCGCCAGGGTCGACCATGGAAAAAAAAAGCCGGGAAAGAAAAAAAACCCCTCGCAACGTGTCCCCGAAGGGACCTGAAAGCCCAAAAAAATAGAAGAAAAAAAAGAAAAAAAAACGGGGGGGGAAAGGAGGTTGAGGGTCGTTGATGGTTGTGACTCAAAAACTGAAGGAAAAAAAAGGGGGAAACTATGAAAAGCAAACTTAAAAGCCTCTCAGGGAAGAACAAATCTAAAAAAAATACGTGTTCAGAAGTGAGAGCTTCCAGGAAGGAGGAGTTTAAAAAATAGAAGAATCCCAAGAAAAAAGGGAAAAGGAGACCTTAAAATAACTCTTCTCCGCAGTGCTAGGGAGTCAAACCTAGGAGAGAACCAAAAGGAAAGAAAAGACTTTTGAAGGTCTCGGAACGGAAAACAGTAACAAAGAAGCTGACCGAAAAAAACAGTGGTTCCAAAAAGGGGTAGTAACTTCAACTCAAGAAAGGGTCGGGGGGGGACCCCGCAGCGATAAAAAAAATGCAAAAAAAAACCCATCGCCGTGCAAACAGTCGGAAAGTGGTGAAAAAATCGCAAGGTAAAGGAAAAAAAAGGGCAATGGGGAGGGTACCGTAAAGGAAGGGGGGGGCACGGCGGAACCTCGAACCACTCCCAAAAAGGGAGGGGAGGATGAAGAAACATCAAAAAAACGGTCTGATCCTTTGGGGGAGGAAAAAGAAAAAATTTGAGGGAAAAAACATGCTGAAAGGAGAAACAACTCACAAAAGCCGCTGTAGGACGGGGGGGAAGCGCGAATAGGTCAAGCCATTAGTCAAAATGGGGGGGGAGCACGGAAAAAGAAGGAGGTTTATCAAGTCCCGAATTCGAAAAGCGGCCAATGGGGGAAAATCCTTGGGAATCCAAAGAAACAGCAGCGCGAGAACGGTGCCCCGGAGCAAACAAGGGCCTAAAGAGTCGCCCCGGAACAAAGGAAAATCAAAAAACTAAAAAGGGGTGAACTGCAGAGTAGCTGGGGAGGGGACAAAAGGACGGAAGGGGTTTAGGAGGCCGGCTGCGCTGGAAAGGGGGGAAAAAAGTACTTTGGGAAGGGCGAATCTTCGACAGTCCAAAAACGCCTTGTAAGAAATCTAAGGGGTGAGAAACAAATCCAAATCAAATAAAAACAGAACCGCAAGAGGGGGTTAGAAGAAAATTGGGGGAAAAAGGGAGAAAACCGAGGAAAGCCGACATCGGGGCTCACGGACGGCTAAAGAAGAATCAAAAAAAAAAAACCAGAACTGAAGGAAAAAAGGGGAGGGGGAAGAAAAAGCTTCAAAAAACGTCGAACACCAGGCAAGGGGTAAAAATATCAAAGGGGGGGGCTCAACAAAAAAAACGGCCAGCGGAGGGCTAAAAAAGGAGGGAAAAAGGAGGTAAACGAAAGGGGTGGCTGGGTGCGCGAGCCTCGCAAAAAAATCTCGACAAAGGGGGGGAAAAACGTGGAGAGGTCCCATTTAACTCTTGGATCGGGGCGGAAAGGACAGGACTCGAGGAGGGGGGGATGCAAAATGACGGAAAAAACCGAACGGTACCAAAAAACTAAAGATGAGGCCTAGGAAAAATGAAAAAAGAAATCTGCTGGAAAGAATCAGAAAATGTGGGAAGGACGACCTCTGCTGAAAAGGGGAATTGCAATTGGGAAATAGACTCTGGCATTGAGGGGGACCGGTCAGACCGAAACATAGTTGGAAAAACGCGATCGGAAGGAAAGGGAGGGGGGGAACATCAAGGGGGGCGCAGGAAAGAATTGGGAAAGAAAAGAATTGCGAGGAAAACCTACCCAGCCCGGGGGACAGGTAGCAGCTACTGGCCGATGAAAAGGGGGGAAAAAAAAAATGTCCAAAAGGGGAGGGGCCAGAGCCTCGGAAAAATCAACCGCAAAAAAGTCAAGAAGGGAAGGGCCAAAAAAAAAGGCGGAGGAGGTCGAGTGGAGAAAAAAAAAAAGGGGACCGGGTAGCATCGAGTTAGGGGGGAAAGTCAGGATAAAAGAACTGCAAGGGGGGGGAGGGGAGAAAAATCAAGGAAAAAACTCGGGGAGGGGGAGCGGGAAAATGAGGTCCGAAAGTCTAAGACTTTGAAAGCATTGGGGCAAAAAAAACTTGGGGTCCAAAAGAAACACTTCGGCTTCTCAGAAAAAAGAAAAAAAAGGAAAAGACCTACTAGGAGATCTAAAGGAAACACTAAAAAAATCTGAAAAGCAACGGCACAAGAAATGTGGGAGGGAAGGTACTATAAGGGTTCCGACCGATTATGACGTAGAAAGAAAAACTAGGAGCGAGAATACCTTGGACTCTAGGTGGAAGGAGTCACGAAACCTTGATGAAGGACAGGGGAAAGGAACGCCGTCAAAAAAAAAAAAATTATCAGAGGGGAAGCCTAGGCGCCGGGGAAGAAGTTCTTGCCCAGCCTCAAAGGAAGGGGGGGGTAATGTTTCAAAGGGGATATAACACCATCACCATCTTAAAAGAAAAAAAAGAAAAATTCGAGAGGGCATTGCATCCGAGAAAAGAGGGGGCCTTAAAAAAAATCCCGAGTTCTACTGAAGACGGGGGAAAGATCTTCAAGGAAAAAGAAAGGAAAGAACCGAGCTGGGGTCTGAGGGGAGGGGGAGGAAGGGTCTAAGAAAGGGGGCTCGTGCTCCCAAGAGCTGTGCCTCGGGGAAAAAAATAAAGGGGGTTAGGGAAAACCCTGGGAAAAGACTGAAGGGGACACAGAGCAAAAAAAATCGGGTCGGAGAGAAAAAATTCTAACAAATCTCAGGAAAAGTCTGAAAGGGGAGTGGAGGGATCGAAGTCCATCGGACGATGGGTGCGGAAAAAAAACTTAAGACCTAGGGGACGAACCCGGGCCAGCGCCACCACCAAAATCAGATGGGAAATGGTTTCGGGGAAATACACGTTAAGGAAAAAAACTCCACGTGGGGAAGGACGTAAGGCCAAAAAATCAAAGGGGGCTTCGGAAAACCGGGGGGCTTACACAAACCGTCTGGGGGGGCTAGTCGGTGGGGGACTTGGAGAGCTGGGCGGGCCAAAAAAAAGACGGAAAGCAAATTACCTCGGGGTCTCTACGAAACGACCGGGGCAATCAAAAGTCAGGAAAGTATTCGGTATGGGTAAGAGCTTCCAGTAGGGAAAAACCATAAATCAGGGGTAAAGAAAAAAAACTACGAAACAAAGGATTCGGGGGTGTCCTACAAAAGTTGGGGGTTGAACAGGGGAGCTCGAACCGGGGGTCTCACCAACTTAAAAAAAAGACGTGAACATAAAGGGCAGCCGCATGGGGGGAGAAAAAGTAGGACAAAAAAAGTTGAGATAACCGAAGACTCGGCCAAAGCGAAAGTGGAATAGATTTATGTCACCAGGAAAAGGAGGGGGGCTGAAAAAAAAGACTAAAGGGGGGCGGTCGGAAAAAGAAAAAACGAAAGTAGGGTGGGACTAGTGGGAAAGAAAAACGGGGAGGGAACTCGACGGGGGAAGCAGAAGCGTAAAAAAAGGGGAGAATTTTTAAAAAGGAAAACAGAAATTGGCGCCCGACCGGGAGGGGGGAAGAAGTGCCGGGGGGACTCGTTAGTTGTCATTCTCACTTGAAAATTTTGGGAAAGAACCAGAGGGGAGAACGGTCAAGGAAAGGGCTGAGGAAAATGCAAAAAAGGGAGGCCACCGAGCCAAAAAGTCGGGGAAAGCCTGAGTACCGAAATTGCGCGGTGCGCTGGAACGCCGAGGGGAAATCGAAGGTGAATCAGAAAAAAACAACAGGGAGGGATATAAGGCAGAAAAGAAAGCGGTAAACCCAAGAGGCGGTCACCAAAGAAAAAAAAACTCGAACCTGGGAGAAAGGAGGAACCGGGCCCCGAGAAGGGGGGGGGCGGCGGGGTTGAAAGGGGACCAGCTGCAAACCAACTAGAAAACAGTTAGAAAGGCATGAAAAACCGGAGCAAAGGGGAAGCCCCAAACTGGACCGAAAGGGTCTACCAAGAAAACTGTTGAAGGGCGGAA
>Ga0179593_1401350_pt1 | contig 22577 bp, 18 predicted proteins | sample CZODoug2_1_08_16_FD_185931 | JGI IMG/M metagenome (GOLD analysis project Ga0179593, IMG submission 185931) | Vadose zone soil fungal communities from Angelo Coast Range Reserve, California, USA - CZODoug2_1_08_16fungal (PacBio error correction) | ecosystem: Environmental > Terrestrial > Soil >...
AGTGAAGGGCGATTTGGGCTCAGGCCTCTGCTCTCTTGTCACACCTTTGTTCAGGGGGGAGGGGAGGGGAGGAAGGTGTTTGAAAAAGGGCCCGGGGAGGGACGGAGTGGCAGGCGGGGTTTGAAGAGCACTCCCGGATCGTACCGGTTACGTTTGTGTGATGGGCAGAACGTGTTGGGAGAAAAAGGAATTGTGATCGAAGCGTGTCCTTATTCCCAGGGCTTTGCTGTTTGGCAAGAAGAGGGCAGAGGAAGAGGGAGGGGTTCGAATGCAGCCAAAACGAATGGAAGAGGGGGAAAAAAACCACAAAAGATTCTCCTGGGGGGGCTATGGAAGACTTGCGAAAAGGCGATTTCGACTCCGAGGGAAAAGAGGACCAGCAGCAAGAGGAAAGAAACAAGTGCTGCCAGCCCTTTTGAAGACATCAGGAGGAACAAAGCTAAGCAGAACTTCCAATGGAACAGAGAAGGCGAGGCAAGGGGGGGGATGAATGTAAACGTCGGGCGGGCGCTTACTTCCGTCAAAGATCCTGACGAAAAGGGGGGGTAAGGAGGCGCACGATCAACGAAAACCTGGGGTTTCACCCGAAACCAACGTAGGGAAAAGGGGGAGCTGTACAAAAATGAACGTTCTTCACAAAAAAGGTGGAGCGACCGCCAAAAATGAAGGAGGACAATGAGTAGTCGGAGTTAATCTGAACAGCAAGGGGGAATAGGACGCCCCTCAAAGCCCGTGGCGTGGCCATTTGGACTGAGGAAAAAAAAAAAGAAAGGAAAAAAGATCATTTCTTGGTGAGACGGGAGGGTCCATTGCAAAGCGAAGAGGTGCAGGTGATGTTTATGATGAATCCCTCTCCTCAGATGTGATGGCCCATGTAGGGTCTGATCAGCACAGAGGAATTGAGAAGAAAGTCTGCGGGCAAAGCTTAGAAAACATTTGGGGGCAGGGAAAAACGGGTGAGGAGCGATAGGAAGAGACGAGGTGAGAAAAGCTCCTCAGATCGGGGGGAGGGATTCAAATGGGAGGTCTCGACGAGGCCACAAGAAGCCGTTGACTCTACGGCCCTCAAACAATCAGTTTCGGGAAGGTTCCATACCTTTCTGTGATAAGAGGGGTCGCGCCTTATCTTTCTATCCCTAAATAGGAAAAAGAAGCTTGTTGCCGAGTTTGCTCGAAAGAGGCTGCTTGAGGGAGTGAGGGAGAACGTACCGTCCGTCTTCTTCTTCAGAAGTGGAACAGGGGACTGTTAAAGCGCGCCGACGAAAGACGGGGGATCAAGGGAGGAACCTGACCTGAACAGGGCGGTTGAAAAAAAACGGGGAAAAATCCTCAGGAGGAAGAGGAACTTAACGCTTTTGGAAGGGGGGGAAAGGGGTGAAAAAAAGAGGGGTCGGGGGAGAGGAACGGCTTGGAGCCAGAGCGACTTCACGAGCGGATCAAGCAAAAGGTGAGATAGGGCGGCCGAAAAAAAAACCCTACGAGGTGTCTGGGCCGAAGTTGTACGGGGGTCTCTCCACCGAGGGACGCTGGAACTCCTTCGAAAACCGTGGGCCTCAAAATCGCCGGACAAGGTCTTCCTCACGTCGACCTGAGAGAAAAGGAAGTATATATCCGACGGCGAGGTGACCTAGGGGTCAATTCAGAGATGATGTCGACTCATTTGTGCGGGGTGAGCCGGAAAAAACGTAAGGTCCCTCTTGATAAAGGAGGACCGCTGTCCCGAGGGGTCTACTCATAAGCCTTCCTCCCGATAGATAAGCAGACACCAAGGGTTGCAAACCCCGTCCGAAGAAAAAGGAAGCCGGCTGTGAGGTGGAAAGGGACCAAGGGGCTTCAAGAGGGGGTTTCAAACTGGCATCTGGGAGTCTTCCAACTCTTATGCCGGAAAGGAGGGGGGAGGGGGAACTGCTGAGAAAAAAAAACGGGTCAGAGCCCAAGTATGATAAGCGCTGCGCATCGGGCGGTACGGCGAATCACTTGAACAACGGACCAGTTAATCCCTTCTCGAGAATTAAGGACAAAGACCAGGAACTTGAATGATGAGGGGGAGCGGAGCGGCGACTTTGACCCTACTGAAACGGCGCTTGACCACCCTGGGGCTGGTGGAACGCAAAACTGGAGAACAGGTGAGCTGCTACTAATCCGAGGAAAGAGGCATCCGTCTATGTGAGTAGATCAAGTGGTCAAAAGCAAAAACGGGTCCTGGCGTAAAGAGGAGGGTCCTGCTCGGAGGAGCGGTTGGGAAACTCTTAGGACAACATGTTGTCCAAAATGGGAATTTATTCTGAAAGAAGCCCTGGTTGAGTAGTGCGGTGTCCTGGTGGGAGACCCAACTTAGCCAGACAAGAGAAAAGATTAGGCGTGAGGATCACCCCCGGAAAAAGGTTTCGATCCGATCAAGGCTTCGACAAAGGTAAGTTTAAAGGCGTGCCGCGTAGTCTTTCCAATATACCTGTCTCGGAAGTTTGGGGGGGGGCACGGCGGACGGGGGGAAACCGGCAGGAGGGCGCCGACCGGGTGGTACCTTATCCTATAAGTAGAACGCGGAAGATCGCCAGGGTTGATACTCTCCTTTGGCGAGGGAGAAGGACGGTCCCGAACCACGTAAAGGACGCGCCGCTCCGCGCGGGGACCTAAAGCCACGCAACGCGCTTCTCAGGTTTGTGTGACGGGCAGCGGGAGTGCAGGGGGGAATTAGAAGGGTACAAAGAGGACGGGGAAGGTGAAGCCTGGTCTGCAGGTAAACTGCGGATAATCTCGAAGACGGGGGAGAAGTACGGAAGCACGGGACGGGGCCGGCTGTTAAATGTTTCTCATGTGCTGGACTGGACGAATTGGGGTCGGAAAGTTCTCAAAGTACAAAGCCGTCAAGGGGAAAGCCGGGGCCCGGGTTCGAAGGTTCCGTCTTCTAGAAGGGCCGGGGATCCAATAGTCCGAGGGAAGGGAATCTTAAAGGCCCGGTCTGAGCCTGAAAAATCAGGACTGGAAGATCTCCAGGGGCAAGGCAGGTCTACTTCCTAGAGACCGCGAAGCGGTTCCGAAACTTACCATAGATAAAAACCACACACCCTGTCCAAGCCTCTATCGGGAGTTCGCAATCCCCGTGGAATGAGCGGCCAATCAACCATGGGCTCTGTCTTGACGGAAAGGCGAAAGTTTCAACGAGGTACTCCGATCTTACCTTGGGAGAAACCAAGGCCATGCCCTGCCAACGTCGCTTTTAAGGAGAGGGGAGGGGCTAAAAAGTACTTCTCTGGCTTCGGGAAGGAGGGACTGGGGGAGTCGAAACTGCCGGGACGGGACATTCAAATTGCTGCGGGAGAAGTACGAATGGTGGCCGAGGAGTCTGGACTAAGACGTGGGGCGGGCGGAAACGAGGGTCAGTAATCGAATGGCCCGAAACTGGGTCCTTCCCATCTGCGGAAAAACTTCTGGGGGCAGGGAAAGGGTCAGACCTTCTACTATACAAACCAAGGGAAATGTGCCATGGGGGCCCTGGGGAGGATTCTCGTTAGGGATCCGGGAGTTCTTCGCGTCTTCGAATACGTATATGAGGGAGGCGGCGGCTAGTCATTTAACTCGCAGGTGAGGAAACGAGGGAAGCCTAGAAAAATACGCTGGCAAACCTAGTCCAAGGAGGAGGGTCAGGCGGCAGAGGAGACTTTCCGGGAAGAACCGGAGAAGCTTCTCGAAGTTCTACAGCAGGTTATCCTGTCAAAAAAAGTTCTGGCAGGAAAAAACCTTGAGAAGTCTGGGACGAAGTGGGCCACGTAACGCCCCTAGTTAAAACGCCGCAACACGCAGCATGGCCAGCCTCTATTGTAGGGTTCCGAGGCAAAATCCAAAGGCAAGAAGGGTTAAATTAGATGAACGGGCCCCCGGATTGGGGATCTAGAAGAACAAGGCAAAACGATCGTTCGTCTCTAAGGGACGCTGTTTCAGAGGTGGGCAATGCCCCGAGTCGCAAATTCTCTCCCTGGTTCAGGACGACAAAAGTATCCTGCTGGGCAACAGGAGAAGCTTAATGAGTCGGCAAAAGTCTAGATTATCCGCATCTCCGCGTTCGAGAGTCTTAGGGTCATCTAGGGACGGCCCATAACTCGGGCTAGGAGAGTTTACTGAGCGGATCAGAAAACAGAATTTCCCGGCTAGGGGGAACGCCTGGGTAATAGACCAGTTAAAGGCTTGGCGGGAGGGTCAAGTTCATCTCCTAGGGCCGCGAGAGAGAAGAAGACCGTCGAAGGCCCTTTCTTTTCAAAAACGTAGAAAGGGTCCCGGGTGCCTCGACTATTTGAAGGCTCTCTCACAACAACAACGTATGTGAAAAAGATATCACAGAAAGTCCTATCCCCCAGGACTGGACGCCAAAGAGCCGCCCATCGTCCGTAAGGAATCGTCTGCTATGACCAGGCAGAGAGGGACAAAGCCGATTGTCTAGGGGACCAACCAGGCCCCAACACGCTTTTGCGCTGCATAGACTCGCATCGGCTAACCGCCGTAGGACTTTAACGGGAGTCATCGGCGCCCCGCTCCCCGCCTTAGGGAGGACGCTATCTCGCAAACCGTGCCTGGGCTCGTCCGAAAACCGCCGAATAGTGGTCTGAACCCGAAAAATGGTCGGAAAAGGGGGAAAATTATTGGACCTACCTCTAAAGTTTCGTTCCCATGCACGCCATCTATGCATTCACTAATCTGGTTTCATCGGGGCATCGTCTGAGGTGGCCCGGAAAAAAGAAGGGGTCCAAAAAGGTGCTTAAGGTTTAGGGATAGAAATCTAACCAATCCCTAACGATCCGATGCTAGGCATGTCTTCAGGCAGTCGTGGAGGACTATGCGCGAAGGGGGAAAAGGTGGGCCAATCACCATTTCTACAGTGACCGGGCGCCAGCCATGCTAAAAAAATCTCCCCTGTGAATTTCGAAACGTCGATAGAAAAAAGACCCCAGCCCCGTGGCCGAAGAAAGAAACTCCACCTGACCAGCAAGAGGGATAATCAGGTATGCAGGAGGGGGAAGCCTGGCGTCCGAGCCGACAGAAGGGGCGACAAAAAAAATCCAGACCAACACGACCCTCCATGGATTCTCTTTAACATCCAAAAGCCGCCTGAGAACATCAGAAGCGAGGCATAAGAGCCGTCTTGTTTATGAGACGTGCTCGAACGAGAATAGCAGTCATATATTAGTCAGGACAAAGGGGGGGACCCCGCATAGGGGAACGGTAGAGACGAAGAATTGGGAAGCGAGAAAGAAGCCTAGCCCACTCACAGACAACATTTCGAACGAAGAAACGCCTGGGAAGGAAAAACTCTTCCCTATTAACATGGGCCCCATACCAAAGACAGAATCCAGCGAAGGACGGGGAAGGCTCCTAAAAATTCTAAAGAATGAAAGCCAAGGAAGGGTTCGACTCTCAGAAACCAGCTCGGAGGACCTCGACCAGTCTCAAATTACAAACTGCCCGAGCAGGTGTAAGGGGGGACGGGGATAAGATTCTAACGCATAGAGGGATCGGGCCATTCTGGGACCTTGTTATCCTTTCAAGCGAGACAGACGGGCGCAGGTCTAATGAAATCCGGCTCCATTCCCGAGAAGGATCCGTAGAGAACAAATACAAAGATGCCTCATCCCAAAAGCGAGTGGGAGGTCACCAAGGAACGGCCACCGTGACACGGTCAATTCTCTTGAAAGGGCAGAGGGAAGTGAGGAGCAAAAAAAACACCATCGTTCCCTCAGAAAGAGCCTGATAAAAGGAACAGCACGTCAACGTGGAGGGAGGACCATTCTGACAAGGCGTAGTGCTCATTCAAAGACAGGCGCCGAAACCCGCCTAGAAAACCCTGCAGTACTAAAGAGAAGGCGGAAGCAGACGTGCCCCAACGCCAATCGACCAAAAAAAAAGGCCGCGTGGGACGGCGGCCCTCGAAGGCAGACCTTGTCCCAGGGCGGAAAACCAGAAACTCGTCCTACAGAGTAGGGCAGGAAGGACGGGAACGCCGTTCGCAAAGCGACGCCGGCGCGGATGATAGTCGAAGCGCCAAGAAAGGGGCAAGAAGGCTCCAAGGGACACCGCGGTCCTTCCCGCCTGGAAGAAAAGGAGGGGACGAGGAACTCTACACCTCCTTCCAGGAGCGGCACCAAAGAGGGAAAACTCAGGACAGAAGGGGGGGGAACTTGGACCTCAGGGTAACTTTTTCTATCCGGGGAAAGAAAGGGATAGAAAAAGGCCTGGGGATCAAAACTTGAAAATCAGGCTGGAGGGGCAGTGGAGAGATCTCCTTGTGACGCACCTGAAAACAGAACTACAGTGGCCAGAAGGCAAGGGCATACTAAGGCGGGACACTGCGTGGCTCGTACCAAATGCTCAGCTAGAGAATAGGAACGCAATTAAGTATTGCTGAACACCGTCGGACGAAAAAATTCTGAAACTAGGGGATATAGAGGGATGCTATCCCCTTACGAAGTTACGTTTTCACCACGAACGGAAGTTTGTCCGTCGGAAGGCTTCAGGACGGTGGTAAAAAATCACCGGCTATCCGCTCGAAATAAAACGATTAAGACCGGTAAAATGCAGGGGGGGCGGACATACAGGAAAGGGGCAACCTGTGGTTCAGGGGTCCGAATTACTTGGTTCTGAAGAGAAGCCGATAAAGGAGGCTCCTCAGGTTTGAAGGACGGTGTTCGCAGACAAACAGCAAGTTACCTGTACATCGCGAGGGAAAAGGAAGCGATTAAGAGGTGAAAGGCGCGAGTGGAGAGCAAGAGACCGGGGACTAAAAGGGAGCCTTATAGGAAGCGGGGGGGGTAATGAGGAAAAACGATGAAGAAAACGACACGAACGCCGTGATCCCTGGAAAAGACGTGGGCCGGGAAAAGCCCTCAAAGGGAGTCTACATTAATCTGACAGGGGGTGATACGGCTCGAGATAGGGCAAGGGGGGAACGCGCAGGGTCTACTTTAGAAGAAAAAAAGGAACGGGGGGGAGACTAAGAATTGGCTGGGAGAAGGAGGCAAAAAGGCCCGAAAACAAAAAAAAAGGTGGAAAATCAGCCACAAGGTTTTCAAAGGGATCGGAAAAAGAGACTAAAACTTGAATGTCTTTAGTTCAGGAGGAAGGCGAGAGGGGGGAAAAAACAAGAAGAATCTCCAATGCAGCCAACGTCGAAAAAGGAAGTGCATGAGGAATGGACCTTAGTGTTACGGCAGACGGAAAAGAAAAAGAGCGAAGGGAAGTTGAGACATGAAAGTGATCGTCAAGGTCGGGAAGACGCCTACTTCACACCTCCAAAGGGACGGAAGGGAGAAAAAGGTCGGAGTCATCAACACGATCAAGCCGTCCCGTACCTTTTTCAAAGAAAACCAGAGCACCCAGATGCTGGGCGAGGAAATGCAAGAAGGTCTTCTCCAGCAAAGGATCACCAGCAAGAGGGGAAAACTTCAAGCTGCACAAGGAGGGAATGAACCTGGCCAGGCAAATTCTGTTAAGATTGCAGGAAGGGGGACGATAACGCCGAAAAAATTGCGAGTACGGAGGGAATTCAAATACGGGAAGAATCGCCGATCTAACGAGTTGCTTCAGGAAAGGGAGCTGGGCCGCAAGAAGGGAGAGAAATCGAGGGAAATCTCGACGATGGAAAGAACATCATTTCTCTGGGAGACGATCGACATCACCGGCACGCCGACGCGCGGGGATCAACACGTCAGAGAACAAAAGAAAGCGGTAAAAGAACGGGGGGGGGTCCTCACGATACAAAAAACTAACACTGGCGGGGAGAGGGACATCAACAAAAAATTTTGTCTGGTCAAGCAGATCAATACAAGGACCCCAAGAAAATTAAGACATAGAAGCAAAGGAGGTGAACCTGAGGGGTTTCTATCCAAAAGGGGGAGAAGACAGGTCAGGGCCATCCATGAATCTACGTGGGTGAGGTAAAACGCAGAATGCCGGAGACAATCGACAAAGAGCAAGGGCCGAGAAGGTGCTGTCTTATTACTCAGCAAGAACCGACCCGGGTTCAAAACATAAAATCCAGGACTCGCTTCGATGCCCGAGAAACTTCTTGTCAGAAAGGTAAAAGAAGAGGGGGCGTAAATCCGCCAGGGGAGGGGTAGGTTAACGTCGAAAGGACGTCCGTCTTCTCATAAAAAAAGATGGGGGCAGAAATCGCCAATACACGTGCTTTCCGTGGAGAAAATAGAAATCTGGAGGGTGGGAAGCAAGAAATGAAAATCGGAAACGATTCCGACTAGCAGAAACAGGGCAAAGCCCTGGGATCCAGAAAAAACTCGCTAGTAACTTCAAAAAGGGGCGGGAAACAAGTAAAAGCAAGCACCCCGCAAAGGGGAACCGGGGGTACGATCCGGGCAGGTCCCGTAAAACCCTCGTCCACGAAAGTCCGAACCTTCCACGAAAAGCCCAAACGTGCACAAGAAAACACAGGGGGAATCACGATCCAAATGGAGACCGGGAAAGGGAGAAGAATCAACACAACACTGAGGGAGAAAGAGAAGAGGGTACTTCGCGTGGAGACTGTGACAACAAGGGTTTTCAGGTTGAGGCGCGAACTTTGTTTTCTTATAGTGACAAAAGTTGTCCTTAAAGGGGTAAAAAGTGACGAGGAGGGGCGTCAAATCGGTTTTTGTTACTCACTTCTTCAGAGTTCTCGAGCTCGTTTACGAAAAGGGGCGGGAAGGGGGGGACGAAGCTTTCGTCATCGCCGCTACTTGACAAAGAGGCCAATAACAGGCTAGAAAGGTGGCCAAAGATGCAGACAAATGAATGCGCACGAATTGGGATTCGGGCTCCATATGAAGGCGAAGGAACGAGAGGACTAACGAAACGGAAGAAGAAGGGGGCCTCGAAAACATCGAACCAACCTTCAACCTGGTCTTAAGGAAAAGGAGAGCCTTGAAAGATCTGGAACTTGGGGGGGGAGGCGCGTACTGGAAGCCATCAATTCTCTTAAAAAAAACCGGCATTTGAAGGCAAAACGTCCGGCCAGTCCGGGCCAACCCGAAAGAACGGAGAAGTGGGGGGAAAAAAAATGCTTCTGGGACAAAGGGGAATCGCAATCTCAAGAATAAAGGTTCATCGCGTGGAGGAAATTGAGGTGAGTGAGATCTCAACAGACTCAGTGAGGTGTCCTCCATACCCAAAAGAGGGAAAGGTGTGCAGGGGGATGGCCGAGGTAAAAAACTGTTTTATCTTGGCCGTAGGAAAGGGGGAAACCGAGTTCTTCCTGTGAGGTGTCGATTCGAAGACCGAAAAAGATTTGGGTTGCCTCCTGAGATGAAAAAAAAAGAGGTCGTGCGAAGAGGTCGGATAATCTTCTTCCGGAGCCAGGGAAGAAGAAAAAGCGTTTATCGCGGGCAATCTGCTCAGGGGAGGTGAACGACTCTCGTCGGGAAAGGAGGTCACCAGGCTCGACGAAGGAAAAAGAAGAACATTTATCAGGGGACAGGGTTACGACCAAGATTGTTCGGGAAAAGGGGGGTCCATGCGGTTAGACGAGAAAGACGTCAAGGGAAAACCCCGGGGAAGAAAGACCTCTCCATCAGGGGGTGATGGGAAATTTGGTTGCAAGAGGGAGGAGCTGTGAAAAGGTATTAGCCTTCGCTTCGGGAAAGTTGGTAAAACACGGGGGGGACCGGAGCGAGTCGCGAAGACGATCACTGTATCCTGTAGCCCAGGAAAGAGAGAAGGGGCGCAGTTCGAAAAAGGAAAGGAAACTCCGAGCCAAAAAGGAGGTGAAATGGCTGCCCAGAGAGAGGAATTGGCGCCGAGCACTAGCGGAATCACAAGCTGAAAGAGGTCACGAAAGAAGGGGGCCGCGAATAGCCTAAAGCGATTGTCTGGCCTTCCGTTAACTCTGTCTCAAACTCGAGCTACCGTCGCCACCGAGGGGAAGAAAGTGCAAACCCTGAAAATTAGTGAAAGACTAAACCAGGCAAGCTCGAGCAGGGAGGGACCCGCCTTGAACTCTGAAGGAAGACCGGCATGTCCGACTGATGGGGGACAAAAGCACCACTGATTCACCTCCGGATCAAGAGAAGGGGAGGTTTGTAAAAAGCCAAGGCACGCATCTTTGAAAGAGAGTCCGTCCACCGAGTTCAAGGCTCCAAGCCCCGGTCCTCGGTCGAAAAGGGAAAAAGAATTTTCACGGTTACAGCAACGACATCTGGACGGAGGAAAACTTTAGGGTAAAACGCGTGGGGAGGGAGGGTCTGCGGGGCCGTCTCGCAAAACCGGATAGCCGGCGCTGAAAGAACGTACGCGTCATCGACACTCTGAGAAAAAACAAGGGGGGGAAGTCCCCGGACGTAAAGCCCAGCCTTTAGGTAAGGGGTAGGTGCTTTTCTAGATATAGAAGCAGACGAGGTGTGTACCACCGACTGAGCAGGGGGACCGAACTGGGAAGGCCAAGGGTGAACGCAACTGGCGGAAAAAGTTTCAACGACGATCCTCCATAGTGTGGGACGAACAAGAGGGCAGATCAAGGGGGGGAAAGAAACTGCGATCTTTTCTGCTAAAATCTCGATCAGGGAGAGGAGGGGGGCAGGGTTCCAGAGCAATGGGGTCCGCACGCGACTTAGCGGGAATTGAGGAGTGGGTGGGGTCCAAGGAACTACACCAAAAGGGCGATCACTTTGCTGCAGCACGAGGCCGGGAAGAATTGCGGCAAGCCCACCGAAGGGCGATATTAGGGGCTGAGACAAGGCATCAACTCGGCGTTCCAGAACGGTCCTATATGGGGAAGGGGAAGATGGGGGGTGTAGAGGTGGAGAAAACGCTGGGGGGGGACCGTCAGGCTTCTGGTACAGGAGTGGAAAAGGGGGAGACGTCGTTCGAGGAGGCAGATCGCCGAGGCCTAAGAAATCTATTTTCCGGATTCGAAGGGGAGGAAGTCCGAAGCCCAACGAAAAGCGCGCCGGCAAGTAATATCTCTGTAACAAGTTCAAGTGGGGATCTTCCGAAACCCCAAAGGAGGGTTCAAGGGAAGATGTCGCGCTCTCGGGGAAGACAATTAATTGGACGCGGACGAAAAGGGGGGAAAACCTGGGGAAAAGAAAAAAGAAAGCGGAAGGGTACGGCTCCTTCTTCTAGCGACGCAGGGAAAGGACCGCCTGGGGAACGAAGTGTTCTGTCATGGAGAGGGGGCCTTTAAGGGTGGGGAACATCCAAGGGGGGGTCGGTACTGGTCTTCTCTCCATGTAAAAAGCACTTCCCGTTCCCCCGAAGGGGCCGTTGGGGAGGTTTCCTTCTTCGAGCCGTGAAGAGGGGGGGACGAAAAATCGGTTGCTAGCGGCAGGGACTCCTTTTTGAACTCCTGCAAAAGGGAATCCTTCGGTAGCACTTCTCTACTGGCCTGCGAAAAGGCTAACTGAGGTACTAAAAAAGGGACCGGGAAGCTCCACGGCTGGGCACCAACGATTTCCCGCCGGCTTCGGGGAATGGGTGAAGAAGGGGAATCTTGAGCAGGGGCCGTGCTCTTATACGTGAGCCTTGAAGGGAAGCGTCATTTATCCTCGGAAGCTAGAAGGACAATAAAACCGGCGTGACTACTGAGGAAGGAGAGTCACGGAACTTTCGGGGGGGCACGAGGGCTCAAGTGTTCTCAAGACGCCGTTGGGAAGAGGGAGAGTGAGTAGGCTCTTGTACTGCTGGGGATTCTACCTTTAGAGGGAGGTGCTGGGTCTCTTATTGGAGCGAGAACGGGAAGCCACCATTCAATCAACTCTCTGGAAGTCGGTATCCGTTCAAAAGCCTCTTCATGGGCGGTAGTCTTCTTATGGGAGGGCCAGCATAACTTCGATCAGGGAAAAAGAATCCTGGAAGTAAAAGAATAGGCTCTGGGGGAGTACGTGGGCTAGGACTGGTCTGAATGGAATTTATGGGAAAGCTTAGCCTTATTCGGGGTTTCGGTCTGGTCTGGGGGTGGTTGAGAATACCGAGTATATCAGGGTAAAAAAGAGTACTAGGCTAAAGGACGTCACAAACCGGGGTATCCATAAGGAATTTTCCTGCGGGATGATTAGAGGAAAGGGACGTGGGAAAGAAAAATCTTACTATAAAGTGTCTACATCACCTTTCCCTTGCAATCTCTTTCAAGTTACGAAAGGGGGGCATGGAATTCAAGGACGCTCAAAATCAAGAAGTCTCCGCAAGAAGTCAATCCTTGAACAAGGACTAAGGAGGGCTGACTGGAGCTCTAATCCGAACCTCGACCGTGGGTTGGCACAAGCTCCCTGGTTTGTACTTAGGGGGAAGACTACCCGGAGAGCTCGAAAAAGGGAATAGGGGCCACTTTCCATGAGATTTGAGGGAACTGGACCATATTCTCAAGGTTCAACGAATTGGCGGAAACCACGATCTCCGAGGGAGGGAAACTCCAGACAGAGGAACTTTGGTCTTATCTTTCGAGGATTCGAAGGGAAAAGGGCAACAGAGACGGACCTAGAGAAAATGAATAAGGGGCCTGTCAACGACGGCGGGAGGGAGCTGCAGGAAGAGGGAGGCCGGGGGAAAAACAAGCCGTGGGGGCCTAGACTGGGTGGTCATCGCTACCAAAGGGCTCTTCTTTTATTGCCTCTGAATCTGACAGAAATGAAAAACGGAGACACGGGGAAGATTGCGAGCCCAAGGTCGACCCACTTACCGAAGTCCCGGGGGACCGACGAGGGGTATCTCAAACGGGAGGCGGGGATGAAAAGAAGAGTATCAACCCATATCGCCAAGGACTCTGACGCGTTCGAAAAAAAGGAGGCGGAGATTATTCTTCTGGGAGCCGGAAGGAAAAAAGCCAAGCAAGGAGCTGTGTCAGGGCGCTGACCACCCAGCACTCTGTGGCAGGGAAAGGATTTGTGGAAGAATCTAAGGATAGCCGCTACACTACGTCTCCTCTGAAGTAAAACATCGCAAACCCAAGAGCTCCTTCGAGGAGGTCGAAAGCTCGCTCACGGACGCTCAAAGAGGACTTCGGGAAAAGGGAAAGGTTAAGAAAGTCGGGGGTCGCCCTCACCGGGGGATAGTCACCGGGACGCGGAGACCGACTCTCCCATGGAAAACGTCCAAGGCCTGTCCCCGTCGAAAAAAGGCAAAACACCAGGGTCCGTCGGGGACAAGTGGCCAAGAAATCAGGCGGTACGTCGGCGACTACGGGAAAAGACAACATCCCTCCTCTCCTATCCGGAGAGCGAAAGAAGGGACCGTCTATTTTACCACTTGGTGGCAAGGAAGGTCAAGTGGCCCGAACCAGCACCTTCAAGGTTGGTTGTCTAACTTAGAGAAGAGGGAGCAAGGTGAGTCTCAGCTCAGGAACGAGACAGGCCAGCCAGAAAGGGCGGACGGATTATCATTATTGCCGGGGGAGAGATCGTCGAGAGAAGCAGAGACGCAAGGGGGCCAAAAAATACTGATATGAACTCCCCAGAAAAAAACAGGAACGACTATCAACCTGCCGGGCTCATCTCCGGGCAGCGGGAGGAGTCGGTTTATCTCGAGACGGTTCTCGGAGAACCCAGGACCGAAAGAAGCAACACGTCCTACCGAGTAAGGACTGAACGGGAGAACGAGATAGAGGGACGTCGAGGTTTATGCGACCCCGCGCAGTGGGGGGGAGAGGGAGCATCCTCGCAAAAAACATCGAATTGAGAATCATCCATCGGGCCGAGGAATCCAGGATACCCTTGTCCTGGGGTCTAAAATCACCCACGAACTCTCCAACCAAGAGATGACGTTGAATCGGCGATACTATTATGAAAGCTCTTTTCCTTCAAAGGTCGTGGGGTCCGAAGCAGGCTCCTCTCTCTTCAAGATACCCTTTCTCTCGAAAGGGAATCAGGTTTGGTTCCAGGAAGAACGTCGGAGAAAAGGAGTTCTGCAGGATTCTCCGGTAGAGAAGTAACTTCACCTCCTTCGAATGTCAAGGGCCAGGTCACAGGGCCGGCTACTTCTCCTTTCTAGAGAGGCCATAAAGAGGACCTACTACCGAAAGCTTGCTAAGGGTCTTCCATGCAATAGACCTCCGGAAAAGGGGAAACGGCCCCTGAAACAATTCCAACCACAACCATTCCCTTGCCGGCGGGTAGGTCTCCTCCCTAATCCACAAGAGGGCCACTAAAAAGGAAAGACTGCTAAATTAAGAAATCAACCGACCAGGTTTTTACAGTGCTAGGAGATAGGAGACAAAAAAAGAGATCAGGCCAAGGGTTCGACCCAGGCCGCACCTTCTCGGAAAACTCCAAATCTCTATCAAAACCTACCATCCCAGGAGAAAAAAACAAAGCGTCAAAAGCGTGGGAGATTCAAAATTCTAAAAGGGTGGACCGCGCGTGACAGGACAGAGCGAAGGGAAAAGGATTAAGAAACGAGAGACGGCGCCTTCCCTTACGGGAGGCAACAAATATTCTATAATCCGTCCTCCTGGTATAAAAACAGAGTTAATCAGCCTCGAACAAGGAGATCACCTTCTCACCTACGAGAACTTCGAGTCCCCATCATAGGGCGACTCAAGGGGAAAAACCCGGGGAAACTTTCTCTCCTCTTGGGGGGGCGAATCCGGACCTCATTACTCCCAACTATTAGCTCATTGCTTGAAGAAAAAAAGAAGCTGGGGACAAAATTTAATCTAAGGGGGGGAGGAAAGAAACACTCAGTTTTACTTGGGTGTGGGTAGGGGGGGGAAGTGTGGGGGTGTTTGGGGGGGGAGGGGGGGCTCAATTTTGGGGACCCCTGTAAAGGGGTACCCTCTTGGGGGTCCTTGAAACCGACACCATCGACTCCCCCTCCTAAATCGGCAGGTCAAAAAAGGAGAACCCAGGCTTTCTCTCTGCAACACCCTGAAAAAAAAAGAGACGGTAGATAGTAAGCATCGGAAAACTGGCTGGGGAAAAACTTGTATCTAACACATCAAAAAGGCGTTCAGTGAGGAAACTTGGAGTATCTCTATCCCCCTGTACAGTTGCGGTTCAACAAGTTTATCCCCGTAAAGCGAAGGGGGGGGAACGGGCGGTACAAAGCCGAACCCGAGGAAAAAAGACAAGACCATTAGAAGAAAACGTAAGGTCCTTTCTGTGGCCATTCTAAGCCGGGAAAACCTGGGGGTCTCCTATTGGCAGGAAGTTGGGTCTTAAGAGTACGAAGATTCTCAAACGAATTCTCGGACATTGAGGAAATGAAAAGACAAGGGATCGACGAGGCAGCGCAGATGCCGGGGAAAAGAGGAAAAACGGTACTTCACAATTTAAGAACGCGCAAGAGTTAACTTGGTATGCGAGAGCGATGTGTTAAGAGCTTGGCAAGACAGGCGACAAACTGGAGGGAGAAGGCAAGGGAGGGGACCTAATGGAAGGGGGGAAAAAAACGCAGACATGAGCCGGTTAGACATTAATCTAGGGGACTCGCGGCGGTCTCGATATGACGCGAGGGACTCCATGGGGGGTAAAAATGCGCAGTAATTGGAGCGAGCAGGTGGCATCTCAGGACAGTCAAAGGTTGGAGGTGTAAAGGTCAAAAAAGGGGGACGAAAATAAAAGGCCGGTCCAGACAAGGTGGTAGGGGGGATAGCGTCGCCAATAGATAAAAAAAAAGTTAAGTTCGGTGATCCAGAGATTGACATCAAAATCCGTTTCTCTGAAAAGGGGGGAAGAAAAGGAAGGAAAACGGAAGGGATATGGACCTGGGGGCAGAAAAAAGAAGAACTCCACCGAGCCAACGGTGAGGGGGGGGGAGAAAATTGTTACCTTTATCTACGGCGCCTCGGCCGGAAGGGCCACATTTACAAAGTCGCAAGAAAAGAAGCGGAGATCAGTTCAACCACCGCGGAAAAAAAGAGCCAAAGAAATGAGGTCAGAAAAATATCGCGAGGCTGATAGACGAGCCGAAACTTATCACATAAACACGAAGGACCCAAGAATCTTGGGCGTCCAATTCTTTAATAAAATTCCGTCAGAAAGGGGGGGCTTGGTCCTTAGTGGGAATCATTAGAAACAGAAAAAATCACGGAAGTAGGGTCTATTCCCTCTAGAATATGCAGGGAATAGATCGAAACCTTTTCTGGAGAAAGGGTCGAATAGCTGATACTGGCATCGATACGAAGAACTGGGGAGAGTAGAAGAAAATCAGCGAGGAGTCTATCCTAACAACAGGTAAACTCAACGACAACTTCATGGGGGGGGGAAGACTACCTCTTAAATCGTTGGACTACTAAGAAAAGACAATGGCAAAATCCTGCTGACGCAACCCAGGGTTCTTATCGAAAAATGAACACAGGGGGTTTGGGGTTCCCCCCAAAGCACCAAAAAAAAACATTTTTTTATGCTATATGAGACCCCAGCGGAACGTCAAGTATTAACAGAATGGGAGGGGTCTACCTATGAATAAAGAAGGGGGAAAGAAGCAGAGGTTGGTCTGGAAAAAAAACTGAAGAATACTTCTCCTCAGAACACCTCGAACTTTCGAAACAGACAGGAGAATTGGGAGGCGTAAGTACAGGGACCGAAACCGTGTTCAAGAGGGGGCATCCATACCCTCCTTCGAGCGGTAAGGGGAGTGAGGAGGATTTTTAGTCACCGCGCAAACCGTTAGGGGTAAGCGGAGAGGAGGCCTCTTGCTTGCGTAAGGAAAAGAGGGGGGAGGGGGAAAGCGTTGAGATTTCCATTTGTCCCAGGATCGGGTGATTGTTTTATTCCATAGAATTGTCAGCATTCTCTTGAACGACGTGGGAGAAGGGAAAAGAGGGAAGGGAGAAAAAAGGGAGAGTGAGGCCACGGCCAAGCCCTGGAAAAAAAAAACAAAGAGAGAGAGAAAAAAAAAGGTCTGAAAGCATGCTTCAACCACACGAGGGACAACACGTTCACCTGTTACGCAAGGAAATAACCACAAACCCAGAAGGTCCACTCCCCCTCCCCAAAAAGAAGGGGAACCTGGAAAAAGGGGTGATAGAGCAGAAACCGGAATATCTCTACACGGATGATGAAAAGAGGGGGAAAGATTGCAGGGTTTTTTGGGGCTCCGGAAAGGCAGCGATAAACACCCGGTTGGGGGAAAAGTTTTGACAGGGCTTTCCGTGTGGGAGGAGAGGGGAGGCGCAGGGGGAGGGGGAGGGGGGTGTCCGGAAGGCAATACCGTGTACGGGGTGAGGGGAGTTGGAGCCTCGTTGTTGGCAGAAGAACAATGACGTTCCAAGAGGGAGGGACTCGTTTCTGAGGACCGGCCGGCCTGGGGGAAGACGGGTCCCGAGGAATAGGGGGGAGAAAAAAAGTGAGATGAAAGAAAAAGCTGCTGTGAGGAAGACCACCCTCAAAGGCAGAAGGGGCTCAAATGGCACGGGAACGCGCATTGCCGCGATTTCGAGACCAGAATTGTAATCCGAACTCTCAAGGCCAAGAAAAGAAAAACGCACAGGCCTGCGGACTAGGAGCGGGAAAACAGCGAAGCAACCGAAAGTCTGCAGAGGCGAAGGAAAAAGGCGGGGGTCTGTAACTGTCAGACGGGCTGCGTACTTCAAAACGGCAAATTAAATTCTTGATCTTGGGACCGTGTCAGGGGGGGGGGGAAGAGGGCAGCTCCGAGTAGGGGGCAACCGCAAGTCTTGAGGAGAGTGCTGTCCCACTACGGGTTCAAAAAAGGGGAAATCCGGACAGGAAAGATTATTAGTTGGGGCAGGGGAAATTGGGGAGTGGAGAGAGAAAAAACGATGGTGGATGGAGTGAACCCCGAAAACGCCCGTGTTCTTTGGCCGTCAGGATCATGAGAGTACCAAGATCGGGAAAAATGTGAACGGGCCGGAGGGACCATCTCTTGCCCGCAAAGAGGGAGGTCGGCCGGTGAGGAGAGACGCGCACGAGGTGGGAGGGCCCTCGAGGGAAAATTATCACGAGATTCGTAGAGAAGGCGGTCAGCGAATTTTCTCAAGAACCGGGGAGGAATAAGGGGGAGAAATGCATAGAGACGCGAGATTCCCTGGGAAGTCGGGTCTGACGATGACACACGCCACCCAAGGCCTGGGAAAGAACGCTTGGAAGAAGGTCGGTGAAGGGGCCATCCTTGCGGGGTGGACGTAGGTCTCCTAAGTCGTGGCCTAGACATATCTAAAAGAGAGGTTTGGGGGTTGGCCTTCAGGGATAAATGAGAAAGGTAATGACCGGCTTGATCAGGTGGAAGTACTACTATTCCTGAAGGAGGGGTCGGGGAGGAGGGTTGTAAATGTTTTTTCCCTGGCGGCGCACAATCAAGGTAAGACACCACTTAAACTGGCTGAATTGGGAGAAAACTCATGAACATAAAAAGACCGCTTTTGCCGTGCAGAGGACCCAGGAGGGGGGAGAGAGTCATTGAGAAGGGGAGCGCCTGCAGCTCTCGCAACGCCAAGTCAATATTGTCTGCGATATTGGGAGAAGGGGCACCCGGCACAAAAAAATAAAATCGTGGGGCCGAGGTTGTCGAGAAATAGTTACTCTTAATAAAACTAAAAAACGTTTCCTCCATGTCAGTCAAAAAGCTGAAGGACGGGCTTACCTCACTTCCGAAAAATTTCATAAATGAGCAGAGAAAGCAGAGAAAGTGACACTGTGGTCTGACCATTTCGACTCCAAGTGTTCGTTAGGGTCAAAAACAAACGAAGGGGGTCCCTCCTGGGAGTCGAGCGGCGGGGTTGCCTTGTCTGAACAAGGAAAGAGTTTGAATCTACCTAAAAGGTCGGCGGAGAACCAATTATCCCCAGGTCCTCGGAAGCGTAAAAAAGAGGAAAGGGTAGAGGCTGGGGGGGAAGGGGGGGTTTAAAATTTCAACTGAAGGCTGAAAAAGGGGACCAAGTCGTAAGAGGGAAAGAAATGGATGGAGGAGATCTTCGAAGAAAGTTACCCGCCAACCTGATTAGGCAAGGTCTCGGTCCGGCGTAAACTGAGAAAAAACGGAAGAGGAAAAAAAGAACCCCACCAGGTTGAAAATCCAGAAAGAAGGAGACCCGACCGAAAGGCTTTAAGTTCTGGGGGGGCTGAAAGAGGAGAGGAAGGAGGGAACTTGTACGGGGCGTGGAACCGGACCGTAAGCCAAAAGGCAATGGTCAGTTGTTCTAGGACAGATCATCGGACATAGTTTACAGAGGATGTTAGGGGGAAAGGGGGGTCACACAACACTTTGCGTAGATAGAGAAGGATCTCTGCAAAAAAAGGGGGGAAACGAGCACCGGTCAAATTCAGGGAGGAAAATGAAACAGGGAGGGAGTTAATTCTTTTTGTGACCTTCGAAAAAGAGAGAATCACGCACGGCAATGAAGAGTCAAAAAAAGGCCGCGATGAAGGAAGTAGGAAGTGCAGGGTCCAGTCACGCGGGGAAGAGCGGGAGGGATCACTATCTTTTCCTCTCCGGGGCTGGGGTGGGGAGAAGGGGGTAGAAGAGCTGAACCGGGGAGCCAAAACGGGGTACTTTTGAACCTTACAGGACTTCAGGACGAGGAGGCATAATGAAAAGGGCGCGGGCTCCGGAGGAGCAAGTCAAAATCAAGAAAAGGGAGGATGCACGCTGGACCGCCCGAGCGGGGGGCCATCTCCCACTAGCTCGGGGAGGGGGGGGGACGGGCTTTCTTTTGGCGGTAAACTTCTTGCAAGTGATCTATTACCTTGAGAGGGAAAGGAATGGGAGCACGGGCCGTAGTCCTGTCCTGCCGGAGACAGCAAGGTTCAAGTACCAAAGCCCGGGATGTCTGGAAAGGTAAGGGGGGGGAATAAGGGATGGCATTCACCTGGGACGGTAGAGAGGAAATGGACAAAAACTGGGAGGAGGGTTCCCTTTTTCCTTTGCCGAGGCGATTTCCTGACCTAAAGCGTGCGAAGAGAAGAATAATGGTAAAATGATGAATCGCAGGGAAGGAATACGTTTGCGGCCCGGGCTAAGCGCATACAGGATAAAATGAGCTGAAGAAATAACTTGAAGGATCTACCTCCCACGGGGCCGAAAGCCTCGGTTCTGAATGATTGACACTTCCGAGGCTCGGCCCGGAATATTATACTTCGGGACCAGAGGAGGTCCGAGCTTCGACGGCGACTTCAAACCCTTCACTTCTACCAGGCTCGAGAGGATGCCTTAGAGAAGCAAAGAAGGGACGATTCTTTCGGGCGAGACTATTTCGTCGGGGGAGGTCCCCCGGCCGGTCATCGGATCACCTATTCCTTTGTTGAGCAAGGGAGAGGGGGGAGAGCTGAGGGGGGGCGACAGAAGGAGAAGGAAGGACTCGATTTGGCGGTACCGTCACTCTACCGTTTCTAGAAGGATGTAGGAGAGGAAGGCATAAACTGGGGAGACCGGAACTCAGGATTCCCTCTCCGGCTTCTGCGGACAAATTCTTGCGTAAAATTTGGATGTTGCCTTCCGAGGCGCATAATGTCTGGGAGGGAAAAGATGGGGAGGACAGCAATGGAAGAGAGTACTGCGGGTCCAGTCGGACAAAGAAAATTCTTCACCGACCTGAAGACTTTCTGTCAAACCGAAGGCGGGGCTCGTGAACAACCGGGAATGATTCAATCAGTAAACGCGGAGAGGGAAGGTCGACAAAAGGACGACGAAGAGGCGCCCAGGGGAAAGTTCGACCTGGTTCAGGCCCCTAAAAAACGGGGCCACGTCCTAAAACTAGGTAAGGGCCTAGATTGAAAGAATTCGCGGAAGCGGGCTGGAGATTCACTATCCTACCTAAGTCACGGGGAAGGGGGGGGGGGGGAAAAATGATCATGGGGAATGAACGCTGGCTTAGAAATACTACCTTCTTGACCGTCGTGCCTGGAACGAAGGGACTCCTGTTGGCCCGGACCTTTCTAGTTCTTACAGTTCAACGCTTGCCGAAAGGGGACGTGAGAAAAATAATGCTGGCGGCAAAACCTTATCCTACCTCGGAAAGGGGGGATATCGGTGCGCAGAAGAGTGAGCAGAAAACGTTCATGCTAGCTGGGGGCGAGACCTAACTGCACGTTGCCCGTTCTAGGGAGATTGATCGCATTGGGGCTCAACACCTCCAAAGCCTTTGCCGGTGCAAGGTTGGCCCTACCCTGGACCTTCTCTTAGTTTGTAGGCTGGCAACTTAGAGGCCTCAAGGGGAAGAAAGTAAGGGGGGGCAGAACCTTGTCTTTCTTTCATTAGGGTAAGGGTAATATGGGTGTCTCGCAAAAAATTGGAATGAAAAAGAAAATATATATATCCACTCGTCGATCCCTTTAAAACCAGAGAAGAAAGGGGGGCTCCTCAAGTAAAAATAGGAATTCGGGAAGTCCTCCAAGATCTCTTCACGCAGTCACTGCTGTGCCCCTGGTACTTGATAAAAAAAGATCGAAAGGAACTCCACTGGAGGGTTGGAGCTCAGCGAACTGAAGGGAGGCAAAAGACGATACTGCCATCACTTAAAGCAAGAGCGCCCATCTCTAAGAGAGAGATGAGAAAGCCTCACGGAAGTCTTCTTCTTCGGCCGCCTAGACATTAGCCAGTGGTCAAACACCGGGGGCTATCCGCCTTTCGCTGCGGGGACAAAAAAGTGGCCAAGGCAATGTCCCAATACCCACTGAGAAAGCAAAAAAAAAAATTTTCCAATTGACTCGTCGAAAGGAAAAACAGACTTTCCATCCCATACATGTGAAACAAGGGAGGTAAGTACGAGAAAAAGAAAACCAGGGAAAAGAGAATGATAGATGGGGATGCTCCTTTCTGTAGTACTACCGTGAGACTGGGACTCATAGCACATAAAAAAAGGGGAGAAGTGCAGAGACTAAGACCGTCTAGGGGCTAGAAATTAACTCATTTACCGTCTCTTCCCTCTAAGCAATACACAAAAAAACAACCCATCATCTATACAATAACCAAAAAGAAAATTTACAAGGTCAGAATAATAACTTAATATAAAAGGACAAAGTATAGAGTGAAGAACCAGCGCTACCTGATGAAAGAACCCGAAGACATTAAGAGGACACGAAAGGAAACTCCCCAAGCGAGACCGAACTTAGGCACGAACGAAGAGAACTAAGGCAGTCGAATTTATCTCCGCCGTCTCGAAGAAAAAAAGAAGCAAGATCAAACTATAGGACTTAAGAGGAAAAGAGTCCTCGGTGTTGCCGCGGACCTGGGGGGAGAGAGAAACCAGCAACGGAACAACATGTCAAGGGACTAAGAAGATAAAAAAAACATCTAAGAGAATACCGATTGCCCTTCTTCAGGGGAGAAACGTCCCTATCAAACACGTATTCAAAATCTCTCTTCGGTCCGGTTTAGCAAAGGAGGAGGAAAAAAGAAGGTGAGAAGGAAGCATGGAGGGCCGGAGCTCTCCTGCAGAACGTCGGGCCGGCCCCGACAAAAGCCGGCCATTAGGGAAGATCCATCACCTTAATCTAGGGGGTCTGGGAAATGGGAACCGGAAGGTAACGAAAAGACCTCAACTTTCTCAGGGCAAGGGTACGAGACTCTCCATTACTTAAAGCTCCTCTTCTTAAACAGAATACACGGGGAAGGAAGGAACGCTGAAAGGAGGAAAAAAGGTCTGAATTCAACTTCCTCCTGCAACGGAGTTAAGCGAGAGGGGGGGAAAAAACCGGAGGGGGAAATTT
>Ga0179593_1550840_pt1 | contig 22577 bp, 27 predicted proteins | sample CZODoug2_1_08_16_FD_185931 | JGI IMG/M metagenome (GOLD analysis project Ga0179593, IMG submission 185931) | Vadose zone soil fungal communities from Angelo Coast Range Reserve, California, USA - CZODoug2_1_08_16fungal (PacBio error correction) | ecosystem: Environmental > Terrestrial > Soil >...
GCCAGTGAGGAAAGGAGAAAGCTCCGTGCCGTTAAAGGAGGAGAAAAAGAGAGTAAAAAGGCATTTGATTTTCCATGCCGCTAACTCACGGGCTTTCGCGGCAAAAAGGCGGGTACGCCCGGAAGGCATGGTAGAACCCCCGGGGGGTGGGAAAGGAGTCCACGCCTGCTTGAAATGAGTCAAATGATAGGGAGCTAGGGAGCTGTTAATTCGTTCGCTATCTTGAGTACACGAAAAAAAAATTTGAATGGAAAATCAAACGGGGTTAGCCACAAACACGGCGACGAAACGGGAGAGGAGAAACTTTTTGACAGGTCAAGCAGCAGGTTCACACTCGTAACTAAGGGGGAAAGATTTGAAAAAGAAGACCGGGAGGTATGGGTGGCAGAAGCTTGGGAGGGGTGAGGAAGGAGTAATTCGGGTACCGAACTGCGGAAAACGTGGCCGCCCAGTAGCGAAAACCAGGCAGCAACGCAAAGTCTGAGCCAGCTCGACGAGGAGGACAGCCTCCACATCTTTGGGGGGGACGCTAAGTTGCGACCGGTGGTGCTTTCTCAGGGCAAGGACTCAGGTACATGCGAATCTGGCGCTAAAAAGGCGTCCTGCCCCATGGGAACGAAAAACCAACTTCGAAGGAAAGGGCTCCAGGTAACGCCATCTCGGAGACAATCAGGGGGGGACCTCGGTCGGATCCAAGGGGGCAAGACATAGCTACAGTGCGCGGGCGAAACCATCCGCGCAACAAAATTCAGAAGGGCCTGCGCCTTCGGACGCGTCCACGGGTGGCGCCCTCCGCGAAGAAGGAAGGGGGAACCTCCTAACAGAGAGGAGGTTTTTCTCCAACGTTTCTTGGGGGGGTAACAAATGGGAACGCAAAACAGGGCAGGACCAGGAGTCTTTCCGCCTATGTCCAACTTGACCGAATTGAAATCCTGTCAGACATCGGCGCAGATAACTCCTCGTACTACGCAACAACCGCAAGGTGGGGGGCGCGACGGAAAAGGGGCACGCGGGGGGAACAGGAAAGATGCAGCCGGCGAAGGGAAGAGAGTCGGACGATAAGACCGGGGGTCCAAACACCGGTCGGCGACGGAACCCACCGGCTGCCAGAGTCCCTCGAGGGGAGGTGTCCGAGTTTAGAGGACACTTCGCTTGAGTTAGGAACGGCCACTAGCGAACGACGACCGCATCGCCGGTCCGGGGGAAGAAAAAACACGGCTACTGAGAAAGGAACAGCTGCTGCGGTGGCCAAAATTCGACCGGCAGACACCCAATGAGGGTCCTACGCCCAAGGCAGTTAGGGGAAGACTTTGGGCGGGGTCGAGCGCCCGAACGGGCACTGCCATTAACACGACCTCAGGTACTGACTTAGGGCATCAAAGCGCGAGCGGCATCACAAATCAGGAATTGGGCTACGTCGCAAAGTAATCGACGACAAAGCTCACAGTCCAGTACAGGGAAAATCACGCGGGGACGAGAACGTCGCATCTGGCGAGAGGTTGGTTGGGGCCAAGATGCCCGCCACGTGCCGCGGGAATCCGCACAAATAAGGGATATGCTTAGCCGGCACTCGGGAGGGATCAAAAGATGGACCTAACGTGGCCGGAAAGTGTCGAGAAAAAAGAAAAATTACAAGATTTCCGCCAGGAGCGAGAGGAAGATCACGATAAATTGGGCAAACGTAGGGACACGAAAGGGGACCCGTGGTACGAGGAAGGAACAAGCTGTCGCATGGAGATGTCTACATCGCACGCGCGCAAAAAGAACTTCTATTGGGGGGGGGGGGGGGGTTGTTTGGGGGGGTTGGGGTTGGTGGGGGGGGGGGGGGGGGTGGGTGGGGGGGGTTTTGTTTGCGCCCTTCAGTATTGGAACTTCCGAAAGGCCCCAAACGAATAACTATTCTCTAAGAATCCACTGGATTAGAGAAATTTGTCTTGCGTCTGAAAGTACCTCCGATTACCCATTGGAACTTTGACAGTGAGGGAATCAGAGTTGTAAAAGGGCATCACCTAAGAACAGTCTACAGACTCAGCTTCGTACCGAGTCGCAAACCATATTCAAGGAATTCAATTTTGGGGGTCCGACTGAAAAAGGAGCTGGAAGAGAACTAAACAAGACACCCTCACCAAAGGGGGACGGTCACCGCGTTGGCACCTGCTCACTTAAACACTAGTCGCAAACGCGCTCCAAACTCAACTATCTTGTTCAGAAAAAAACTAGAACCAAGGGGATGCTCAACGACGATAAAAAAGCGACGGACGCTTTAAGCTCATCGACCAAAAACTGTCGCAGCGAGAAGGACCATTGCGTCGCGGAGCGTACTAGAAGTAAGACAGGTCATGTAAACTCCAAGGATCGGCTGTCGCGCGAGTGGGGGTTATAACCGGGCTAGGAAGGCAGGCAAGTAGAAAGAACTACTCGAAAGGGTTGTGCCTAGAGGGACAAAACCTGCACAGGCTGAAAATCTTGTTGCTCGGCAAGATCGCGCCGAGAGGCTCATATCGAGAGCTAAAAAAAAAAAAAGAACGGAGGAGGAGAGATCGTGACCGCAGGGGCCAGATCTAACCATGGAGAAAACCACACTTCGGGGGAAATAAGGAGCGGTTGGTCGCAGACCAGAACAGAGGCTGGGAAAAAAGGGGATTAAATTCTGCCGCGACCTACTACGTGAAAACAGCCGGGGACCACCTTGAGGGCCGTCGAGAAGACCTATCAGAGAGTCACAGCGTGGCGCAACGGATACTGGAGGTACGGCCGACGGACCGAGTGGAGAAGCACCCGCTACCGAAAAAAATGGGGGGAGGACAGCGCAGAGTTGAGGGGATCGCGAGCGCAGAAAAGTGGGTGCGCATCGAGCCAAGGGACAGAGAGTTGAGTTGGTCGCGGTGGTCGCCTGAGCGATGCAACGTGTTTGCGACGCTGAGAGTAGAGGGACGCTCACCGTGGGGGGGTGTGCGTGAGGGAGTAGCGTCCATGCTGCCAGCTGAAGTTCAGAGGGGCCTCCAAACTTGGCGAGAATTCCTGGAACCGGAGGGGTGTGGGAGGGGCTGCAGGGGAAAGTCCGAGATCGTCGCGGTCGAAAGACACCGCCATGGCAGGGACTAAGAGACCGGAAAACGTGCGATCGTGGGGAGAGGGAGTAAGGGTTCGAGGCAGCACGACCGGGAAACATGATAACGGGCCTGCGCTGCGGTGAGGGGTGAGTCAGTACAGAAGCGGATCAACAGAAAGGGGACCGAACCCGAATGCTGACGGAGACCTCTTCCAGGCGACGCAGTTCCGGAACCCGTACCACTTAAGACGGGGGACTAGGGCCCTCGACGAAAGCCGTCACGTCGTGGATGTTCTATCCGGGCAAAAAGCGTGGAAGGCTCCGGGTTCTCGAACTGAGGTCCAACCGGGATGTCATCTACCGTCACGATGGGGAGAAGCGACGGCAGAAGGCAACGGGACTGCTAACACATAAGGTGGGCGGGCATCACAATCGAACCAAAAAAAAGGAAGGCGGAGGAGGTCCGTGGACCAGTTCCTGGGGTGGCTTAATTTTGAAGAGGGGAATTTTTGGGATGGCAGCAGGCTATGGGATAGAGAGGGGCGGAACAGGACATTCACAAAATCTGAGTCGGTGTGTCGAGAGTGAAAATCGAACGACGCAACTGGCTGGACCAACGCCCAGAGCAGACGAGGGGACAAGCGACGATCCAAGGATAGCATCAAGGGGGTCATAAGAACAACTCGCGTTTGCTGCGGAAAACTTCAGTAGAGGAGGGGCGGGTCGAGAGTGGCGCCCACGTTCGGTCAGTAAAAAAGAGGCGGGCGATAAACCACCGAGGAGGAAGGCAGGTGACGACGGGGGACTGGAACCTCACAGTCCGTCGGGAACCTCCTCGTACATGGACGCGGCTATGAATTGGGCACCGCCAGGACGGGGACTCTGAAAAATTCGGTGCGATTGAGAAGATCTCTGCTCGATGGAGGACAGATGAACCAGTGTTGGGGAAAAAGAAGCGATGTGCTCCCTTTCCGGCCGTGGAGAGAGGCAAATTTCGGGCCGTGCCCTTGTCCCCCGGGGAGGGAACTCGGGGACGCTGAAACTCCTGCCGGAGCCTTCAACTCGGACGGGCGGCGCAAAGCAGCCGTTCACGGTGTTCTCCCGATGCTCCATAATATGTAGCGAAAGGAATCGACCGCGGCGTCGATGTTCCTAGGGGGACGACGAGGCGAAAAGCTTTGCCGATCCTCGGCGCGGAGGGGAAGCCTCTTCGAATTTGGTACGTTGAGGGAAGTAACTGGGAACATCCCCATGCAGATCCCAGATTCATGCATGGATCCGGCCGACTGGAAACAGCAGCACCGTTTCACCGGGACGAAGGGAGCCCAAAAGAGGGGATGGCCCACCAGATAAGACGGCCTGCCTGGTTGAGCTCCTGGGCGGCGTAGATTCACCGTAGTTGGTAAAGACAGAATGAGCAGAATACCCGAATATGAACCACTCACCTGCTAGAGCTCATTATATCAAACGCTTGAAACTTAGTGAAAGCATGCTTTGACCTGAATGGTCGTCAGCGGAACGTCGTGCGGGGGAAAAGGGGTTATTGTCTAACACAGCGAGGTGTCCAGTGCAGTAGAGGGGTCTTTAGAGCAAACCACAGATCGCGCACAAAGAATTACAGCACTCAGAATATTTAAAATCCGTGAAAGAAAGGCGTGGCGAGAAAACCGGGTGGTAGAAAAAATGAGAGGCACGCGCACAAGAAGCGGCGACGGGCAAAGCGAAAAAAATGGGAAACCGTCCAAAAAAGAACCAGGGGGAACGGTTCTGTAGCGGATGGCGCCTGCCCGAACTAAAGGCATCTGGGTCAGCCCATCGGGGGGGCACACGGTAGGGGGGGGGAAAAAAATCGGCGTCCTCGGTTTGGTTGTCAGGGAGAAATCGGATCAAACTCCTTAGAACCAACCAGAGTCAAGCAGCAGAAAGCTGCTAACCCCGTCCAGGCTCAATCGAACAGGTCGATTTCGTTTCCTACGTTGTCCTCACGAGGGAGGAAGGATTGAACCGGGTACGAGTCGTCGCAATTTATATTTATTAATCAATCTTTCTCTTATTTTTTTCCTCAAGCAGCAGGGGAGAAGATCAGCGGCCTGTCTCAATTAAGGGACGGGGGGGGAAGCCAGTGTCTAAAATTGAAAAGGGGGGAAGATCAGTAATCAACCCGGAGGTAATTGATCCCCCGAAGACGGTCGCCAGAAATAGCGCTAAAGGTTGGTAGACTTCCATGCTGTAGAAGATAGACAACACACCAACGGGAGGAGGAAAGAGTACATGAATATCTACAGCCTGGACGTGCAACTATTACAGGGAGAGAGTTTTTTACTGTCGATAAGACCCATTTTCTGAGGGGGATCAATTACCTCCTTAACCAAACTGGGAAACCCTTCCTTTGGGCGGATGATAACGGATACGGAGCAACGCTGACCCTACGGGGACGCGAAGTGGAGCATACAATCAACGAAAGGAACGGGATTGACTACATTCGCACTGGTCGCCGCCGACGCTGTCTTTTCTAATCCATAAGGGAGGGGAACCGTCCTTAATCAAGCCGGGGGAATAAAAGGTTAACGGAATTAAAGGGAGGCGGTATCGAAAGAAACTGCTGATGGTGGGGTAAGAATATGTATTGGGCTCGACACCAAAACGCCGGGACGGTGGACTGGGGGGGGGGGGGAATAAGACCGTGCCCGTGCTGCCCGATTGGCTGAGTCGACTGCCGGGGCTTTCTGGCATCTCCAACGAGTGCTCCGAACAGCGCGCCCCGCTGCTGACGTTTCCAGTTTCCTCTTAACAAGGGAACTGACGGGGAACCGAAAAAAACGGCCTTCTAACAACGGGTGGTGACATCGTATCTAACGCCGGAACGGAGGTTAAATGTGCAGAAAGCGGGTAATGCTGGGCAACTGGATTGATCAGATAAACAAGAGCTTGGCAGTTTGCCGAAAAAAAACTGGAGCCAAACCTGGAAAAGACGGAACACTCGCTACAAGGGTTTTCAGGTCAACACAGTTATCGCAGGTACCTCCGGGGAAAGTGCCGCCCGAGCTGGACCTAGCTAATCTTACATCGCATGCCTTCTGGTGGAAGAGGGTATGCATAAAGAGGGTCATCTACCAGGGGGTAAGGGAAAATCGGATGACCGCCCCCAGGGGAGAAAAACCACGAGAGAAATGACCGCTCGTCTGGAGCAAGACCCATATTCGGGAGCCGGGATTCGGCGCGGAAACTAAATCACATGCCTGCAGGGCTCAAGGCGTTAAACTGGCGGCTGATTCACAGGGAGGAAAGGACAATGTGGAAAACGGCTGCCCAGGTCCGGACCTCGTAGAAAAGCCTCACCGCCACGGGGGGGCAGATAAGACGCGCGTGGGCGAAAATCCCGTCCGAACTAGGCAGACCTTCAAGGCGCGTCGCCATTCGGGAACACGACGCGGCCTTCAGGTGGCCGCAGCAGGGCAACAAGAGAAAAAGTTACTTCCGCAGAGTTCGGCCGGGATCCAAGGAGCAAAGAAGAAAGGAAGAAACGGCCGGCACACAAGTCCGCGTCTTTCCGCCCACACAATTTGACGGGACGACATCGTCAGAAGAAGAGTCCGTCGATCCTACGGTTTTCGGACTGCCTGTGTCACTAAGGGGCACAAGTATATGAGCCGCGGAGAGGTCGTCGAAATAAGACCGGGGCGGTTCCGCACCTCAGAAGGGAAATGGCACCGGCTGCGGTCCCTCGAGGGCAAGGGACGAGGTGATCACCGCGTGAGAACTGAAACGTGGCGGCGCCAGGAAACGCAACGAGACATGGAAGAACCGCAACGAACTTCTGATCGCAAGGCTGCGATGGGAAAACGACGGATTCCGGACGCGAGCTTAAGAATAAAAACAAGGATCAAAGGGAAGACCAGTTGCGCAAGAGAGCGACGGCCATGACAAAATCGCAGGGGGAATGTCTGTCGCGAGAGGGGAATCAAACCATCGACGGTGCACCTATACTCACTAATCTTCATCCCACGCCTGTGCAACAAAAGACACCAAGGGGAACCGACCGACTTGGAGAGTTGTGGGTAAGGGATGGCCCGCCCGTCCAGGAGCAGGAAAAAAAAAGTCATCCTGCGTCGGAGTTGGCACTCGGGATAAAAATGGCTGAGCGATCAGGGTAGAAGAGGAACGATTTCGCTCGACACGACGTACGACGAGCCCGCTGCGGCTAAGGAAATCGTCACGAAGTCGAACCACGTGGGGTACAATCCGGCAAGGAGGGAGAAGAGGCAGGGGCTAATCGACGCAACGTCGATGGTGGGGCCCAGGGTCAGAAATGGGGCCAGAAAACAAAAGCAAGGGGATCACGCAGCTTAGGAACACCGGGGGGGGACGGCAATGAAAGAGGGAACGACGTGTCTTGCTTCCTGTCCTCCCGTATAAGGGCCATTGAAAGAAAGCTTACACCACGTAGAGGGACGACAGGGAGACGCGCGGCGACATGAGCCAAAAACAGACGTGCAACAGGAATTCGACAGGGTGTTGGGGGTTAAGACGGAACGGGGTGGACGAAAAAAAAAAAACAAAACCCGCACAATTCGCTGTGATGCACTTTGGGCCGGCCTCGACGCAACATTGTCTCCGAGTAGCCACAGACACTACAACGAGCGGGGTCTCTTGCCAGGCTGACGAAAACGAGTACGCCAGCAACTCGCCAGGCGTTAAACGACCCGACACCCGGTGACGCAGCGGGGATGACCTTTCGTCTGCGCGTCTGTGAATACCGTGCGAAAAGAGGCTGGGACGACGATGAGCGCTGTCAGCGGGCAGAACCTGGGGGTCACGACTGTACCGGTCGGCAAGGGGCGAAGAGAAAGAACACCCCATCAGGTGGTCAAGAAGAGGAGGGACGACAACCTGCGTCCACGGGCTACGCAATCTGTGTGCTCAATCGCGGAGACACCGTTCGCTAGATCAAAACGAGGAAAAAGCGGCCAAGGATAAGCGCGATCTTGGAGGCCTGCGTCAGCCGGGCGCTGCCGGTCAGAAAATAGCGCAACATTTTTCTGCTCGAACGAGCAGACGCCCCCGAAACAGACCAGAACCACAAACCGTCGACGCCGATCATCGAGGCCGCCTAGGGAGGAAAGGGTCTGATGGAAGTACGCGCCGGAGACGAGCATGATCATCCAAAGTTGCACCGTGCCGGTTGGTGGTCGGGAGGAAAAAAAAAACCGGGAAGGGTGTGCGTACTCGTCAACAGACGCCCTTGGTGCGAGCGAGCCCGCTCGTTGAGTTGAGCGCGGGGGGCAGACTGGCGATGGGGTTGGAGAAAGTCCGACCAACGGCGGGCCCGCAAACGGGGGTGAGGGGGTGGTGTGAAAGTCATAAAGTCCGCGCCATCCCATCGACGTTCCGGGCAACAAGTGCGGTCAGAAAGAATGTGCCAGCGCTGGTTGGGGCTGGAGAAAGGAAGAGCGAGATGTGGCCAGAGGAAAGACAAAACCCGCAAAGGGAACGCCATTTTTTTGGAAAGAATCATCGTGGTCGTCCGGCGTCACACGACAACGTCGCCGAATCGCATCAACCGCTGGCAACCGTTCCTGAAACCGCTTCGTGATCGGTCGTGGGACTGAAAAAGGCCGGAATACTAAGAACCGGTGTAAGCCTGCGAGACAGGATGAGACAAAATGCGGGGGAAACCACGGGGGAGGGGTCGTTGACGACAAACGTGTCTTTAAGCCGACAGCAGGTAAAGCCGTGGGTCTAGCGACCGATCGTAAGATCGCAGGGATCTTAGACGAACAAATCGCTGTCACGTGAGGTCCATCTGTCCAGCACGATGTCCGGATAAAAAAGAAGCGACAGGAAGGCGTGCGGGCCACCAGGGATTGCATCGACCAACAACAGCGAAGAGTGCCGGTGCCTGTTCCGGGGGGAATGTGGCGCGTTGGCAATGGGTTTCTTGGGGGAGTGGCGAAATAGCGACGAAACTAGGGATGCCCTGCGTTGCAAAGGACGGAGCGCAGACCTAAAAAAGGAGGGGTGACAGTACATGGACGCGCCCTGGAGGGTGAGAACGACTCCAACTGTCTATTACTCCTTGGTCGTACAGCCAGGTAAGGCCGGGGGAGGGGAGCCGTGGGCGCCAGCGCAGCAGTGCATCGAAGTAAACCTAAAAACAATACATATAAAAAAAAAAGAGTATAAATGCGCCTCGATGCTGTCTTCAAAAAAAGGGCGACTTGGACGCGAAAAACAACCGGGAGATCACCTCACCGGGGCCCGCGATGACTCACTAGAGGTGACGTCGCCGACGGGCGGAACGGGCTTCTCGAACGACGCGTCGTAAAAAAGAAGGTAGCGCAGAACAATCACTGAACACCTTGCTGGGTGCGCGTAGTAGATCGAAGCATCTTTATCTTCTCGCACTGGAAAGGACCATGTCAGTCCTTTGACAGAAAAAAAGGACTCGATGTGCTTCCCTTGGGTAAAAAAGGAGAGAGGACGGGGCGACCTTGTCCCGCCGATCGTCAGGAAAACTGAAACACGCGGACCAGGGCGCGCGACCTTCTCGCGGGGCGACCGAAGGCGCGAGAACTTGTCGACAGAGGGTCGAAGTCCTGCATCTGGGGGGGGAAAGAAAACTGGGTGGGGGGAACCGCCCTCAGCTAGGGCGGAAACCTTGGCGACGACGAGGCGAAAGGAAAGTTTAGACGAGCTCGTCGCGACGAGCACTTCCTTCTGAATTGTGGCTAGGAAAGCAGCACATGCCGACCGGCAACGGAAGATGCAGCATGACGGAGTCAGTGCGCCGGAGAACAGACACGACCGCGAGAAAGACGCAATCCTGGAATGATTGGGGAGTCAATAGAAGGAAGACGGAGAAAGGTTCATCGGGGATTCACATGGGTGTCTTCCTGGCGTCATCGATCTCCGTGAAGTGGAGATGACCAGAAGGGATATGCATAAATAAGGGACAAAGCTCACTCGATTCAAGCTCTAACTACTTAGGTCCGCTCCAAGGTACCACAACCGGAGGGAGAGTGGAAACAATGTGCGGGAAGGGCAATACACGTCGTCAGCTAATGGTATCAAAACCACTCCCAAACTGCAGGGTTAAACACCACAAAAAGGGCGGGGCGGTTCCGGCAGGACAAAAAAAAAACTAAGATCCTTGAGGGGGGAGACGTAACAGTATCGCGCACAAAAAAAACACTAAACTTACAAAAACAAATAGCACCAACGTGGACCTCCGTGAAAAACGGACGGGGAAAAACAAAACAAGTGGACAATAGACGTGGAGGGCGAGAAAAACGTCGAAACGCGGCCCCAAAGTCTCCACCGCGCAACAACTAACTCAGCAAAAAAAAATTACAGACAAACGTGACTCGATGTTCTCACGAAGGGAGAAAACAAATAACGACCGGCGAACTGCTCAGCCCCCTCGGGCAGCACGAACGGGATGACCACAGACCACTCGGCGGAAGGGTTGGTTTCCCGCTGTGAAGCATGCATAAAGCAGACAGCACCGAGAGGCAACCAGGCGACTACCCAAGCCCTTTATGCGCGTCGTACACCTCAAAAAAGCATGGCGAACGGACTGGGAAAGGAGGGGGGGGGAAAAAGACAGCGAGGCCGAAAGAGGCGGTAGCTGCATGTTGTACGAAAAGGGGGTCTTCCGGTCGAGATGGGGGTGATGTCACTTCGCAGAAAACCAACGCAGCGTCCTCTCCGTAAAGCGGCAGCTTTCACATCCAAGAAGGGTTCCTATCACGTCGTAAGCCCGAGTAATTGATATCCGCATACTGGAGTAAATGTCGAACAGTATATCCGCCTACACAGTGAGGGGGCCGGACAGCTGTGGGACAGCAATTCGAATCACAACAAAGGGGAGGGAAATGCTGAATATCCCAAAGACGCATGTTAAAAACGATGCCCTGTCAGGCGGTTTGACTGTAGATAACGCCATACGAGGGATGAAATTTAACTAAGGGGTGAACAGGAGGGAACATTCATTTTGCGTGAAGAGGGCTTCCCGCGAGAAGGAGACAGCCGTCTCCACTGTGGTCTCATCCAGGAAAGATGCCGAACCCCATCAGCGAAGGAGTGGGAACATTTCCCCCCAAAGTGGCGAGCCTCGTCCCGGCTTGTCAGCAAGGAAGTCGCGCTCACAAACGTCGTATAACGCATCGGGAGTGGGATATTGAGGGGGAAAAACTGTAGGCTGCAAGTAGCAGAAAAGAAATGGCTGCTTTCTCTTTTGTATCGCTAACGGCGTGAAGAGGGAATAAAAAAGAAAAGAGGAGGTCAAAGGAAAACACCCGCGGCCGCGGAGGGTCTGTGGTCATCAAAAAGTTGCCCGACTCCCCTAATGGTGGCGGCGAAGAACTGGGCTGGTGCAAGCGCGTGGGACCCGACGAACCAGACCGGGCTTTGCTGAGGGGGGACGGTTGAGCAGTGGGAACGATGGCCGCGTTTTCGAGGCACCAGAAACCCACGACAGTGTGTCTACACGGTTTCCAATTAGAGGAACAACGCTGACACGGGGCATGAATACGCTGAAAAAAGGGTGCGCGAGAAGAAGGATCAGATAACGCCAGATCGGGGAGGGGCCCAGACCCACGGACCCCGCCCCGGGACCTTACCCAAAAAAAAATAGGGAAGGGATACAACTTTCCTGGAGAAAAAAAAGTGTAGGGCAAAAATCAAGCACGTTCACTCCGCGATCCGTGGTAAAGATGAAAAACCGAGCTGGACCTACGGCTAGGCTTTGACACGCATGCAAAGGTTTATTGGGTGGGAGGATGTCTCTGATACCAAACTATGTCACAGCCAGAAAACAGGCATGCCGCTAAAGGCACCTCTTGCGCCGGAGGCCGGAGGCCACTCAAACATCAGGAGGTGCCGCGGTTAGAGGCGCCCTTCTGCTGTGGAGAAAGGAGAAAGGCGACCTAAGGCGGAAGCTAAGACAAGGCGTTCAAGGAAAGGGGGACCGCTTAGTTGCAAAGGGGAATCAGACACCGTCACATTCGAAGAATGCTGAGACTCCGAGCTGTCGCAGTCCGGGGGGGACTCGTCGTAGGGAAATTGCGAACCTGCTCCGTTCGAGACGCATCCAGTAGCCCGATAAGAAAGTAAAAGCGCCATTCGAGATTCGACGCGGCCGCGGGGGCGCTCGCAAGGAGAAAGGGGATTCAGTGTTCAAACTTCAACGCGACGAGGGTTACAGTGTGCCAACCGAAAATGGGGTTCTACACGGCAACAAGGGCGAGACATAAGTCTTTCAGCGGGAAAAAGACGGTGACATCTGGTCACCGGCGCAGAGAAGATAAAGAAAATGACGTCGATCCACAACCGCAAGGTGGGGAAAGGGCGAGCGGCAGAAAAGCTGCCGCCGAATGGATGGGAGGTCGTCTGAAGCAGTGAGGGTGTCAAAGTCTGGAGAGTACCCTGCAAAAAGAGAGAGACCTCGCGCAGGTGTAACGCCGCGACGCTGCGGCACGAACGTGGCGCCCGCGACGACCGAAAGAGAAGGAAGGGGGAAGACCGCAACGAGAGGGAAAGATCTATGACCCTGGCTCTGCCACCGAGAGAAGAGAACTAAAAGGGAAAGGGAAAAAAAGCTGTCGCTCCAAGGGACTTCATTGAAAGGGGGCGTCGTGAAAATCCAAGCGGCCACCAAACCGACCTCGGTGGGACTGACGGATCTCTCCTATCGTCAAAGAAAACAATATGGCGCCCTATCAAACGCCCAATGCTTTAATAAACAAAGACAACGCCGGGATTCAAACATAAACAAAGCATTGTCAACGGGAAACTGGCGCCAGATGGGCGATCGTGTTGGTAAAATGCAACGGCCTCTGGTCCCGCAGCACCGCCGACGCTCCTCGGAGGAGGGGAAAGTTACCTCATCGGTTTGCGAAGTTCGAGAAGAATGCACCACGGGCGACATCCAAGGGGGACGAACTCTGTCTCTGGACAACGTACAACGGAAGACCCGGGGGATCGCGAACTGGCGCATTGGAAATGTCCAATAATCGCAGAAAAAAAAAACACCTCTTGGTCAAATGAAAAGCCTACAAGAAGGCTCACAACGAAGGCAACGTCCCGGCGTGAATGCGGGGTGGAATTTTTGAGGGGGTGCATTCCCTCCGAAAGTCCGCGTCCCACGACGATTGACTCGGGGGGGGAGAGGTAAAAAGACCATGGCAGAACTGGCAGCGCAGACATCGCAGCACACGATCGCAAAGTGAACAACAAGAAGGCTGTCACAGGAGGGCCACAGGTGTTGACGTCAAGGGAAAGGGGCGGAACTACCTCAGCAACGCACAGAGTGGGAAGTTCTTGGACTACCGGCTCGACGTCATGCATCGCGAAATAACTCGCCAGAAAACTCACCTAGCTGGCTTTACTGCTCCCGAGCTGGGAAGAGAAGAAGGACCCACGATCAAAATACATCGACCCGCCAACGCGGTCGCAGCGGATGCCTACTTGAAAAAAAAGGAAGGGAATCCAGTTCCGAAATACTTGCGCCACAGCGCTTGTCGCTTAGAGAGGAAGAAAAAGTTGGGGTCACCTGGGGGGAGGGATCGTCGGTGGAGAAAGACGGACGAGCAGAAGCTACTCGAAAAATTTGTCACTATGTTCGGGGAAACAACCTGCGTACGGGGCTGAACAGATGGTTCTCCATGCGAGAGAAAATGCGCCAGCACCGGCTTGCTTCGGCTCTACACAAAAGGGACAGGAAAGGAATCGATATAGTGTTCAAGGGATCTGCCGAACCCCAGATCTCGTTTCAGCCGTGGAGAATGGCACGGAGAACATGCGAAAAAAAACACGTTCGCGTAGCTTCGGCTCATCAATCGCCAAAAGACAAAAAGACCCGACATCCGTGAACCACCCGGTAAGAGAATCAGGAAAAGGCCGATCATCTGGCGCGAGCGCGCACGTATAACTGGAGGTACGGCGAGAGAACGAGCAGAAATCAAAAAAAAAAAGAAAGGGTTGTCGGGTCAGGATGAGGATGAACTGACGTGGCCGATTGCCTGTAGTCGAGAAAAAAGAGAATTTGGGCGCAGCCAGCTCAGATTTACGGGCGGTGGCCGGGTGGGGCGCTATAAAAAAAGTGTTGATGAACCGGTTCCAAACACTTGGGCGGGGGGGGGGGGGGTGCTTGATGGGTCGCGAGAAAACGTTCCGAGGCCATCCAAAAAATGGGCGTCGAATTCCTGTCAGCGCGGCTGGTGGGGGCCTGGAGGTCCGCCCGCGGGCATGCGATGTCTGATGAAACCGGGCGGAACGCAGACGTCAATCAAAGAGAACCTCGATCGTGGTGAAACTGAGAGTTCCGGCGGGGCCAAACGGAAAGGGACTCGCATCGCCGCTTGCACGTGCTGATCGGCGGTGAGAGGGGGGAAGGGCGTGGACGGCGAAAGTTTGCGGAACAGAAAAAAAAAAAAAGTTGAGTCGCCTGGCGATGGAATCACCTGAAAAAAAGCATGTGCGACGACCAAAAGGGGTCTTGTTGACGACTGGGGGACAGGGAAAAGGTGGTTAGAGCCGACATCGGGAGATCGTAACGGGGCTTATGGCGGTGGAAGGGAAGGGAGAGGAGAGGAACGCGGGGGTCAAAAATGAGGTCAAAACTGTTGACCGAAGGGGTGCCGGATGCAAGCAGCCAGAAGGAATTCCAAAGGTGAATGAGAAGAAGGAATTCCGTTAGAGGGGGGGGAACACTCGCTAGTTGAAGGTGGGTGGAGAATGGCGGAGGTGGGCGGAAGGGGAAGTGCGGGGCGTGGCGAAGAGAGGGGAAGCAACGACGATGGGTGGCACCTACTCGGCGCCAGATTCAAAACCCACCGTAGTCAGGAAGGGAGAGAATTGAGGCAGTCGGACCAGGTCTACCAAGGTGATCTTAAACAGCGCCGATTAGGGTGGGGGGGACCTGAAGTCGACGGAGACGGTGGGCCAAGAGCAGACGTGGACATTGGTGCAGGGAGAAGGCCGTCCTCAGACGAGAGTGCAGCCACGGTCACGACCGCGGTCTCCGGCGAACACACCTCGGACCGTGAGGGACGCGACGCAGCCGGTGGAGGGATTCGCCGAAGCTGAACCGCACTTTCTTCCGACGACTCCTCGAAGGGCAAGGAGGTCATCACCGAAAAAGAAAAGCCCGTCGAACACCTTTCGGTTGTGGCTGAGATCGAAGGACTAAGATCGGCGCCGATGTAGGCAGTCAAATTAACGGGCCATTCCATTTGTTCGCAGGGGGGGGGAATGGTCCTCATTTGACTGACCGTTGCCAGGGCAAGGGCCGAACTCGTCCGGAAGCAACACACAAGAGAAGGTTGCTCCTTCTCCTCTTCCGGGGGAGGCTCCAACAGGAAAAGCTAAACGAAGAAAAGGAAATAGAGTAAGAGAGAGTGGTTGCTCGGGGTCTGTACCACCCGGCGTCGATGTCGTCCGCACCATAGACTACTATTAAGAAACCAGACTTGATCGAAATAGCTTGGAGCCACTGGACGAAAAGTTGGCCGTGTTTCCAATCACTGGGGGAGGGGGAAAGAGGAAAGACGACGGATGCAGATCCGAGATTCCTCCAGGAGAACAGCACCGTCTTCGAACTCCGCGTAACCGAATGGGGAAAGGGGGGGAAATGCTCATCCAGCGAGCGCAGATGGCTCAGATCGGAGAAAGCCATGAATGTTTAGGGGCGGCGGTCAGCAGGGGAAAGGAAAAGTAAGAGAGGAACCACCCAAACCTACAATAAACTTCCGCACTGATTTCCAAAATCTACTAGCACTAGGTAAACTCGTCACTCGGAGGGCCCGGAGGTATCCGCTAGTGACGAGGGACTTGCCTCATAAACGTGGTCGGAGCGAAAGGACAAAGGTATGTTGAAGTTGGCAAAACAGGTCGGGCGGTTTCCGTGCGAAACGCCAAGATCGCGTTTCTGATCAAGGAAAGGGAAAAGCACCAGCTTGACAGCAGCTCAGCAAGATTTGGAACCGCCGAGAAAGGCAAGATACTGAAAAAAGGGGGGGTTTAGCCACAGAAGGAGTGAACTATCGAAACCCGAGACGTTCTCCACGCGAACCGGCAGAAAAGACATGGGAATAGCTGGTAACTAAATCAACGGGAAGGGAGCAGAACGAAAGGAAGGAGCAAGCCCTCTGGGAGCGGGCAGTGGACACAGACCCGCGGACGTGTTTTTGGGGGGGTCAAAAGCCCGCGGTTGAGCACATACGCCTTAGGATGGTCTCACCAGATCAACAAGAAAAAGGGGGAGGTAAAACCGCGGTACTCGTACCCTCAATATCCCGTCGCTGGCGATGGGAGCCGGAAAACGGCGAGCGCGCGGAGGGGCGAAAAGCACACACGAGCTGCGAATGTATCATGGGTCCTTTCGCTGAGGGGGGTTGGTGCATCACCTGAATCTGACCCCACCGTAGGGACAGCTGTCTCCCGTGAAGAAAGAGAAAAGAGGGTCGTTGAACCGTAGGGGAAAAGGTTGATAATACTGTGAGTCTTAAAAAATTAAAATAGAAGCTCGAAGGCTATACGGGTTGTGCACAGCTCAGGCGGAGGGAATTCATCAGATCTTCTCACCAACAACAAAGTAGGCAAATGTATCCTACGGAAAAGGAGGACGCTATACCTCCTGTCATCGGCTATGTTTATAAGACTCCAGTATCTGGGCGTCAATTACATAAGTGAAAAGGAAAAGACGTAGAGGGAACCATCCCTTTTGGCGGATGCTGGCTTTTACACGCAGGGGGAAAAGAATGGACATCCCGCGGAATGAACTCAACCCCTCAGGGGGAAGGAAGTGAAGTTCGCCCACATCGCACTCGAACTGAGTTCTCCTCAGCTCGGCACCGGGGGGACCCCGAATCGACGGTGATAGGGAGGGTTTACGAGCTGGAAGTGCGTCGAGCCTCCGGCTTCGTTAAGTGGTGAGATCCGCGAAGACGCTTAAGAAAGTCACCGGGGAGGGCTCGTAAAACAAAAACCCGCGGCCGAATAGTCTCCCGAAGGGCATGAGGAAAACGTGTGGGCTGAGCCGCCTGCCGGCAGGTAGGCAGACCATGACCGACCGGTCGAACAAGCGCGTCACCAGTTATTTGAAGGGGTCAGTTCGCGCGCACGTCGATGGCACTTACGGGGACCCACGCGTCAGGGGGGCTAAAAAACCAGGGGGGTTTCCAAGGGATCGACCGCTGGCACGGAGGTACAAGTCTGAGCTGCTGTATTTCGCGATACGGGAGGATGGAACCGCCAATATCGCGGGTCCTGGCCTGCAAGGACATAACAAGGGCTTTTAACCGACTACAAAGGGGCGCTGACGAAAACGGAGACAGGGACATTTAGGCCGAAGGGGGAAAATTTCGCCGAGCTGACAGAAAGCTAGAGAGCTTTAAGAGAACGTTTCATTTGGGTTCTGCGATATCTTGGCATCTCTACCACTTTAAGAGAGATGACACTTCCAAACAAGGCCGAGACAGAAGAAGCTGCTAAGGAGAGGGGAGGCCGGGCCATCCAACTTCGAAGGTGGCCGGAAGAAAGGCTGCTCTCCTAGCAAGGACTCCTCGTCATTCTGCATCGCGAGAAGGAGTTATGGCGGTTCACGGGAGGGAAGGTCAAGAAACCGGCCACATTCGAAGAAACCAGGCGCCGATCTCGTCAATTGTGATACCTCGGCGTCGCCAGCCAGGACAAATACACGGGGAGAGGGTCGAGAACCATCACGTAGCGCAACCGATCGGGATTCGACTCTTCTGCTCGCCAGTGGACAAGTGAAGGCGCCCGAAGAGAAAGGGATAGGGGGCGCGCTCAAGTGTTAAACTTCCGCACAGTGACTGCCAGGTATCAGAGCAACTGCCACGGGAATCTCGAACGGCACAACAAGCGGCGAGCACCCCGCAGCTTTCGCTGTCAAAAGGGTGCCCAAGTTGAATCATGGTCCTACCGCAGAGAGAGAAAGGAGGGGAGCGAAAAAAACCGGGTCAGAGCGACACTGTTTTGTGGGGTCACAAGTATCGGAAAAAAGGAGACAAGGAAAGGTCGTAAGAAAGACCGCAGCAGCAACTCTCCCCTGCAGCCCCAAAAAACCCCCACCCCAGGGGGAGCGAGAGTCCCTCGCTGGTCCTAGATCAGGCTAACCGCGTGAAAGAAGGAACTGGCGCCACCGCCGCCCGCAAACTCCGAGGAAAGAAGATCGAAAAGAACCTACTAAGGATAAAATTGCGAGGGGGACCGGGGGAGAGTCGACCGGGGTCCAAGGGAGATTAGAAAATCACAGGCGTCATGAAGACCAGGGGGCTGAAACGTTCTTCTCCAAGACCGCGAAAAGGAGAAAAAAAGAGCGTTGGGAAGGACTGCCGAGAGCTCGTGCATCGCGAAGTTGCGTAAATTTCGCCAAAATACAAGCGGCAATTCACATCGCCGACAGCAAAAGCAGTCAACATGCCCGGAAAAGAGAGAATGCGATCGGGGTCCCGACGGCAAACTGGTCAGTCCGAAGGCATTCCTGGCGTCCCGGGGCATGGGGAGCATCGTGAGGGGGGCAAAAGAGGGAACTAGTGAGGGGGAGGCGTAAGAAAAAAGAAGCTAAACACGATTCGAGAATCAAGACTACGATCCCGCTGCGGCTTGACTGACCACTCGTCACGAATTAAGACCCTGTACGACGTCAGGCCGTGAAGATGAAAGGTCTACGCAGGTCGCCACCTCGTCGGGTGCGGTTCAAAAAAGTAAGGTCCGGACCACCCCAAAAGAAGTCCAAAAAGATGAAACGGTCCAGCGCTGAAGGGGACGACGTTGTCTGCAGCGGAATAAGAACCGTAGACCGAGGGCCCGAAGTGGACCGAACGATCGGGGGAAAGACGGTGGGCCTGGCAAAACAGACGGGGGGGAAGAGGCGCGACCGACGGCAGGCCCAAACGCGCGTGGCCAGATTCGACGCACCGTGGTGTTTGGAGGCCAAGGGAAAGCGTAGGGGGAGACACGGAAACTAAACTGACAAAAAAATCCGGGTGAATGAGCGGGGACCGGCTCGGGTAAACCATTGGCATCGCGACAAGTGGCCACCAGGGAGAGGAAAACAAAAGAAGGGCAAAGGGGGCTGCGAAAAAGAGCTGCTGCTCGACAAAGTCCCGCAACTCGGAACCCGATTCACAGCGACCCGAAAAACAGAAAAGTTCTCAGGTCTTGGAATAGACTGCAAGGGAGGGTATAAGAGGACCTCCATTCTGCTCATCGCTGCAAAGAAGGAGGAAAAAGAGACTGTCGATAGCGGGTGACACACGTCAGCTGTCGGGCAGTCGGAGGATGCTCGTCGAGCAGAGCGAAGGGAGGGTTGTCAGCCGGCTGGAAGGCTACACCTGCTACGGCTAACGCAGATCTGTGTTTTACGGGGGGGGCGAAAGCGGCTGGAGAGTCAGGAGCAACAACAAAACGGAGAGGCGGAAGAAGATCCATATGCCGCCCTAAGGGGTTCCAGGCGCGATCTGCAAGAGAACAGAATCTGCTGGTAAAATGGAAGCAGGTTTCGCCCGCCAAAAGCTGACAAACCTGGGGATAGATTCTTGCTCGCCAAATACGCAAATGCCGAACCCGAAACACGGCAAATGCGACACCCGGCGGGGGGCACAGCGACTCGGGGGGACGAACGGTTTCGGACTGGAGGGTAATGAGAAGGATCCGAAAGGCAATGATCCCCGAACGTTCCGTTTTTTTTGGTGGATGAAGAGGAAGGGGGAAGAGGGATCTGGAGGTCTAGCCGGGAATTGGTCACTAACTCAAAAAAGTGGGGTGACGCGGTGGCCGTTCGCGGGCAAACCGGTTAGAGAGCCTGTATTGCTTCAAAAAAAAGGTTTAGGTGTGCTTGAAAGGTCAAAGGACAATGGGCCTTCGCGCCAACACAAAGGTGGCGAAAACTTGCCAAGAGAGGGGCCTGTGGGCTGGAATCGTGTCAACAAGAGTATGTCGACAGAGGAAAGGAACCGAATGGGCGGTGAACCCACCGCGTCAACAAACCGGTGCACTAACACTAGGGCCTCCGATCGGATGGAACCGGGGGCAAGCAGAAAAAGGGAAGGGACACATGACCCGATCGTCCGAAGGGGGAGGGGGCAACTGTGCGGCTGCGTGTCGTGAGGCGTAAATGCGACGGGTCACATACTGAAAAAAGAACATCGAGGTGCGGTAGGAATGCGGAAAAAATCGCAAAAAAAGCAGGCGAAAGCGCAAAGGGGCTTGTCCGATTCGCGACGTGGGCGCCCTGAAGAGCAAGGCGGGGATCGTCTGTACTAGTGGTGTCGGGAGCCGGCCGCAATCGTGGGAAGGCAGGGCGGGAAAAGATCGAAAGAAACCGATGGAAAGATGGGACCGAGAAGGCCCGGGAAGCAGCCAAAAGGAAGGCGTGCCTGCGTACTTCGCAAAAGCAGGCCGTGGCGGCTCGACCAACACAGGAGACCAACCGGTCGAGGGCAGGTTCAAGGGGGGGATAAGGTTGCCCGGCGTGGCGGCGATGAAATTGGGAAACGCATTGGTCTTACGAAGCGGGGAACAAAGAATGGGGGGTGATGCCAGCTCGGCGGTCGGCGAGAGAAAGGGGGCAAAAAACGAAAGTGTCGTTGTATTGAAGGGGCCGCACTCAGGGAGGGAAATACGACCGCTCCAACTGGGGGATGGGGAAAGGTACGTAACCGTACAGGAGAAGAGAGAGGAGGGGGTGGAAGGCCTTCGCGAGGATCCTGTTGGGCCAATCGCAGTAGGGGCATCAGAAGGAGCCCAAAATCGTTTGGCTTCCAGAAGGCCGGAGGTAGATGAACGTGGTCAGGGATGGACCACTTCGGGTAAGCAGCGACACCGCTCGGCGATCACCGACAACGTGCCCGCTAGGGAACGCAAGCCGTGAAGTAGAGCCGAAATCTTCAGAGAGGAAAAGCCGAGGGGGCCGGAAGGCTGAACTTGTGCAAAAACAGGCCTGCGGGCCTTTAACAAACTTGAAGTGTAAAGCGTATTAGAACGACGGTATCCTTCTCTGCGAAGGGAGGACCAAGGAAAATCAAAACCGTTGGACAGGGATACGGCGGGGTACTCGCTTGTGGTTGCCGGCTGGGGTAGGCAACAGTTCGCGGAACCGTTGGAGACAAAGGGGGGGGAAGAGAGTCCGGAGCTAAAAAACTCCTTGCTCGCGCCTTCTCAATCGTCGCCGCCACAAGGCAGCGTCGGGGAACAGGGGGGCGCCCTTGCCGCAGGAGTCAGTTTCGTACATTGTCTCGACCCCGCTCCCGGCATCGCTCGTCCGCAAAAAGTGGAGAAGAGTCCACCCCGACGCGACGATCTCGGGGACCGCAGCCCTGTTAACTGGAATTCGAATTTAAGAATGTATTGCATACGCGGCAGCCGGCAAAGGCCGAACACGGGGGTGAGCGCCAGCTGCGCAGACGATGGAGGAAGTAAAGGAGAACAGAAGAGGGGGCGCTCCCGACAAAAAAAGACCTCCAGGGATTGGGTGCCTCGCTCCAAGAGAAGAGAAGTGGGATAATAGGAAAAATGCCTTTTGCTCCGGAGCGGTTCATAGGACTTCTCCTTATTTTTAGATAAAAGACATATTTATCGCAACAAACAAATAACCTCCGGACGGAGGGTCAAGGATCTGCAGTGGAAGAGGGCGTTTCAGTATTACAACCGGATATCCGCGGAGCTGGTGCGTGAAGACCTGCGACGTGGTCGAGAACAGGGTAGGTCGCCGTTATGGGTTGAGGTTGGCTAAACAGAAGGGGGCGGTGTAAATGCAAGGAAGGGGGAAAAAAGGCAAGAAAATGAACTCAATCATATCGCGCACCAGCATTGCAGCTAAAATAACCTCCGTGCCAGAAACAGGGTCGTGGAGATACGTGAAACCGTGGGGGGGGAAAAAAAGAAAGCGAGTGGCGTAAGCCCGGGGCCCGTACAAGCGCCCTCGGTTCGCACCGCGCGAACGACCGAAACAAAACATGTGAGGGGGAAGGGGTCGAAAAACAGAAAAAGCTGGCTGCAGCCCGTCAGGCCTCCCACCATCGGGGGAAATCAAAGGGCAACGGTCCGGGATCCACAGAACGCGAAGGGAGGGTTTTGTGGTTCCGCGGAGACCCTCGTGGTGCATACCCTATAAGAAGGACTCACCACCACCCGATCAAATCAAAGTCATAAGGGGGGGGTGCTAAAAACCTAAACCTTCTCCCTTGGGTATCGTACCCAAGACCCACGGGAAAAGGAGCGGGGGATCCGAATTCCGAGCGCAACGAGAACAGTCGAAAATGCTTGCGGCGCCAAGTGGATCGATGGGAATTCTCCAATTCCTCGCGGGATGGAATGGCACCTTCGCGGGATCGAAAAAACCTAGGAGCCTCTCCGGAGAAATGGTTTCACTCCGCCAGGAATTGGGGGTCAACACTCTGGTAAGAACACGGAGGGGGAATATCCGCCGAGAGATGGAGGGAATAATAGGCAGAGGAAAAGGGATGCGTTTGGGGAAAAAAGGCCAGGATGATATTCAAAG
>Ga0179593_1723090_pt1 | contig 22571 bp, 39 predicted proteins | sample CZODoug2_1_08_16_FD_185931 | JGI IMG/M metagenome (GOLD analysis project Ga0179593, IMG submission 185931) | Vadose zone soil fungal communities from Angelo Coast Range Reserve, California, USA - CZODoug2_1_08_16fungal (PacBio error correction) | ecosystem: Environmental > Terrestrial > Soil >...
AGGACGGTTGTTTTTTTGCAAAAAAAAGAAAACCACCGGGTCGATAGAGCCTGTGTGGGGGGGTGTGGGCAAACGATAAAAAGGATCAGTGGGGTAGCGGGGTGGGGGGGAGGGGGGGGTGTGGGCGGCAGGAAAGGCCGCAAGCTGTAATGTTGGGTGAACCTAGGGACCATAGGGGGGTGACGGAAGGGGGTTGGGTGGAAAAAATTAACAAAAAAAAAAAGTGTTCCCCTTGGGGGGGAAGGAAAACCAAGACGGTTTTGACCCGTTACCCCCATGGTTGGGGAAAAAAAAAAAAAAGGGGGGGTTTGAGAATTGGGGGGGGAGGGGGGGGGGAGGGTTTGGAGATTCCCTACCGACATTGTCCAACAAATGGGAATGAAAAAACAAGGAGTAGCCGCGTAAAAATGTGTCAAGGAAGAAGGAACGAGAAAGTTAAAAAACCCTGGGGGAGGGTATAACGCACAGGCCGAGAAAAGGGGGGAGTGGAAAAGTACTAATAAAGAAGGGGGTGTTGGGTCTATGAACGACGTCAAAAAAACCAAAAGAAAAAACGGAAAAGTGAGGAAATATTTGAACAAAAAGGGAACCCGTGTTTAAGAGATGTGTCCAAGGGTCAACGAGTAACCGGTGGGGGGACGGTTTTAAAGCAAAAAATTAAAAAAAGTGAAAACGTGTGGATGTGGGAAGTTCACCTTAAAAGAAGGGGGTTGGTTTAACAGAAAGAATCAAGAACCGGGGGCGACCTTGGCAAACGAGAAAAACAGCTATCGTTGTGGCCGGTGGGGGGGATTGGAAAAATTGACAGCTTAATAAGCGAATATTAAAAATACAATCGGAAGGAAATACTGCGCAGGGTTGGGGGAGGGGGGAACAAGAAAAAAGGCTGTGGAAAAAATTATTAATGGGGGGTCAAGAAAATGGGGCATTATTTAAAAATTCTTGGTGCGCCAGGGCCCAAGGGGGTTGGGAAATCGGGGAAAAAAAAAATAGATCAAAAAGAGGTAGCTACCTTGATTTGGAACAAATGGTGGGTTTAGGCGGCCACCAATTGTAATCAGAAACCCCAGTGGACGGACAGGGAGGCCGAAAAAAATGCGTGGGGGTGGGGAAGGGGGAAAGGTAGGGTGTACGGCACGCTGTGCCTTGATGGGCAAGAAAACTTTTTTGCCAAGGCAAGATGAAACAACCTCCTGCAAAAGGAAAGTTCGTGGGGGGGATCCAAAAAACTTGGTTGGGGAAAACCCTCATGCCTTGAGGGCGGGTGTTACGTTACTAAAAAGAGAAAAGGGACCGGTGGTCATGAGAAAAGTAACCAGTTTAGGGGTAAAAAGGGGAAAAGAGCCACAAGACGTGATGAAGGAGAAAGGTTGTGAGCCATTCACCATCTCAAGGGCTCGTATTCCCGGGGGTAACAACCAAACTAACGGGGAGGAATAACTAAAAGTGGGATTCTATTCAGCCCGAACTGGTGGGGAAAGGATTTTGGATTGGGCTTGGAGCAAAGAGAAACCCTCCTTGTTTGGGGTGGGCAGAGAATATCCATAGCAAAATCAGGACCATCAATAAACAAGGGCGGGTTCATGTTGGGTGACAAAAAAAACCCGGGGGCTGCGGAAAAAAAGGAAAGGTCCTATTAATAAAGAAACAACCACAGCCCCGCCTGAGAAGAAAACCTAAGCCCACGAGAAAACAGGAGGCCACGCGGTGACTTGGGCGGGAAAGAACGGGAAGCGATACACCGCTTACAATGAAACGCTTAGGGCCCTTTGATTTGGCCCTCACGGGGGGCCGGAGAAAGTCCCTGGCAGGTAAGAAAAGAGGGCAGGTCGCGGAAACTGAAGGTTGACACGTAAGGTGTGCACAAATGATTGGGAGAAAGTGGAGTCGCCAGAAAAAGGGGTCAACAACTTTGCCACACCACCCCAACACCAAAAAGAAAAAAAGGTATGTATAACGCGCCAAGTGAAAAAAAACATGAGGGACAGGGCTGTTTGGATGTGGGGTAAGCCCTACGGAACAAAAAACAAATGTTGTTTCCCCGTACGGGGGCTGGGGAACAAAGGGGTGGGACGCGGTTCGGGGGGCCGAAAAAAGGTGCACAAAAACAAGGGTTCACCAGGAAAAAAACGTTGTTTGGTGATGGGGGGTGGGGTGGCCGTGCCACCTAAAAAGGTGAAACCACAAAGCCAAGGGGGAGTTAACCTGGGGGGTGAAATTTGATTAAGGCAGAAGCGATAGCTGAAAAAAAACCCTCGGAAAAAATTGACGGGAAAGAAAGCACATTGAGGCAACCAAGAAAGGCAAAGCAGGGGACAGGGTGGATGCAAGGGGAATTCAGAGATCTCCTTTCATGGAGGGAAGAGAAAAATCTCAAAAACACGGAGGAGGAAAAGAAAGAGAAAAAGGAAGAAAGATACCGGGGAAACACAGGCGAACCGGGAAACCATGTGAAGTTGGAGTCTGGTGGTTAAACTGCATTGGGTGCAAAATTTCTGAGATGTGAAAAGAGAATCTTGGTAGGCAAAGGATTTTTCCTTGAAAAAAAGGAAAAAACAAACAGGGGGGCCGGGGGCGGGGGAACAGGGAGGTGAATGGAAAGGAAAACCACAATAAAAGTTGGAAGGGGGGACCCGGGTAAAAAACTTTGGTGGAAACTCAAACCCAATTTAAGGTGGGGGGGAAGGTGGTGACCGCCCTGCCACGGGGAAATAATGACACGATTCTGACCAGCAAAGTACAAAGAGTTTCCTGTTGAAGGGGCTTTCGGGGGGCCAAAGTCAGAGAATAAAAGGTGGGAGGCAAAAATGAAAGTGGTCCACGGCGGAGGGCTAGTAAAAAATTGCAAAAAGGATTTGAGCAACAAGGGGGCATAACCTTATCAAATTGGCGGGAGAAAAGGGACCAGGGTGAGGAAAGAAAACTGGGTGCCCAGACGGTAAAGGATTTAAAGACGGAAAGAATCTTTTGGTAGGAAAAGACATGAGAAAAGGATGGGGGGGGGGGTCGTGTAAATAGCACAAGAACTGGGAGTGTGAAATGATGGCACGAGGGATCTGAGTCAAGGGACACAAAATAAGGAAAGGGTTGGGAAAAGGAAGTGAAAAATGAAAAGCATCCATCAGACGGGGAAGAAGATCAGGCGGAACCGGTTTATTTCACTTATCAAAAAGGGGTGTGAAACGGTGAAATGGGGATGGAAGCGGTGTCACAATTCGTGCAGAAGGGGAGGGACACGTGCGGGGGTGGGAGAGGCAAAAAGCAAGGGGAAGGAAGACTGTGGGGAAAGTTTTTAAACAAACCAAAGGTTTTTATTCTAAAGGGGAAACCACGGAAAACAGCCAACAAGGGGGGACACAACCAAAGGTAAAAATTTGGGAGTTGGGGGGTCCAACAAAAATACCAAGAAAAACAGAACGCAACAGTACGGGTACACCACGCAAAACTTCCGGAAGGGTGCCGGAGTTCCGAATCCAAAATGCGAAGACCCACATTGGGGTAAACCTAAGTTCGGAGGAAAAAAGTTCCCATGAGAAGCATATGCAAAAAATAGGTAGAAAAACGGTGGTAACGGCCCAAGAAGTGTTGTATGGGAACCTGGGTAAGACTTTTAACAAAAAATTTCCCACCAACGTGGCAACCAACCACCTGGCGCAGAAAAAAAAGGAACCGGGGGGGAATTTGAAAATTCGGGATTGGTACGCGCGAGGACACTGCCCAAGAAGTCCCCTTTTCAGGAAGGAGCACGGACGCGGGAAAAAGGCTGCTTCGGGGGTACCATACACGGGGGAATCACCAGTCACAGGTGGAGTTGGAAAGTGCGGACAATCTAAAAAAATTCTTGCGGCGGGGGACACAATCAAAGTTCCACGGTGGTGGGTAGGTTGACAATAAAGCACTATAGTGAAGGGGGGGGGGGGGTTGTAAAGGGGAAAAAACCTTGTTCTTTGTGATAAAGGGGGTCAACTAAGAACTCGCAAGGGGGGGGTCCTCAAAGACAGGGGGGAAGGAAAAGCGAGGGGGTTTTGCGTGGAATCGGGAAAAAAAAGAGGAAAAAAAAAAAATGTAGCCAGACAGAGGGGCAACAGATTGGAAAGGGCACGAATCTGCCAGGGGAGGAACCCTCAGAACCAAGTTAAAAAAGAAAAGGGTTCTCCAACCAGGGGTAAACAAAAAACACAGGTAAAGGGTCAAAAAACCAAGTCGGGGAGAGGGCACACTCCATCTGAAACTGCGGAAATGGGAAAACACACAAAAAAAGTTGACAGGCAAAAAAGATGGGAGGGCAACAAAAAAGAACATATGGAAGTGTGGGGGGGGACCACAACACACAACCCAAAAAAAATGAATGGGAGGGGGGATCCCTACCAACAAAGGAATCTGGTACATGGGGGGTTTGTATTCTTGGGGTGGGGGCAAAAAAGATCTCTAAAAAAAAAAAACAAAAAAAAAAAAGGGGTGTGGGGGTGTGGTGGGGGGGGGGGGGGGTGGGGGGGGGGGTTGGGCGGCAACGGCCAACGAAAAGTTTTGAAAAACCCCGGTTTTCGAGCCAGATAACGGGGGGGGGTTAAGGGAAGGCGCAACACCAACGCTCGGGGGGGGGAAAGAGGGGTGGGCGGGGGGGGGGGGGGTGGTGGGACAGGCATCTCACTCGAAGATGGGGGGTGGTGAACCAGCTAGTGGCTTTTGATTAGGGGGGGGGGGGTGAAAATTTCAGGGGAAAAAGGATGGTTGGGGGAAACCCAAACGACTTGGGGGGTTTTTGTGAAGGGAGTGTTTGCGCAAAAAAAGGGGGGGGGTTGAAAAAATGAGGGGAAAAATCGTGATTTTTTGGGGAAGAAGGACTTGGCCAGGCCAGAGAATCGTGGGGCACAAAAAAGGGCCAATATGAACCCTGAATAAAAAAAAAAATCGATCGGCCTATTTTTTCCCGGGCGGAAACGCTTCGCGTATTAAAAACCGAAGTAAAACACTAAAACCACAAGGAGATTAGGGAAAGGTTGGACTAGGGAAAAAGAAAAACAACTGTTTTGTTTTTCTAAAACGGGAAAAACAAAAAACACCAAACGCGAATCAGAGGGAGGGGGTGGAACTCGGCCCACGTGGAAGGGTTGGATAGAGAGTAAAACCTAAACGCCCAAAGAGACAGGGGTGAATGAGGGAATTGGGGAAAAAAATGAAAATCCAAATTAAGGGAAAGGATTAATCCGTGGGGTAGGGGGGGGGAAAACAGGCAGAGTGCCGTAAAAGAAAATTTAAAGGGGGAAAAGAGGAGAACGATTCGTGTGGGCAGTGGGGGAAAAAGCAGGCCAGCCTGGTACTAAAAGAGAACTGATCAGAGAAAAAAGGGTTTGGGCCAGAAAGGAAAGGTTGGAAAAAAAAAGGGGTTCAAAACAGACGGGTTTGTGGCCCTGGGGAAACAGGGGGGGGTCACGATGGGCAAGGGCTTGAACGGTCAGAATCGGTAAAAAGTTTTTCAAAAAAAAACATGTGGGGGGCTAGGATGGTGTATCGGGGAATAACGGGGGGAAAATTTTAGACCCTGTTGTAACGGCACGTGTTGGAAAAAAATTAGGTGGGGTTTGAACGGGCCTTTGCTGCACTGGGGGGGACGACAAAAAATTTGGCGGGTACCTTTTAACCGCCTTCATCGTTGGGGATTGAGCTGAGGGGCCCCCGATGACACAAACAGCATGGTGGGGAAAAGACGCCTCATTCCACCCTTGTGTTTTTGGAATGGCCTGCAGTGGACACAGGGGAGGGAGAAAAAATGAAGCACTGCAAAAGGTGGGAAATCTAAAACCGGTCATGCTGTCCCCAAAGCCTTTGGCCCAGGCCCAAAACGCATAGTGAAAGGACGTTGTGAAACTCAAAAAAGACCACCCTTGAAAAAGAACTGGGGGGGGAGGTAACAGGGGGTGAAAAGTTGAAGGCAGCAAGGCACCCGCCAAGTCTGGGAAAATTTTAGGACCGTGAGGGTGAAACAGAAAAAAAACCGCCTGGATGGTGGGCTAAGCAAGATTGCGGGACAAAGGGAATTAAAAAAAACACCACAAAGGGCTTGGTCATGGGGGGGGGAAAATACGAGAACACGCGACCATATTGGATGAAAAACGGACGTTCTATTACGAACTACAGGACCAAAAGATACCACGACCCAAGCCCCACTGGGAGACAAAAACACTCGAAGTCAAAATCTAAAACCGGAAGCATTTTAAAAATAGCAAACGGGGGGGGGGGGGAACTGAATTTGAAAAAGAAGACGAGACGATCGGGGAAGGAGAAAAAAGGTTGGGGGCCGAATTGGGGACCCAATTAAGGGGGGGCGCCGGGGGGGAGGAGAACACTGGAAAGGGAATTCAAGGAACAACGTTATTGGGTCCGCCAATGATTTAGAGCGGGCCAATAACAAAGAAACAGAGACCACCTGTTTTGGGAAGGGGGGGAAAAGACTGTCAACATGGTTACGTAAAAACCGGGGAAAGGGCCTGCCAAAAGTAAACAAACAACCGGTTATGTTGGTGTGAAGGCGAAAAAATTGGGGCGAAAGTGTTTGAACGCATGACCAACAGGCCAAAAACTGGTAAGGGAAGGGGGGGTTTTGCATTGCCGAAGAAATTGACCAAAGGCCAACCTTGCTGTTGGGGCGGGAAAGTAAAACATGGGAAAAAAGTTTTCAATACTAAGAGCGTTTTGGTTAGAGTGAAAAACTGCTACCAGCTGAAGGTGAAAAAAAGAAAGGTCAACAGAAGCACTTTAAATTCTGGGCAAAAAAAGGGTGGAGACGAAAAGGGAGGCGTTATCAAGGAGGGATTGAGCTAGAAAACTGCAAAAAACAAAAGGGGAGGAAAAAGAGTCTATCCAGAACATTAGAGAAAGAGGAAAGGGAAGAACGCCAGGATAAAAAAGGGCCGATTGTGAAAGGCAAAAGGGGGGGTGAAAGGCAAATGGGGGTGGCTTCCAACCCCGTCAATTGAGGGGAAAAAGGGGGGCAAAATATAAAACGCAGGAGAGAAAATGAAATGGTAAGGGTTAACCAAGGGGGGGGGAAGTTTACAGAAGGGTTGAATGGGGCACGGAAAAAAGACCAAAAACCAAGCGGGCAGGTTGCAAAAAAGAAAAAAAAAAATTCGGCAATGACAGAGGGGAACCCAAAATAAGTTGGGCCTTGAAAGAAAGTACCAACGGAACTGGGCCAGGGAGTACAACAAAACAATAAAAACGGAAGTGTCCCAGGGGGTCATGTGAAGGGGTAACATGGAAAGAGGAAAGAGAGTCCAGGGGGGTGGTTACTCCATTGGGGGAAGAACGGGCCACCGGAAAGAAGTTGCCGGGGGGCAGGAATGGGACAAAAGAGATGGGTGAAAAAGGAAAAAGGGGACAAATACTTATCAGAGCTACAGACCAGCCGGGAAAAAAAACGGTGACCCAGAGAGGAAAGGGGGGGTTTTTGACAGGGAGAATCGGGTGGAGGAAAGTGAGAAGGCCGGGAAGTAGGGGGGTCGTGAAGGGGCACCCAAAAAAAAGAAGCAAATTGGCTTTTTAGGGGCTGAGGGCGGGAAAAAAAAAACCACAAAAAAGGGGGAATGTAGGGACTGGGAAAAAGTCACTGAAGGAAAAAAGACTTGGGAAGAATTAGTGAACAAGGTTTTTTGAAGGTAAAAAAAGGATCCAGGGGGGGGGGGAACGGGACTTGAAAGAAGGGGGGGGGGGGAGCTGGCACAACAAATTTAAGGACCATGTTTAAGGCACTTCGGGGGGGGGGGGGGGGCAGATGGGAACATGTCCAGTTTAAATATTACCCGGGGGAACAACAAATTTACATGAAGCAGGCCTAGGAAAACACCGTAAGAGGGGGGGGATAAAACACAAAAAACAAGGTGGAGAAAGGGGAACAGAACTTGGCTTGGGGGAGGTGTTGGATGCTGAGTCAGTTACGTGGGACCCAAAAGCACAACGGGCCACCAAAAAATAAAGGAACTTCACTGACCCACCAACTTGTCCGGAAAAGGAAAAGGGAGTTTTCCGATCAATGGGGGGGGCCATAAACATGTAAAAAAAAAATGAGCATTGGTGTCATGAGACAAAAGATGGGGAAAATCTAACAGTGTGGAAGGCCAGAAAAGAAGTTTCACGTAAGTGGAAAGGGACCTTGGGGATGGCAACACGCAATTCTTTGGAAAAAAAACGCACGCCGACATACCGGAGATTGGGAAGTTATTCTTAAGAGGGGGAATGCAAGACATAAACCAAATGGAAACCAGGAGAGTTTGAGACCAGGACGTGGAATTAACCGGCGTGAACAAAATGCTTTTTCGGGCCGAAAACACGCACAGGGAAAAAGGCAAAACGCAAATGGGGGGGTTTGAAATGGCGGGGAAAAAAAAGAACTTTGTAAAGTCAAAAAGGGGGAGGGCGTGTGGAAAAAAGGGTGTACAAGGTTTCAAGGAATCGAGTATAAAGGAATAAGAGGGCGAAGCAGGGGGGGGGGGCTATAAAAACAAAACTGGTAAGGGTAATAGTACTTTAAAGGAATGAGGGGGGGCAGTTGGGGCTACAGAAAAGGGGGAAAGTACGGCGAGCGTTTCTTTGGCGAACGGGATAGGAGAGAGGTAAAAAAAGATTCAAGGGTTCCGGGATGTGGCAGATCGAAAAAAGGGGGGGGACAAACCAAGAAAAAAATGGAAAAACCAAATTTGAAAAAAGTTGTGGGGAACCAAACATTTGGGTTAAAGAGAAAAAAACAAGTGAGGGGGCCGGTCCCACAACGGTAACTGGGAACGGAAAGGGGGGAAAAAAACACCCGAAAAGAAAAGTTTCACAAACAACAGATTTCTGTATGGCTATGGGGGTGAACGAAAAAAAAAAAGAAAAAAAAAAAAAACACCCCAAACAAGGCATGTTAGGTGGGCACCAGGAAGATAAACCCAACAACGCTATCTGTGATAAAGACAAAAGGGGTGGTTTTATCCTGTTGGGGGGGGAAAGTGGGGCAAAACCTAAGGGGGTCTCGGAATCAACACAAGAGGAAAAAAAGAGAGATCTGGGGTTTTGGGGGGGGGGGCAAAATAAGATAAAAAAAGGGTTGTGAGTCCATATATCAAGTGTGGAAAAAGACAAAACCAAAAGGGAAAAAAGGGTGGTTAGGGGGTCGGGGGGGGGGGGGGTGGGAGTAAAATGGGGAAAAAATCAGCAGAATAACTGTGAATGGGGTTGGGTTGGATATGTCATGCAGGTGTGGGGCAGGATTTTTGTTGTAAAAGGGGGGCGGCAAAGTTTCAAGGGGAAGGTGTACCGCAACCGATTGGGGGGGGTGGGGGGGGGGACAACAGTTAACTTGACAATGTGGAACGAAAAAAAGGTGGGGGTGGTGGAATTCCTGGTTGGGGGGGGGGGGGGGGGGGGAAAATCTTTCCAAACTGCCAAAAGAAAGGAAACCAGGAAAATATGGAAAAAGTGGAATAGAAACTAAATCGTTCCTAAGTTGAAAGTAGGAAAGAAACGCTCGACCGGTATTGTTAAAAACAAAGGTCTTTAAACAACTCGCCGATTGAAGTATGAAATTACTAGGGGAAAAGGGGGGTTAAGAACAAAAACCAAGCAACGCAAAAACAAGGAGGCCGCGAGGTGTTATTACGGTCGGATTTCACGGGGGGAATTTGTAGCGGGGAAGAACCAAAAAGAACCTGGGTCAACTTTTTTTGGGATTTTGGAGAAAGCCAAGGGATCAACAATTGAACGGGTGTAAACCAAAATTGTCTGTTTGAAAAACATACACTTCCCGGGAAGATGGAAGAAAAAACCAACGACCGTTAAAAGAAAGGAAGTGAACTAATCTGAATGGGGTCAAGTGGTGAATGGGGCCGGGCTATGAAATACTAAGGACAGTCAGGGGGGAAACTTTAGGGCTCGGGTTTTGGTGGGCCAAGAAGTCTGAAAAAAAAAAAATAAAGGGGGTTCACACCAGGAAAAAAGTGACTTAGTTTTTTGCAAAGTTTTTCAAAAAACTAAAGGTTGGGAGAAATGCAGGTCCCTCAGGAAAAGGTAAAAAGAACATTAGTGGGTAAAAAAAAAGAATAAAAAAAACAGTGTGGGGGTTTTATGGCTGCAACCAATTGGGTAGGGAAAGACGGCCAGTGGACGGTGGTGGCGAAAAGGAAAGTTAAAGGGGTATTGGGAAAGGGCGCCGGGCAGGTCTGGTAAAAGGACTGTGACGTCAGAAGGGAAACGACAAGGACCAAAGGGAAAATTATCTTGGGGAACGGAGCCGGGTGGGCCTAAAAAACTTGGGCGCCGGGAATCGACAAAAGAAAAGGGGGAAAAATCCCAACCCCAAAAAAAAAAATTGACAGGGGGAAGGATCCAAAAGGTGAAAAGAGAGAAAATGGTTTATAGTTAAAAAAAAAACATTTGGCCTAGTGGGGGAATGACATGGCCAAGAAGTGTGAAGCTTCCAATGGAAAAGGAAAAGGCACAAAGTAACAAAACGGTGGATAAGGAGGGCGATTCACAAGGAGAAAAGGGAAAGTATATATTCAGGGGAACGGGAAGCAACCAAACATCAAAAAAACGCCTTATGGTTTGGGGAAAAGGAAGCAAATCAGCACCAAGTTGTCAAGAAGAATAAGACATGGAGGGGTCCAGAGGGGGGGGAACCGAAAAAAATTACAAAAAACCAGTGATAGATCCCGGGGGGAACCTTAAACAAACTAAGAAACCATTACACCAAAAAAAAAACCAACAAAAGGTATCAAAACCGCTGGAAAAAAACTTTAAAGCAAGGGGGGTCAAACGCCCGGAGGGATCAATCAAGATACGCGCCTTAGAGGGAAAGGATTACGTGTTGAAAAGGGGGGGGGACGTTGGAACAAGATACCGGGGGGTGGGGGGGGGTGAGCATGGGAAAACAAAGGGGGCAGGAATGTGGACACGTATTGGAAAAAACACCAGGAAAAAAGGGGTATTCTGTGGAAAAAAAAGCAAACGGGGGCCAATTGAGAAAAAAAACAGGGAACCGCGGTGGAGTGGCCGGTTAAGGGAAAGGAAACATTTTCTTCGGGGAAAAACTGGGCTTGGGGACAACCTTTGGGGGGGTGAGGGGGAGGGGTCCATTTGCCGAGGTGGGTTGAACAAAAAACATGGGGTAGGGTGGTTTGGTGTTGGGCCGACAAATTCAAAGAAATTTAAAGCCAAAACGAAGCGCCCCAGACAGCGGGGGGGGGGGACTTGAAAGGGGAAAAACATTTGAGGTCTAAAATTGAAACCAGCGCCAGTTGCCTGTGAAGCCAAAAAAAAAAAAGAAAAAAAAAAAATTGGCACCAAGGAGAAAAAAAATTGAAACAATTGGACGGGGTGGCTAAAAAAGGTGGTAAGTCAAGCGGGGGAATAAAATCGTTAAAGGAAAGGGGTCTCTCAACAACAAACGAGAGAAGAGAGGCAAATTCCACCCGGGGGGGGGACGGGGAAAAAGAAAACGCTACGGGGAAAATAGCCACCCCTGGTCCCTAATTGTAGACATGGTGCCTTTCCAAGGAGGGTGGCGTAACACCGAAAGTTGACTTGGGGGGATTTGGTGGGAAAAAGCGATCGAATTGGAGGAAAAGGAAATCAAATGTTTCGGAAAAAAAGTAAAAAAGGGAGGTTGAGGTTGGTTTCAACGCTTTGGAATTGGGGGGGGAAAAAAACACCCAATACCAGGGGAGTGAATGCGTTAAAAAAGCGTGCAATGACCGTTGCAAAAAAAACAAGAAGTGGGAAAAAATTAGCCAAGTCCACGGGAAAAAAAAAATGGCCCGGTTACGCAGCAAAAAAAAAAACAAAGCAAATTCACAGGTGGCTGATTTCGGGGGGAAAAAAAGGGAAAGATAAACATTTTTTAGGGGGAGGACATAAGGGGGACACGACATCCTGCAAGGGCGAGGTAAGTAGCAAAAAAAAGTAGGGGGGGTCACCCAGTCAAAACACTGGAAGAGAAAAACATTGACAGCCGCGACGATCCAATTGATTAAGAAAGAAGGACGAAACACCCACTTAGGGGGGGGAAAAAAGGGTCCAGAAAGGTTAAGGACCAACAAAACGTGAATCGGGGCACACCAACATGACAGGGAACTGTTGCTTTAAGGGGGGCGGGCCCGAAGGATCTGGGTTCCACAAAAAAGGGTTTTTGAGGGGAGGGGAAAACTCCCAGGACAAGGATAAAGTGCAAGGGGGTCGACTGGATCGAATCAAACAATTTTTTAGTTCACCGAAAAAAAAAAAAAGTTGGTTTGGTAAGGACTTGAAAGGGAAAGAGGCACAATTTCTGGAAGTAAGTGTGCACGAGTGGTTCCCAAAGTGGAAACCTTGGTGAAATAAACTGGCGTACCTTGGGGGGGGGGGAAGAAAATTTTTGGGTGTGGACCCAAGGTTTCTTCAGTGGTCAAGCACAAAGGCCAACCAAGGGAATGGGGGGGAACGGGGAGACGCCAAGAAAGGATTTGGCAAGGCTGGGGGGGGCAACTCGGCCTTCAAGGGTACGGCAGCCAGGCGGCCGAAGAAGTACCAACCACCAGAAGGAGGAAACAAGTTCCGGGAAAAAAGGAAAAAGAAGGGGTCTATAGGGGCAGACCATAACCCAACAATGTTAAGTTTCTGGGAATGAGACCGGAAATTGAATGGTTCAGAAAGGGGGAAAAAAAAAGGCCAAATTTTTTAAATAAATGGTGAACCGTTGAGACTTTTTCCAAAAAGGGAAGGAAAAAACTGGCAACCCAAGTGCGCCACAGTGAACCGAGGGGGGGGGGGGGGGGGGAAGTTCGTGGAGAACAAGACATGAACTCGATCAATTGTCTCAAACCCCCTTGTAAGGGGAACGGAGGGGCAAAGGGAAGATCAATGCTTCCTGTAAAAGGACCCACGGGAATTTTATATCACCGTCCAAGGGGATTGAAAAAATTGGGGGGCAGCACCACCAAAAAAAAGAAAGTAGGCAACACGTTTCGCGGCCGGGGGGGGTAAAGCATAACAAGGTGAAACGGTGGGGAGGTCAAAAAATGCACGGACCAAATCACTAGATTGCAGGGCAGTTTGGGTGCGAAACAAACCGGTGGGGGGAGGGGGGGAGTGGCACACAGGGCAAAGGTGGCCAGGGTAAATACGAAGAAAGACGGTGGCGGTGTAGAGAAGGGAGCCGGATCTGGAAAAAAAACATATTCAGTGTTGCCGGGGAAGGTGAGAGGGGGGGGAAAGATTGCAGAAACCAGAACAAAAAAAAAAAAAAAAAAAAAAAACAAATTTTCTCAAAAACAACTGGGGGGGGGGGGGTTGGTTTTCGGGGGGTTGTTTTTTGTTTTTTTGGGTTTTTGGGGGGGTGGTCTAATGCATGTTTTTTTGGTTGGCGTTTTTTTGTGGGGTGTTTGGGGGTGGTTTTTTGTGGGTGGACGCACAAACCTTTGGGGTCCCCGGTCAAAAAAACCCCGTCCGGTTTCGGGGCGGGGGAAAGCATCTTTTCCCCTACGGGGCAGCCATTTTCACCCCAACCCACCCCTTGTCAAGCAAATCTTTAAATGTGGGGACAAAAAAACATAACAATTCAAAGGGGCGGGGAAAAGGGTGCCGCCCCCAACCAGAAAAAGAACGGGGACACCAACCATTTTAATGGTTGGGGAAATAAGTACCAACATCTTCTGGTATACACCCCGGGGGTTGGAATAATTCCGGGTCTGGGGGGTTTGCAGCCAAAACTAGCGACACAAACACAACGGAAAGGGGAGAGAAGAAAAAAAATCGTTTTTTTGAAAAAAAAAAAACCCAGGAAGAGAAAAAAGGTTGTGGTCTAGAAAAAAAGTGGTACGGTAATAGTACAATGAGCCCTGGGTTAGTCTGGGTGGACGGTTGTTTGGGTTTTGGGGGAAAAAGGATAGAAGAAAAAGAAAAGGGGGGTACAAATTGGATGGGAGGGAACGTGGGGGGGTGGGGGTTTTAAAAAAAATTTTCCAACAAACAAGGGGCCAAGTTAGAAAGGGGGGGGGAGGTAAGCAACCAAACTGGTGGGGGAGTGGGGAACACCAAAACATGTGGCGAAAAAAAGGGTGGGGTTAGGGGTGGGAATTCCCTTTGGTGGGGGGGAGTCAAATGGCCCGAGTATCTTGGGCAAAAACCAAAAGGGGCCAAAATGGCACAATATGGGGACGCTAAAAAAGGATTCGATTCAAGTGCGAAAAAAAAAACCAGAGCCAAGGGGGGTAAAAACCCTGTGCGGGGGTAAGAAAAGGGCTACCACAAGAGGGCAGAAGATTGCTTTGGGGGGTGAAATAAGTGGGTTCTATGAAAGGGGCCACAAACCAAAGCAGCAACGCAGTGTGGGAGTTATTGGAAAAGAAAAAAATGAAACAAACCGTGGGTGGGATGGGGAACACCTAAACGAAACCGAAAAAAGGGTGAAGTTAGGGGGGGGGGGATTGGGGATTTTCAAACAAATAAGAACAGGAATAATCCCAACGGGGGTTGTGAACAGAAGCGGGGGGAGCCCGTACGGGGAAAAAAGGTAAAAAAGGGGGAAGAACGGGATGGGGGTTATGGAAAAACGATGTACCAGCTGTAAAAAAAAGAACTCAAAGAAAGCCGGGTGGGTGCCAAAGTTTGGGGGCGATTTACGTAGGGGGGACAAAAGGGTGGGGGGGAAAAAAAAAAAATGCTTGGGGGGGGAGAAAAAACACTGGCTCAAAGTGGGGGTGTAAAGTATGAACGAATGAAGTGCGCATGTTAGAGCAGCTGTTTAACAAAAAAAAAAAAGGGTTGGGGGGGGTAAATTGGAAAAGGCACATGTAATAAAAAAAAAACCACGCCTGGGGGCACCGAAGTGGGAAGGACTGTGGGTGGGAAGGTAATGTATTGGAGGCGGCCACGTGGGGGCTGGACCCCTTGTACAGGGAAACTTGGAAGGCCATGAAAAAAAGGAAGAAAAAAAAAATTGACTTGGGAACGCAACTGGGTGTGCCTAAACGGTGGGCTGCCGTGGGATTAGACATGAAGCAAATGGAAAAAAAAAGGGTCAATGGAAAAAAGGTAAGAAGTTGGGGGTTTAAAAATTTGGCCCGGCCAAAAAGAGGGGGGATTGACGCCGAAAAATGTGTTGAGGGTCCACTCACGGGGGGTCAAAAGGGGGAAAAAACTGGATAAGGGAATAAAAGGAGATGAAAGTAGGGGAAAGAACAGTCTGGATAATTTTGGGGAAAGAAAAACAATGAAAAAAACCGGGCAAAAAGGGGGTGTGGGGCATTAAGCCAGAGGAAAAGTCAGTCCAGACAAAAAGCCAAGTTCGTTGGGTGTTGGGGGACCTCGGAGGGGGCAAATAAGGGAAACGTTACTCATGGGTCTTCACGGGTTCCTTGGACCAAACCAGGTCTAAAAGTCTCCCTCTTGGGGGGAAAAGGGTCCCTTCAATAGCTGGGAAAATCTGGAGATTGCCATTAACACAGTACGGCCGATAGGAAGGGGAGGGAGGAAATGAGAAAAAGGGGGGTGTAGTTTTGGGGCCAATATCCATGAACGCCAAAGGGGGGGAATACAACCTAAAAAAAGGAAGTCTTAAACGGAAAGGGGAGGGCAAAAAGGAAAAATGTTTTAGACTAAAATGGAAGAGGGGGGAAGTCCATGAGATAAAAAAAAAAACAGGTAACGAAGCCGGGGGGGGGGCTGGGGGGAAAGAAATCAGACAGTAGAAGTTTCCCAAAGTGAAAGTGGCGGGACAGAAAAGCAACAGGGGGGGGGGGGGGGAAGCGTGCAAATGTAAAAAAGTTTGAATGACACCGAAGCATGGTGGGGGGGGGGGGGTTTTGGGGGGGGGGGGCCGGCCTAAAAGAAAGGTAAAACGAAAGCCACCTCCCTGTGGGAAAGACAAAATGGGGATTTTGCGAGACCTTAAGCCAATACTGAAAACCTCGAACACGAAAAAGGGGAGGTGGGAGAAAACACCAACGCCTGTGAATGGACACCAAGGCAACAATTATCGTAAGACGGTGGAAGAAGCCGGGTGAAGGTCGGTATCACCAGGAGGGAGGAAGCAAAAAACAAAGAAGGAGGAGAGAAAAGAGAGAGGGCTCCAGGAGAAAAAAAATACGCGAGCAACAAGAAGAAAAAAACGGGAAAAAAAATGGTGGGGGTTGTTCAGGGGGTGGGGCCAATTGAGTGGGGGGCAAAAGTGAAAACGTCAAGGGGAGGGTCACATATCGCTTTTCTAGAAAAAAGGGTGGTGTTCAGGGGAGGGGTTGCCGGGTTGATTGGTTTAAAAAAAGGAAAAAAACCAACATAACAAAGGGGGTTGCGTGAAGGTTTAAAACGTCGTGCATACCGAAGGGTACCAACCCAATAAGGGTTGGGACGTTAGAAAACATCCACGAGGGAACCTGGTGTGAGTTTAAAAAAACCGCAAAACAAAGGCTGCCTGGTGGGAAAAAAAAGGGGGTGTATTTCAAGGGGAAAGAGGCAAAGGAGAAACAGTTTGGGGGCCCATTGGTAAAAGCAAAGAACTGGGAAAAACCGAACCTGGACAGTGGCCAAAGGGTCTGCAAAAAAAAAGGGCGCAAAAATAGGGGGGGAAAATCACAAAAAGTGTTGGGGTCGCACGACCGCGTAGGGGGATTGAAAGAAAAAAAAAGGTGACCCCGAGGTTAAGGGTGGTCAAGCAAAAGTTTGGATAGACCCTGGGACCGGAGAGGGGCCAGGTGTAATCGAGGGAAACCAAACCATGAAAAAAGTGGTTAATTGTGGGGGGGGCTTAAAAAAATTAATGCCCCACAAAAGAAGGCGGGGGGGGATGTATAGAAAAAAAGGCACCAGGGATGGAAAAATAAATCAGACTGGGTTCAAGGAGAAGGGGCAGTTTTTCGAAAAAGGGGGGGGGTGGGTACTTTGGCCGCTTGAACAATTTCTGGGGAGCAGGGGGTGTCTGTGGGGGGCTAGGCAAAGGGACTTGGGAAATAACTGGGGAACTGACCGGGGGTAATAAAACCCAAAAAAGGGTTGTCTCCTTTCCCCTAGGGCACAGCCAGCCAAGGCAGGAGGCCACAAAAAAAAAGGTGGGAGACAAAAAAAAAAAATCTGTGGGGCATGGGGGGGGGGGAACTCGTCAAAAAAGCAAAGTTAAGTTGTAACAAAAGAAAAGAACAAAAAAAAAACCAACTAAAAGTTAAAATCAACCAACCAAATTGGTCAGACTGGGTCCGAAAAGGAACAAGGGGAGTTTTTAAAAGGAAAGGGTGATAAAACCAAGTTAAAACGAATTTCTCAGACTAAAATTGGGAAAAAAGAAAGGCAAAGAGGCAAACTTATAAAAAAATGGGGGATCAAGGCAGTTTGGGTGATGTGAAAAGGGAGTCAAAAAAAAAGGTTCAAACCGACAGGAGGGGGAAACCCCGGGGGGAGGCAAAATGGCTAAGGGGGAAGTCTTCAAAGGAAACAGCGAATAGGCAAGCAAGGTAAAAAAAAATGCCGATCCGGGGGACACAGCCCTTTTACTGAGGTCACAGGAAGGCACTAGGGCTTCGGGGGGTGAAACCATAACCCACGGGTAATATCAAGTTCAATGGGGGGGGGGGAAAGGGGGAAATTGGAAAGGGGACTCAACACTGTTTGAGGACGGAAAACAGCAAAGGTGGTTCAACGTTTGGAAGTCGAGTTCACAATGGAAGGTTTGCAGGCGCTTTGGGGTTGGGGGGGCGGTAAAGAGACAGTCATTAGTACTGGTCAAACTAAGATACCTCTGCAGTGGGGGGGGGGATACCCAAAGGGGGGGGGGGGGGGGGGACGAGACCGTTTCGGGATGAAAGGCACTTAAAGCGCCAATATTCAGGGGGGTGCCATATTGCGGGTGACAGGAGGGGAAGGGAAAGAAGTAAGAAAAGAAAAAAAAAGAGGTCAACACAAATTTCCTCACAAACGGGGGGGAAACAGGTGAGAACGTTCAAAAACAAGGAGGGTGTCGGTGGCACACAAAAGCTTTTTGACGGGAAAAAAAACCGGTTTTAAAAAACAAACAAAAATGTACCATAGGGGGTTGCACCCCAAAAGAACAAGAGTAGCGAATCTCAAGAAAACCACCCCCAACAAAAAAAAAAAAGAAAACGTGATCATGGGTATGTAATAAACCCACACAGAGAAAGGATAAAAAAGAACGTTGGTTTTATCGGCTGTTCAGAACAACCTGTAAACGGAGAAAAAACAAAACAGGGAAGGAGGGGGGGAAAAAGAGAGAAGAATCGGTTTTTCAAGAAAAAAAAGGTGGTTGCCAGATATCAGGGTGTGGTACGACGCACAAGCCAGGGAGCGGTGAGGGTGTGTCGGTGGGGTTTGCGGCATCAAAAATGACTTGTGGGGTAACCTTTTGGGGGAAAAGGAGTTGCCGGGTGGGGGTGGTAAAATGTTCCGAGGGAAAAAAAGGTGACCAGCAAACAAGAATTTTGAGAAAAACGTCAAAAATGGTGAAAAGGTGAAATTTGTGGGGGGAAGGATTTGTGGGGGGGCTAACGGAGTTTCCACTGCACAGATCGTGGGACAAAAAAAATTGCCCCAAGTGTGGAGGGCGAACTAAACATCTCAAACCCTATGTTGAGGCAAAACAGTGAGAAAAAGAAAAAAAAGAAAAGAACGGACTGGGGGGGACCACCTGTCTTGGAAAAACAAAAAAGACGGTGCTTTAGGGAGTGTGAAAAAATTAAAATGGATAAAGGAACAAGGGGTGTGGGGTTCTATACGAACAAAAAAAAAAGGCGCAAAAGCAGAGAAAGGGATTTTATGGGGGGGAAAAAAAACTCCTGGAAAAACAAAAAAAACAAAACGTGAACAATTGTTTTGAAGGGAATCAAAACGCCCACAAGAAGAGGTAGGTGGGAAATTTTCAAAGAAACATTGACGGGGGTAAGGAACCACACGGGTGGGGGTTTAACAAAATAAGGTAAGTCTCCAGGGAAAAAGGGGACGAGGAAGAGGGGACATTGGACATGTGGGTTGATTGCTTAAAAAAAGGACCAGCTGGGGGAAATCCGTGGAAAAAATCAAGAGGTATGAGACCGGGTGGGGTTGCAACCAAAAGGGGCGGTGAAAAAAAGAGGAAAAAGAAGGTTTTCACCACATGACGTGGTGAAACTCTGTTGGGGGACGCAACCCAAATGTGGACCCAGGTGTCTTAAGGATTGGGGGGAAAAGAGCCGGCAGAAAAGAAAATATTTAGAAAACATTAGGGGTGTAAAAAGACCAAGTGGTTTATGCGGGAAAAAAATGGGGTATTCTTAACTCCGGCCCGGGGGGGACCGAAGGGGAAAAAGTGTGGGTTGGGAAATTATTTGAGCAGTCCAAGTGGGCATCTTAACTAAAGTGGGGAGCCTAGGGGGACAAGGCTGCCAAAAAAGAATTTTTGGGAAATTCCGCCCACCCCTGTGGTGCCTAACCGTGGCTTGACTTGGGGGAGGGAAAGATCAAGGGAACCCTGAATGAAGAAAAAAGGTAATAAAACAGTGTATTAAGGACATTTTTTGGCCTAGACCAAAAAATTGTGACATGAGGGAAGAAGTTGTGAAAATCTGGGAACCAAAAGAGGAAGTCCGTTACAAAAACGGGATAAGTGGAGGGAACAAAAAACAATTCGCACCAAAGCGATGTATAGGACAATTGGGAAAATGAAAAGGAAAAAAAAAAAAAAAAACTAAATTCAACAAAACCCCTGAATTTGGGGTGGGCAATGAAAATCAAACAAAAAAAAAACGCATTCACGGAAGGAGGTAAAACCAAGTGGCTGGGGGGGGGACGCTTAAAAAAAAAACAAACCCACAGAGGTCTCGAAAGGGGGGGGAAATATGGAACCCCCAGGAATTCTCGAAGAGTCACTGGACATCCGGGGAAAAAAAGAAAAGAGGGGGGTGGAAAAAGGGCCTGATTTTCAACAATAAAAAGAAGCTAGAAAAGGAAAGATACCCTGGGGTTCCAATAGGGGTTGAAAAGTTGGAAGCGATGGGGGCACGGAAAAGGTCCGGGGAGGGCCTAACGGGAAAAAATGGTTTGTATATGGGAGCGCCCATGAAAAAAAAAACAGGAACGCCGGGAAGTATGGGAGGGAAACCAATTTGCTTTGACCCAGGGTAAATGACTGGAAACAAAAAGGGGGGAAGAAAAAAAGATTTTGGGTATAAAAAAGCAGGTGAAGGGGGACCGAGAGTGGGGTGCTCGGAGGACAAAGACGCAACTTGTTGGTTGGGGGGGGGGTGTTGGGGTGGCTTAAACAGGTCATTGAAAGATGAAGAAAAACCGCCCATGGGGTTGAAAAAGGAAATGGAAAACAATTTGGATTTGAGAAAATAACGAGAGTTGGGAAAACCTCGGCCCAAGAAATGGGGGAAAGCCAAATAAAAGGGGGGAAAGGCAAAAAGAAGCAATTCAAAAATTCAGAGGGGGGGGAATACTGAAGCCGTTAAGTGACGCGGATCGGGTAAGGGAAAGGGGGGGGATCCTCATAAAAAAAAAAAAAAAAGGGAAGAAAAAAGAGAGAGATCATCGGTACGAATCCTACTACTTTGCACCGGCGTAAATCCACACTGGGCCTAATTTGGGAGGAAAAATTCATGGGGGGAATAAGATGTGGACTTGCCAGGGGAAAGGGGAAGGGGGGGGACATCTCTTAATAGAAATACTGTCTGTCAGGGGACCAAGCGTTGGGAAGGGGGGGGTGACTTCTTTTGGGAAGTTGAAAAACATAAAAAGACTGGACAGTGAATGAAGTTGCAAAACTTCATTCAGAAGGGCCGCTAAAAAAAAAACAATGAAAGTGGGGTGCAGGGGTGCATCCAGTAAAGGACGGGATAAGGGGCATATTCTTGGAAAAAACAGCACACATCAAGAAAAGCTGCGTTTGGGTTGGAAACTTGGTGGGGTCAAAGGAGCACAGGCATGTTTTCAAAAAAATTGAAAAGGAAGGGGGTCCACGTGAAAAAAAGGGGAAAAAGGGAAAAAAGGTAGATCAACTTGACGACACAAACTAGTTGCAAATTCCAGGGAAAATAAACTTGCATTTCACGCAGCGCCGGGATGGGATCCGCCAGGTGAAAAAAGATTTAAAATTTTCCGGAGAGAAAGCTTGGTATAGAAAAACCGAAAAAAAAGAGAAGTCGGGGTTGTAATCGTTGGACAAAAGCAGGGGCTTTAGGGAAAAGGGAGGCGTGGGAGCATTCAAAAAACGGGTGTGTGAATGAAGAGAACAAGCATTGAGGAATAAATCAATGATACGGAGACGCGGAAAGTGTGGGCCAGGAATAAACTGGGGTGAACGGGACTGGGGAAAAAGGAAGTGAACAAATTTTACTAAGAAAGGGCATTACACTACTTTGTGGCTAGGACAATGTCCCTTTGTTAAAACCTGGGGTGAACTTTGGGTACCAGGAACAAAGGGAAAACAAAGTGCAAACCTAGGTTCAAACCGTCCAGCCCGGACAGTAGGAAAAAAAGGAGAACGCCAAAGGGGGATTGGAATGGAATCGGCCCTTCCGGGGGGTTACCCGAAAGGGGAACAAAGGCAAAAAAGAAAATACCAGTACAGCCGAACTTCGACACCACAGATCCGGGGCCCAAAAGAGGGCCGAAGTTGTCCAAGGGAACATGAACCCAATGGGGAAACCTAAGGGGGCGGAAATAGGTGCCTGGGGGGAGAAGAATCTGGTTCAAATGGGTAAGAAAGGGTGAAAGTCAAAAAGTGACGGTTGGGGAACCACTTTCGGGTCAGTTTAACCCATCCTGAGGAACCCCACAAGGAGAGATCAGTAAAAGGGAATGTGTGAAGGAAGGGAAAAAGCTGGGGAAAACATAATAACCAGGACCCCACCGAAAAAAGTCGGACGCGGGGTGTAATCGCCGTGTCACTCTTCTTCAGGGGGTTGGTAAAAACATACAAGGAGGTTTAAAGTAAAAAAAAGGGGGTCAATTGGGGGGTTGTGGGTTCAAATTCCAAAAAAAAAAAAGGGTGCGAAGTAGGACCAATGAAAACTTTGGTAAGGAGTGAAAAAGAAAAAGTCAAGAAAGATTGACGAAGGTGGTTGTGGGGCTGGATAAAACAAACCATTGGGAGGGAAAGAATTTTTCAAACTAAAGAAAGCGTGGTGTCTCAAGACAGGGTGAAAAGGCGAGCCAGTTTGGGGAAAGGGGTATGAGGCAGATCGAGCGGGCCAAAAATAGAGGCTCATCGGGGGGCAATGGTGGCAAGATCGTCAGGAAAACGAGACAAAACCCATACACAGAAAAGGGGAGAAAATTGAAAAATCAACCACCCTTTTGGGGAAAATTTGGGTGACACACAACAAGTCGGTGCGGGGGTAACGAACAACTGACGGAAAAAACTGTCCTGGGAAAAGTTTTTGGGGAAAAACCAAAAAAAAGGAAGGAAAAAAAAAGCATGGGGGTCACTCCAAAGGAACAAGATCCAGACAAATGAAAAAAGACCCAACCAAAAAAGACCAAAAAAGAACCGTTGATCAGGGGAAGGGTTGGAAATCCCGTCACCCACAACCAGCTAAAGGGATAAACACGTGGTACAGTGCTTGTGGTTGCAAACG
>Ga0179593_1384643_pt1 | contig 22565 bp, 18 predicted proteins | sample CZODoug2_1_08_16_FD_185931 | JGI IMG/M metagenome (GOLD analysis project Ga0179593, IMG submission 185931) | Vadose zone soil fungal communities from Angelo Coast Range Reserve, California, USA - CZODoug2_1_08_16fungal (PacBio error correction) | ecosystem: Environmental > Terrestrial > Soil >...
CACATTTGGGGTGTTATAGTGGTTGGGGTGGTTATTGTTCTCCTTGAGGGGCTGGGTAATGTTTCTCTTTGTTTGGTACACCCAACGTTAATCACCACAGTCAAGCACACAGCAAAAATAGCCTATGACCTTCATGGCACCCAATGAAGGCAAAAAAAGGACAGGGGTGCGACTTCTCCGTTCTACAAGGTATTGATGCGCAAGTCCAGGTGACTGGGAAAAAAATGCCGCCAGAAGGGGTCATTGGGTGGGGGGGGCCTTTGGGCCGTATGATCAAAGTAGCATGGGGGAGAGTGCCCAAACTTCTATTTCAAAAAAAAAACACATAACGCCCCCTGACCCTGAACCGGAAGTAAGAAAAACTACGCTTGGGTGGAATGGTTGTCTTTCCACGACCGAGCCACCCTTTTCCTTTTAAGGAGAAACAACTGGGAAGAAAAGATCATAAAAGAAAAAAAGAGTAGAGAAATAGAGTCATTGGCCTAAAAGAAAGGGGAACCGTTGGATTCTTCATCTCATTGAAAGCCGACTTCCACACTGCAGGTAAGGCGGTGCACATTGTTTTAGGGGAGGGTTGGAAAAAACCGGGGGCAAGCTTACAGCTCCGAAAAAAAACGCAAATCCAATCCAAGAAACCAGGCCCCAAAGAACCTCGGATCCAAACACAACCGGCCTTGCACGCAGAAAGAAAACAGGGTCGGATACCACAACGAACTGGGAAGACAAAGCCAAGGTGGCTACGGCGTGGGTTAGGGGAGAACATACAACCCGGACCCCACGAAACAACACCGCCGGACACAGAAAAGGCTGGGGGGGGGGGGTGACCCCACGGTTCACAGCCGGTGTGTCACTCGAGGGGCGCAAACAGGGGAAACCCTGGTGGTTAAATCCTCGGGAGGTTCAGGAGGCTATAGGCCCAAGCCTTTCTCCCTTATGTTTCCCGGAAAAAACAGATAGATGAAAGGGTATGACGGGCATCTGGGCAACACGAGTGCAAAAAAGAAAAAATCGCGTTGGGGTCATGCGGGGGAATTTCGCCGTGACGACGGTAAAGACATAAAAAGCGTCCCATAATGTAGGTCGTTAGTTGACTAAGAGAGACCCCTTCAGAAAAAAGCTGGGGTTTGGCATATCCGGGGTATAAGGAACCCAGAGAAAGAAAGGGTGGTGACTGGGGGGGGATATTAACACAACGTTTTGTCTCCACCCGTGCCTTTAAACCGGCAAGAATCAGTGAAACTGACAGAAGGGGAAAAGTTTTTGCTGTTGAAACGGCGGTTCTTGGGGTCTGCACCAACTAAGAGGTGATAGCCGGAGTGGCAAAGAAGGAGGCCGTGGTACTGGGGTTGAAAAAAAAAGACCGGGGGAGGGGGGGGCCAGACTGAAAAAAGGGGAAGTTCAAAAAAGGGGAAAAAAGGTTCGCGGGAAACGTCCGGGAAGAAAAAAACCGCACCTGATTCACGGTCACATACGTCTCGTTCAAGGGGCACGGCGGACAAGTGTAATTTACAGTGAAGGAAAAAGTGTGAAGATGTTGAATGAAGACCAGGGTACCGGATCGAGGTGGAGCAACGGACCACGCGACAAAATCCAAGTTAAGGAAAAAACTAGAGGAAAAGGAGCACTATTCTGAGAACAGAGACAAATGGAGGGAAAATTACCCGCCTAGAAATGGTAACAAAACAACGAACGGCCTCAAACCAACCAAACAAAAGGAAGGGGACAGGTGTGGCCACTCACAGAAGGCAGTTTCCAGGTGATCGAAGTGCAACCAGGGGGAAAGTACCATGGGAAAGATCTTTGGAAAAGCAAAACCCGAGGGGAAAGGCCACCACCCCCCACAAAAAATTCTGGAGGATATTTGAGGGGCGAATCAAAACGGCCCTAGGCTCAGGTAACGGGCTAAAAGCACTTATCAAATCCAGGAAAAAAAAAAATGAGGGGGAAGGGGCATGAATACAAGGAGTCCCGGGTGAAGAAAAAAAAAAAGAGCGTTGCTAAAACAACGCGAAGAGTGAGGGGGGGGGGGGGGGCGGTTGACTAGTTGAACAAAATCTCACAAAAGCAACCCGCTGGGAAAAGGGAAAAAAGGGGGGCCCTTCGTCACACCAAAAAGGGCTGTTAAAGTAGCTGGGTTGTTTTCAGTGGAGGTGTAAGGCTGGGTGCATTTGTTTGAAAACCAAGTTTGCGGGTGCCCGTGCTGTCACAGGAGGGGGGGCGTGTTAAAACAGTTGGGGGGGAACATGGCGGGAGGGTGGGGGAATCCTGGTAGTTTGGTTGTCCAACCTGTCGGACTTAACTTGGCGTCTGGGGGGTCAAACAACTGGCGGTGAACTAGGCTGTCAAAAAAAACGGAAAAAAAGTAAAGGACGACGACAAAAGCAAGAAGGGGGCCAGGAGGGTCCTGGAATCGGTCAAGGGTGCAAAAAAAAAACCGCAGGGTGAAAAAACCTGTACCATGCACGGGGACAAAGCGGGGCTAAACCAGCAAAACGTTGGGTTGGGTTGGGACTTCGGGCAACCACGCCGCCGAAAAAGAAAGACACAAGCAAAAAGAGGAAATCTTCGTAGACATTCTAGGATCTAGAATATAAGTACTTGGAGAAAAAAACTCCAACAAAGGAAGGTTGAATAACGACAGGGGACACAGTGGAAACGAGGCCGTATGGATCTTATCAAAAACAAAAACTAATGTGGTAAATATAGATGCATGCCCGAGACCCGCAAATGGTTGTGGGAGAAACCAGGCGGGGGGGGGTGGAACTGTCCTTCTCATCCTCACCCAGAGGAAAAGCCGCCACTAAAACACGGCAAACGGAAACAGAAGAAAATTTGCCCGCCTATCAAACGCCTGCTTGTTTGAAGAAAGAAAAAGATGTAATATGGCCGGGTTGACCAAAGGAGGATTAACAAAAGGGGAACAGAGGGACAAAATGCAAAGCCAGGACCCTTGTTTTTGACAAGAGGGTGTGAATCATAAAACATCCAAAAGGGGGGGGGTGCCCGGAGCTGTGGGGGGGGAGACAATCCCCAACTTAAAACAAGAAAGCGGACTCAAGAAGGTGTGGACCAACCTAGTGGGGGGTAAACGCCGCAGGCAGGACAGGTTAACCAAGCAACACTGGTTACTAACCACAACAAAGCGGAAACAACGGTGGGGGGGAAAAGCCAAGACGGAAACCAGCAACAATCAGAACAAAACATGGGAACCAGACAAGGTGTGAACAAAGTTGAAAGGCGGGAAAATCAAAAGAGCTCTGCTAAAGTGTGGTACCTGGGAATAACAAAACAAGCTACGGTATAATGCTCGAAGCTACCGCTGGGGGTGGGGTCGACGAACAGGTATGACCCTCATTTGCAACTCCGAAGGCACCCTTCCAAAGACAGTAGCGAAAAACGTTACCGTTGAGCTCGGACGTAAGCTCCACAGGAAAGGTCTCTCTGTTCGAACAAAAACCGATTTGGCAACCACAAGCGCCACCAGCCCGGGGGGGGTTCCAACTGTATGTGAACTGGGACACCTCAAGAAACTGGGACAAAGTCCATTCCCTCATGAGGAAGGTAAGAAACGGAAAAATGTTGGGGGCTATTTGTGAACTGAGGTAACCGTTCCCGTCCAAGGTTCGAGAAGGAGTCTCGACAAAAACCTACAGCGAAAAAAATATAGCCGGGGGTCTACCGGGGGGGGCGGGATTTTACGTGGGACCAACGGCACAGAGGCAGGGGGAGGATTCCCCGAAAACTATAAACCACTTCATAAAGGGGCAATCCCGGGGCTCCTCCTTACACACAAACCTGGAAGTGGCCGCGGCCTAGGCGGCTGTGAAGTCAAAAACAAAGCAGCGATTGTACTGCCGGGTCACAGACCAACGGTAAGAGAAACTTAACGAGAAAAAAAGATGAAAAAAACCAGAAAAGGCCAGAACGCCACCTTGACCAGGCAAATCTCAGCGACAGGAACTCTGTAGCCAAGGGGAGTAAAACCCTGCTGGTGGCAAAAAGGCCAACCCTTCCGTCCGTGACCGAAAATCCGTCCACGATGTACACCGGGCGGAAATAGACCGGGGGCACAGACCGAAAAAAAGGGGGAGGGGTGTACGGCAGGTGACCACGGCTGTGGGTGGACGAAAGGGCCGAACATTGGTCACACGAGAAATAAGAAGCTGGGGTATGAAAGGTCAAAAAATCAGCCGACTGGAAAAAACCAAACCAAACCTAGAGCAATTAACTCAGACCGACGAAGGATCCATACGGGTGTTTCAAAGATACTACCGGTGAAAACCCTGACCATCGCTTGGGGGAAAAAAAGAAAGGGAAAACCTGGGACAGTATCACTACAAGGATACCAAGAAGGAAGACGAGAAGCACGCAGCTGTGGTTTAAGCGGGGCAGGCAAGGGTCGGGTTCCACAACACCTTGGGGCATTTGAGTATAGGCGTTTGGGATCGGGTACAAAACTGGTTAGAGATAACACAATGAAAAACAATGGACATTCTGTGGCGGCAAAAAACCGGGCCACTGAAAACTGCATACATGGTGACCGGCTGACAGCAAAAAGGCCGTTTGCGAATCCCCCGGAAACGTGGGTGCCTCGAAAGCAAAAAATTTCGGATCTGAAAACCATTCGGGGGGTGGTGAAAAACACGAAAATAAAGCGGAAACCTGGAACCTAGCCTCAGTAGATCGGTCCATGTTGAAATTGCAAAAGCGAAGTGAACACTCCTTGGAAAAGCCTGACAAACTTGGAGGGGCCACTCAGAAAAAAAAAAAAGTAGAATTATAAAGAAGAGAGAAGGAATTGTGCGCCAGGGGAACCGGAAATTCGTTGCATCTGAAAAATCCACGCACGCCAGGGAACAAGGAAGGTAAGGCTTCAAGGCAGGCGGGGAAGTTGTTGGGGGGGAACTAGTATCCTCAAAATTGACCTAAGACGCGTATCCTGAAAAAACGGAACGAAAACCCGACCGCGGAATTAAAAAAAGTCCAAACAAAATGGGGCCTGTAAAAAAAAGTCAGACAATGAACCGGTGTCTACTAAGCCCTCCATAGGGGGTCTAGAAAAGAGTTGGGTTTTGAGATAGTCTGGGTTCACATGGTTCAGTATATAAAAACCCTTGACACCCCGGTTTTAATCCTCACACCCTACCCATTCTGCCCATGTTCCCGCTGGCCCCGTTGGGTGAAAATGCCACAGGGCAATGGGTCTCCGAAATTCCACGTAAGCGGAGGCGTAGTAGGGGTATTCAGAGGGCTCTACACGTGGGTTCGCACGGGTCAGATGTATATTTCCTTTTTATTCAAGAACGACCATGGGGGTTCCCAAGTCAATGTGTGTTCTCGAACAATCTAACTCTGCGAAATTTATCAGGTGGTAAGGAATGGGAACAAACACTAAAGTCTAAAGTCATCGTGGTGGGCATTGGGGGAACTGTTTGAAAAGACTATGCGGAGAGTAAAAGTCCTTCTGGGTTAAAGACTACACAAAAAATGAGAAGCTCATCAGGTGGCCAGCATAAGGGTTCTCAGGAAAAAAAGGTCGAGGGCACCACATCAGGGTGGACTCGATCCATGTGAGAGATATCCCAAACTTGGGTTCCGGAGCGTGAAAAAAACCTATGGGACCGCCACCAAAAAACAAATTTTCAAAGTCAAAAAAGTAGGCCCGGCCTGTTCGGGGGTGTAAACCTTTTGAAGGGGCATACATCAGTTATCAAAGCTGGGAAAAAAATACGGGGGGGACTAGGGTTGGAAGAAACGTACACCGGGGCTGCCGCTGAGGGCAGCTTTCTGGTTGACAGGGGGGGGGTGAGGGGGAAAGAGGGAACGGCGTAAACAAAAAGAGGAAACATACGGAACAGAGTCCCTGCCAAGCAGTAACCTCAATCACCAAAGGCCAGTGTACAAAGCTAAGGGGGAAGGAGACGTGCGGGGGGTTTACGGGGGAGTTAATCCTCCCAAAAGTGAAAAAACGTTCGCAAGCGGGTGGCAGCCACGTAACACAGAGACAAAGAAAAAAAAGGGAGCAGCCAGGGCGCGACCAGCAGAGGCGGGGGGGGGAAGGATTAAAGAATCCCCAAGGGATGTGAAAAAAGGGGGGACAACACGAGACCTGGGGGCCGAGCTACAAGCTTCTGAATGGGCCTAAACGACAGAAGGAGCCCCGGTTGGACGGGCTGAGAAAGCCGCAGACAAGGGGAACACAGGGTGGAAAAAAAAATCAAAAACACAAAAAAAAAACATGGTGTTAAAAACAGCGCCATCCACACCATCGGGTGGCCGATTTCAGAATCCCGTTGCTGCCCGACAATATCCTGGTATCCGGGAACCCAAAGGCTGAAAGCGGAATCGAAAAGACAAGGTAAAGAAAGGGGAAAAAAGGGAGAGGGATCCCGACACAAAAGGGGAGTCGAAAAGCAAGGTAGTATCGGGGGGGGTGGGCGCGGGAAGGGGGTCCACGACTCCATCGCATAAAACTTCCCGAAAGCACAAGGGTTAGTTGGTTTCCAAAACTTGGGATGGGGTTTCAGGGCCGTTGTGGAATTTTAAAGGGGTTAAAGAAAAAGGAGTGTTAAGGAGAGGGGGGTGCGGTAGGAATGGTAAGGGTTGAGGGTACGGGAATTAGGCCGTGGGGGGGAGGAGGTAGGGGGGGGATACGGGGAAGAAAGGTGAGGAGTGGAGGGGGGTAAGGGGTGGGAAGGGGGTGGGTTGGGGATGAAGAGGAGGGTTGGGGGGAATGAAGAAGAAATAGGGATAGAGAGGGGATGATGGGGGTTAGTTTGTGAGGAAAGAGGGGGAGGGAGGAGAATCGTGGACGGGGAGGGGGAGTAGGGTTCGAGGAGAACGTGGATGCTGGTTCCACACTGTGGTGGGTTCAAAAGTGAAAAAGGGTGCGGGAGGTGGAGGGGGTGCATTTGGGGTGGTGTCCACGTGTCGTTGGTACCAACGGACAGGTTGGGCAAGGGAGGGCGGGGGGGAAAAAACATGACGGAAAGGTTGGTACAACTCGGGGGGAAAAGGGGGGGGGAGTTGCTGGCTTTCTTCACGTCAAGGTCTCCTTCCCCGGGGGGGAGGGAAGACAGGGCCGGCACTGACAAAGTCAGGGGAACGCACAGGTGAAAACCCCAAGGGAAGGAGTGGACGCTGAACACATAGAAAAGTGCAAAAGGGGTGGCCCCTAAGGGTTTCCCCACGAGACTAATCAATCAGCGAATTCAAAAACACTGCCTGGGGAAACTTGCGCTAAAAGACATTAAAGAGATGGAGGAGGGGGAGCCAGGGGAATCAGGGCAAGGGAGTCTGAATGGCAAATCAACAGAACTGCAAACACGGGGGGATCAACACAAAATGGGCTTCGAGAAGGCCTCGCACTCGAAAAAAAAACAAAACAAAAAACTGGGTAAAGAGAGAGATTAATCAAACAGGCAGCCCTCAAATTGGTGAAAAATCCCCAGCACAAACAGGGGCCTGTGGGGACAGGAAAGGCTCAAGCACGAATGGAGGGAGACGCGGCCAGGGAGCACTCCCCTCGACCATAACAACCAAACGCGGGGGGGGTTGTTGACAGCGAAGCACAAGGAGTAAGGGGGGGTAGGGGACTGGAAATTTATTAGGGTGGGGCGTCGGGGGTGGTTGGAAAGAACAAAACATGACAAACCAAAAGGTCGGAGGGGTGACGGAATTCAAGACGAGGAACTTGAAAGCCGGGGGGAAAAAAATGAAAAGGCTTACGGGGGAAGAAAGAATTCAATGGTTCCAGTAAGGTGGGACGGTTTGGAAAGCATGTCAAAAAAAAATCAAAAAGGGAATCATTGGGTACAAAAAATAAAGTTGTGGAAAACCCAAGGCAGACCCATTGGGGGGGAAACCAGAACCACAGCAGTTGGGACAGCCCCTCATTGGGAAACAATCACAACGAGGTGAAACAGAAAAAAAATATTAAAACACAAAACCCCACTGGTTTGAAACATCCACAAGTGTCCACCGACAACAGCGGGAAAAAGCCCCAACATGAGAAAAAACAGGGACGGGGGGGTGGTAGACCAGCCCCAATGGCAGTCGGCGTTGGATAGATAAATGGTCTATCTCCTTAAGACTGGGGGGGGGAATGCACAAATCCATACAACACTAAAAAAGACAACAAAACCGCTCCAGCCTTACCAAAAAAAAAAGACGTTAACCATGGGGAGTCGTATGTAAGATACACCCCAAAGGTTGGTTGGTAGGGAACGGAATGCCCGGTGGTATTAACGGCCCCCTAAGTTCTAGAGCTCACGTGAGCGGGGTGGGGGGGGAGGAAAGTGAAAAACAACCGGGAGCAGGTGCAGGGACAACGAGCCTGGGACGAAGACAAATAACAGCTCTTTGCCCTGGTCATCTTTCTTTTCCCCCATCAGTTTCCCCACCGCTTCGATAACTGGTAAGCAATGGAGAGAACGACGTACCGGGAAAGCCCAAAAGGGGGACGTCCGCGCGAGAAACCAGAAACATGGGTGGGTGACCCGGGCAGGCGGGGTGGGTACCGCAGGCTCGGCGGTAAACCGGTACACTAAGGGGTGGGGAGGAAGCTAAGAAGTAGAAGGGACGGCAAAGGGGGGAAATCGACGGCTGGTCCTATAAAAAAAAACGGGGGAGGGTGAAAGATGTGGCCCTGGGCACAAACTGCACTGGAAAGCGGCAAGACGGCCGGCCCGGGAGGGGTTCGAAGGGACAATTAAGGCAAGGATAAAAAAGGAGAGAATCCCGTCTAAAAAACCATCCACCCTCTCAACATGAACTCGGGAGTGATGTCCAGTATAAAAAAAGGGGCAGGGGGGTCAACCGCAGGGAAGAGTTTTTGGACACACACCGGCTAACGAAAACCGACTAAAGGTGTAAATGTTGGGAAAAGAAGCGGGTTCGAACAACGTTGGAGACACAAGGAGAACAAACGCAGTGTACAAAACCGGCGTATAAAAAACTAGAAGAAGAGACAAGCCGGGGCAACCGACCCGTGCCAAGAGGTGAAAAAACCGGAATCAAGGCTCACGTCTGGGATAACTTCTTAAGTCTAACACTGGGGACACCCAAAAATCTTTCATTTGTTAATTAGTTGCTGACAAAAACAGACGAAGTACATTGCCTTTTCATCGGACCAGGCGGGGACAAAATTTCCACAGGGGTTATCGGGGAATGGGTGCAAGTGACGGTATTCCCGCAATGCATTAACAAGGTCAACAACCAGGCAAGTACACCGCCCATAAAGAAGAAAAGAAGAAAAGGCATTTGGTTGTTGGGGCCAAAGGATCGAAAAATTCGCCGAAACAGTCATCAAACTCAGAAACTGGTGCGAGAAGACACCGACCGAACACCGAGGGGGGGGGAGTCCATTACAGAACCCGCACAAAATTCGAAAACCTAAGGTAGTTCACCATGCGGATACCGTCGACGCGGTTGGAAAAAGGGTCGGGGCAAAACCAGGGCAAAAAAAGGTTTTAAAAAAAAAATAAAACACCCAAAAAAAACAAAAAAACCCGACTTTGCGGTGATGAGAACACGGGGGGGAGGTGAGCAAGGGTCCACGGGGGGGGATGCCACACAAAGGGAACAACGGAAGGGGCCGAGGAAATGCCTTGCTCATGCACCATATGAACCGGGTATAGGAGGAAACACTTGTTCGGGCCCTCTTCCCAAAGGGAAAGTTTCGTTAGACACACAAGAGGTGTTGGCTTTGGGTTTTTGGCAAGGGGGGGGCGGTAGATGAAAGAAAGCGGAATCGACCAGGACCTTAGAAGTGGGGTGAAACCCCAAACACGAACTTGCCAGCACCGCCTAATAAACAAGCCCGACAGGGGAATCGAGGGAAAGGCAGGGTCGTGGATTGGGGTAATCTTTCCCAGAACTCCATTGGCCAAGGACACCGGAAGAACTGCAAAGACAAATGTTCAACACTAACACAACAAATTGATTATTAACCCAGATAGAGATGCATGGGGAAGAAACTTCGGACAAAGGGCAGTGGGGAAGGGGCAGATCCATGAAACGACACTTCCCTCAGGCGGGGGCATTTCGGGTTCCGAAGGAGTGTAATTGGCGTGGGTACTCGGAAAAGGTGGGACTACACACAAATCCTCCAAAAATGAGTCATAAGATAACTCCACCAATTCCTGACCCCCAAAGAATATTGTAATAAGTCCACAGGTGCGAGCCTTGATCAGAAAAAATACCAATTTTCTCCTCAGCACCGTTTACAAACAGCCAAAGGGGTAATGGCGTGTTTGTTGGCAGGGGGGCGTTATCAACCGTGTGACACGGCGGGCAACGAACAACGCTTCAATACCACACTGAAAAGGGGGTTAACACTCAGTTCCGGCAAAAATCACAATCGGAATTCTACTGTATCCGCGGGTGGGTAAAATCTGAAAGGTAGGGTACATTGTGGAGAATCTAAAACATCTGGGACAAAGGGCATGGGGCCGCAGCAAAAGCTGGATTTCTGGGACAGAGACACAGGGAGGAGACTTGGACAGACCAACGGAACCGTGTAAAGAGAGATTATGGGCAACTTTGTCTTTCAAAAAGTGAGAACCGGGGTAATGAAAGAAACTGGGAGGGGGAGCCGATACGCCTTCCAAGATATTCTGGGAAATGGAACGTTTAGGGGACCAAAAAACAGGATTCCCCAACCTCTATACTCTAAAACCATCCCCGAAGTGGGGGTGGAAGGGATCTTAAACAAACGGAGGGGGGGCGCAAACGCCGGGGACTGTATACAAGGCAACGCAAAACAACACGGTGGGGGGGGTGAGTGGGGGGGACCCTACAAGTTCCGGGTCGAACAGTGATACCAAGAAACACAGGCGGGTGCAAGGAGTTTTTGGGCGAAACGGGGGCACCCCCGGGCCGGGAACGCTTAGGTCATCATGTCCTCTTGGCAGGGTTCGAGGGGGGAAAGCGGACCACGTAAACCGGCAAGGACAAACGAAAGACTGCGGAACTTCCAGGAAGGTAAAAAAAAAAGGGTCACGGTGCCTTAAAATTCCAAGGGCGGAAAGGGAGGGGAATGGATGATCGTGGGAGATGTGTTAGAGTGACTCAAAATACCAGGTGACGGGTACAAGGGGACGGAACGGGGCCAGGGTGTCTCAACGTAACAGCTAAAACACTCACCACACCGGGTATAAAAACAGGAGACCGAAAAAAAAAAAAATATCAGCAGAGGTAATGAGTTATTTGTTGGGGGGGACGTCGAAATCAAAACCAAGAGACAAAGAACAAGTAGGGGAACTGGGCGGCAAGACAGGGAACACCCGACGAAAAAAAACAAAAGAAATGGACCATGGGAGGGGGAAAAGCCCGCCGAATAATGCGTTGGGGTGGCATGCTTGTGAAAGCAGCAACGCTCAACCAAAGGGGTCCTTTGAAAGGGGGAACGGTCAAGGGAAAAACCAATCCGTCCTCCCAAAGTGCAGGTCATGTCTAAAAAAGTGAACAAGGCAAAGAAAAACTTCCCGTAATTCCCACATAAACAGAACTCACGGAGCAACGACAGACGGAAAACATGTAAGGTAAAATGACGGAAAAAATAACAGAAACAAATAAAAATAAAACTAAGTGCTTTGCTTAACCACATGCAAAAGGAAATGCGGTTGCAATCTTGGTCCGAAGCCCGTCCGGGCAACTGGTTGGTGTTTTCCATGTTAGTGTCCAAAAAACCGGAAAGCCAGAGCATGAAACGGGGTCCAGAAAAATCCAAAAATGGGAGGTGACACAAAGTTTAGGGGGGTTCACCGCGGGAGGGGGTTGGGAAAAGAAAAAGGGTGGCTGTTTTACCCAAGGCCGGGGGGGGACAGTGGGGGTTAAAAACATGGGGGGGGGGGGGAGGGGGTTCGCTGGTTAGGTGGTAAAAAGGGGGTGTGGTTTCCAAGGTGTTAAACAACTGCGGACTGGGGGTCCACTGAAAAAGGCGGGGTTAACACTGACGGCTGGTTCCAAAAAAAAAGGTGCAAAAATGAGGTGGTGCCCAGGGAATTCTAAACAGAAAAGGGCTGCTGGAAACTAAAAAGGCTTCATGTCCAAAAAGAAAACCATTTCCACCACTACTTGGAAACGGCGCCCCTAAAAAACGTGCCGGAACCCAGGCAAGACGGTGGGGGGGGTTCCCTCTCTGCTTCGGGGAAACCTCAGCCTCACCACCAAACCCTCAAGCTGCCTTGACAGACTTTCCCACTACGGATATAAGATTTCAAAATGCAGGAGTCTCTGTCGACAAGGCCCGCGTTGCGAGTGTTACGGGGGAGAGTCAAAATTTACTATACAACACCTACATGTGGTTTTGTCTCCCCTGTGGACCTGGGGACGGCATAGTTGGAGAGCTGTGGAGGAACTAAAAGCTCACCCAAACAAAACAACTGAAAGATTAGGGGGGAAAGCTAAGAGAAAGGACATCCGTCAATCTTCGCACTGAAAATTGTGGGCTTCACCACCTGGACAGTATTTTGGCACAGCCCTCTAAAAACCGATTAATCCGCCCCCGAAACAGACCGGCATCACGCAAGGTCCGGCGGTTGAAACAACCTTAGAGGGGGGGATGGGAAAAGGGGGAGGGCGGTTGTGGCGACGTACAAAACCAAACGGAGCGGGGAGGGAAAAACGGGAAAAAAACGGGTAACGCGGGGGGGGGGGAACCGGGTGAAGTAGGATCCGGCGCAAACCCCCACGGGAACTGGGATGGGGCAGGGCCAAAAGGGCAACGAACAAAAAACCCCCAAGTGGAACCAGCGACATGTGGGACCAGACAGAGTGGAAAGCACACAGGGGACAAGCCGCAGTGGGAACATAACCAACTGGTGGGGAAAAAGCAAAGGGGAACCAGCAAAAGGTGGAACCATAAACAGCGAACAAAGAAACCAGCGACCATCCCACCAAACGAACCAGACCAAACACTGTTGGGAAACCACAGTGCGAGCGGGCACCAGTCATCTCGGCTGAAGCGGGTAACACGGGCAACCCGAAAAAAGAAAACCACAGATCTAACGTTGGATAGAGCGCCCCAGATTGTTGTAAGGGGGGACGGACGTCTGAACGCACTAATAATGCGACTAGTGAAGGCTGGAGGAAAACACAAGGTGTGGAACCTTTAAAATGGGAAAAGGGACTCCAAGGGCGAACTCAAGAAAGATGGTGGGAAACAGGGCGAGGGGGGGGGAGACACAGTATTCAACACCTTTAAAGAAAAGGGGGCAGTTGACTAAAAACACACACGGGACAAGCATGATCGTCAGGTGAAGAACTCCGTGGGGTGGAGGAAAGTGTGGTGACCTGCCTCGGGCACAGGTGAAACCCGTCCCACATAACTGGCGAACTGAAAAAGAGAAAACTTGAAAAGCCTAGAAATGATGGCCGGAAGGGGTGTGAAAAAAGAAGGGGTTTTCTTATGGGTGTGTTAAAAAGGGGGGGCAGGGCCAACACCCTAGTGGTGGCAACCTTCACCCGTGTATTGATTTTAAACTGGCCGACTACCGCACACAGAAAAGAAGTACCTCCGATCCCCGCAGGAAGGGGGGGGACTTAAAGTCCCAAACCATTGGGGTGGGCAAGGCGGGTATTTTTTCATGCAGGGAGACCCTCGTTCACTCTAAACTGAAAAAATAGAGGAGAGGAAACAGTAAATTGCAAAGCCCTCCCGTTGTCTCCACCCCGACAAAAAAAAAACTCAGTAAGGAAAGTTGTGAATCCTGCGTCAAACTACCAAAGGGGGGGAAAACCTCCACCAAGGGGGGGCCTCATTTGTCAACTGATTATACTCCAAACGGACAGGGGGGGGGGGGGGGGGGGGGACGCCCTCCTACTGACGGAGGATACCCGGGTCACAACCCACTCTGAGTGTTGGTTGTGTTTTGTGGAAAGAGCTCTTACATCAAAAACATCGGTGTCCAGGTTCCACCGTTCAATCAAAAAAAAAAAGGACCAGGGGAACATTGCCAAAGTAATAGTTGAATGCTTTCGGTAAAAAAGAATAGATACAGGAAACCAAACTAAGTTTAAAACCTATAGCCAAAAAAAAACAGGAAAAGGAAAACAAAGCCTACTTAAGATAGTAAGGACCGGTGGGGTGGGGAACAATAATTACCTCGGACTGAGAATGGGCTCCACCAAAAAATTCATGGTATATAAACATCATTGACTCACGCATGGGGGTCTCAACTAGAGAAACAAAATAAACCAGATGATGGGGGAAACCCGCCTCGCGGTCAAAGGGGGACCACCCAATGGATTGTGAAAAATGTCCTTTATAAAACCGTTACGTGACCACCATTTTCGGTGATTAGACTGGGCGGGGGGTGAAGAAAAAAAATGGTCCACGTTTAGAAAGAAAAAAAAACTGCAAAAAAAGCGATAACTGGCTCGTCAATGAGGTGGGGGGAGGCGGGACATTGAAAACTTTTGGGAAAAAAGTACAAGTCTGGAAACTTGGAAAATAGGGGACTTTGAAAGGTGGACAGGGAAAAAAATGCCAAGGGGATCTTACGGAAAAGTCGGTTTAAAAACCACAACGGGGAACCGAAAGGGCAAGCACAGGATACACAAGGGAAGGAATGTTGTACTGGCAGGGCGTCAACCGGGGGGAAGGCCCTTTCATGGCCAGGGAAAGGCAGAATCATCCAAAAAAAAGCGATGGATATTTTGAGAAAAAAGAGGTAGGCAGTTCTTCCCCTGAAACAGGGAACTGGGGAGTAGGGGAAGCCGGGGGAAAAAAAACTCCCTCCTTCACTCATTGGATATTTCTTGGCCGGAGGGGAGGGGCAGTTGGGGTCTTTGTGTAAATCGAGGGTAACAGCTCAAAAAAATAGACCCCTGTCTCTATCAGCCAACAGAAAAGCGGCCTTGGAATAAAAGGGCGGTCAACGCACGTTCAACTTAAAACAAAATAATACACAAAAGTTCCGGGAAGGTATCCCTCCCTGGTGTGGGGCGCGACATTTCAAATCGGCACCGGTGGGAAGGGGGCTCACTCAGACCAATACCCGATAACAAATACATCTGAAGAACGCACAAAGGGTGGAAGACCCTGTACTCCCGACGTAATCGGTGACCCAGTGATCGTGGGGGGGTTTTGGACCTCACCTGGTTACTGGGTGAAAGTCCTATACAGCCCATCTGGGCAGACAAGGCTTTGTAAACTGCCCCAAACTCAAGGGGGAGCGAAAGTGCAGGTCGTATCAGGTATGAATGGGCTGCAAAACCTTACGATAAATCTAGGGGGTATGGAGGGCGTGAGTCATAACAAAGCCAGGATGCTCGAAGAATCGGGATTGCGAAAAACAGTAAAAAAGCATCGGTAAAGGGAAAATTGCTGCAATTGAGCAAGGAAACAAAACAAGCCGCGACCGATAGAACCAAAAAAAGACCACAGGTGTGGGTCCGTGGAATCGACCCGCAAGGGGGGGGGCCCACATCATGCACGGCAGGGGCGCAGGGGGTGTATCTCATGTGTCCAAATTCCTTTTTCGGGGGGGGAAAAAACCTCGGGGTCTGATTTGAAAAAAACAGGAACCCTAGTCCGTTGGGCCGCGGGGGGGAGAAAAGCCAAGGTGTGTCCACCGACTTACTATGGAAGGAATATGGAATCTTTTCAGGGGGAGGGTATGTAACTGCTGCAGGAACACCAGAGTCATGGGAAAAAAGACCTCTCAAGGGAGGGCTTCCCAGCGGTAAAAGCTTACTTACCGGAAGGTACAGCAAGGAGCGGGAATTTACTTGTATCGTGAGGGATTGGCTGCGTAACAATGACAGACCCGGTTAACTCAAGTCTCCTAATTTGAGCCAAGGACAAAAACTGCTCCAAGATATACAGAAAAGGGGGATAACCACAGTCTCTAATCGTCGAAGGTTGTCTCTCAGTCCCTCGAGAAAGATTCAGCAGTTATGTAAAGTTAGATAAGAGCCGGGGGCACCCGTAACTCAACAGCGGAACGTCGATGGGAAATCGCTAATTATACATGAGAGTTGTTGTTGGTGACCTGCACCTGAGAATAGAGATTTGGGTGTCTGGGGGGGGGGACGGGTGGTTAACTTTTTAATAAGTCAACCGAACCAATGCTCGGATGGCGAATGGTGCCAGGCAAGGGGGCCATCTCCTGAACGGTCTTCAAAAGCATCGGAGCAACAACCTAGCAGGCACTCATACTTACGGACAAGAGAAACTCTGAAAAAGTCAAACCGAAAAACGTCGCGGTCCAGTCGAAGGATTTAGCTGGGGGGGTTCTCAGTTTATTCGCTCTCATCAAGCCCCATGCCTACGCCCCCTTACATGATTTCCTCAAGGGGTGGTGGTCCCCCTGGGTTGGGATTTTCCCCACCCCCTTTGTCTGGGTGTTGGTTAGCCACTTTGTAGTACTGGGTTCCAGGGCTGGGGTTTACTGGGTTGGTGTGGTCCCTTGGGGGATGTGTACGGGAACTGTTTGTAGAAGTTTTAAGAAAGGGAGAAAGAGAAAGTGTGTCACTTTGGGCCCAAAAAGGGGGGGAAATGTACAAGGCAGGGGGGACAGTGGGGGACAAGTGCTGGTCATGGTTCCAAGGAGTGTGAAAATTGTTCCAAATGAAAAAACGGACGGTACCACAGTGCGGCTTGGGGGGTCTTTGCGGGGCCGTTGGGTCCTTAAACGTTCCATGAGATCAACAAAGCCAGGGAAACGGGTGGGCTCCGTAAAGGAAAAATTGTTTCTACCCAAGGAAGGTAAAAAACACAATCAAGGATCCTACTCCCGCCGCCACAGGGTTTGTTCCAGGGGGCTCCAACGGGGCACACTAACACCCGGTCAATCAAGCGCGGAAGCACCGAAATCTTTTGCAGGAAGGAAAAAAGTAAAAAAAAACAGGAAGCATCTGTGCATGACGTATAGGGGCTTACGCAACCGTGAAAGAACAGATACCGGGGTGATCCACAACAGTGGGGCGATGGGCTTAGAGGATGAGTCTTCACACCAAAACAACTGTATGGTGAAGGAAGGGGGGAGGTCATAGGGGACTTCCATCGAGAAAAGGGGTGTGGGATAAAAAAAACGGGACGGTGCTGGACCTGGACGAGGCCCGATACAGGGGAGAGCCTGCCCTTCGACTAAGATCCACGGTCCTCTTTTTGGGACCCGGAAAGCTTTGGAACGGAGCGGAGGGATGGAGGCGGGTTGACCTAAGGACACACGAAACTTCCGTGGCGTGAAGAACGAGGGAACCTTGGGTACGTGGGTTACCAGGGGCCCCAAAGCTACAACAGCCCGTGTAACGGAAAACACGTTGGGAGCATGTCCAGGGAAGGCAAAAACACAACCAGCATTGTTGAAAAACACATCCCCTCATGTGAAAGCAACGCCGGGGGGTTACCAAGAAAGGAAATTTAAAAACATCAAATGCAAGTGTGAAAAACCAGCAACTTGGGGGGAACCATCCACCCAAAGCTTCAACAGCATCACCACTTTTGGAAAAAATCCGAGAAACAACAGCCAAAGATAACCGAAAAAAACAAGCAAGGCCTGAACAAGACGCTTTTCCACCCTACAAATGGGTGCGGATACCAGAACCTTCATGAGTTGAACAGGGGAAAATCGTGTGGTCAGGCACATATACAAACCCAGCTACTACTGGGGAAACTCCGCGACGCGCACTCTTTGTCGGAACGCCTGAAGATGGAGCGCCTAATGCGCGAGTCAAGGTGGGGATGGAGGGACCCCCGTATAGCCTGAGGAAAAGCCTTACGCGGCACAAAAGCAGACTGGTGGCTGCAGGGAGGGTCATAAGCCACCCTAATTTCACCCCCGGTCCACCCTGGAGCAATCGGAGTAAAAAGCCGTCAAACTCCGTGTAACGAAGGGGAGGGGGGAGGAACTCTGAAAACCGTGGGTGCCGCAGGAGGGGGGGGGGGAACCAGGGGCTCCGGCGGACAACGGTTCCCAACTGTGCCGCAACGGGAGATAGAAAGACCTCGCGGAGACCGTCGGGGGGAGGGCGGGGGAAAAACAACCGGGATGGGGGGGGTGGGAGGGGAGCAATGGGGTGCAGGGGGGCCAACCGCGGTGGACCTCTGGCATTAAAACAGTTGGAGGTATGACTCGGCCCACAGCAACAGAACGGATCAGGAAACATGACCGCTACTCCCTTGAACATTGACCCGGGAAAAGGGGGCCCTATACCCTGATTCACTCGGGGAGAGTGTGGGGGCGTGGGCAAACAACCCGGGGGGGGGAAGCAAGGAGTCAGAAAAGGCAATTCAAAAGAAAGGAGCTTAACAAGCGGGGGGGGAAAAGGAACGCCCTCACGGCCCAAAACCCCCGGAGCAACTCGTTCAGCAAGGGAAAGCACTCAAGGAAAAATAAAGGACCAAGAGGGGGGTCTCACCGAACCCACCAACGGCAGATTGTCCTTGTACCTGACAGGGTGGTAGGGAACCACGCGGCGGAAGGAGCCCTGTGGCAACCACGACGGGGCCTGGGTAGATAACGGGATTAAGAGGAAAAAAAATGGGGACTTTCCCCAGGGGTAAAAAAAAAAAAGCCGACTGGTGCAAAAATGGAAAGTAATAAGCTGGACTTCGTACTGGGAAGTGACCAGATACATTAACAAACGTCTAGCAACGCGGGAAAAGACAAAGCCCATAAAAAAAAAAAAAAAAAAAAAAACGAGAGAAACAGGATTTTTTGTCAAGATACGCCGGCTCGCGGGGGCAAAAGAGCTCCGGCAAAAAAGCTGAAGAAAAAAAGCAAAGTTCCAAGACAAGCCTCCATAAAATAGGCCTAGGAACAGTAAAGAACCAAGAGATTCACCAAAAAAGCGTCTCAAAGGGGAGAATAGGGGGTTAAAAGTCGGTCGACAGGGGCGTGGGAACCCCCGTTGCGGTTGGGGCCGGGGTTCTGTTGATCGGGGTCCACGGTGGGAGAAAAGAGCAAAACTGAAACACTGATTACTGGCGGCCAGGCGTTGCAAGGGGGGGGAGAGGGCGAATGGGGGGTAAAAAAGTGCGGGCGGCAGCCAGGTCGTGATAAACACGTGAGGTCGTGGGGGGGCAGGTGTGCAAGACACAGTGGGGGAAGAAGAGGTTGCAAACCCGGGGAGAGTTAACAAAAACACATGCCCACCGCCTCGGGGCAAAGCCCGTATTATTACTACAGGCGGGGGAGGGGGGTTTAACTGGCGGCGGGGGGGACAAGGCCACAGTCCTGGGTCCGGCGGGAAACAGACAATCTCTCCATCCAAAACAAAACAACAACAAACAAAAAGGGGGGGAGGAAAGATGGACATTGTGCGACAGAAGGACCGGGGCACAATTTTCGTGAGGCAGCAAGTGACAGGCAAAGGGCATTCCAGAAACCCAGGATCAAAGGGGGAAAAAGGTGCAAAAAAACGCACAAAGAGAAGGGGACTTGGGGGGCAGCGACGGTAAGCGGTCCGACGGGGGCGCGAATGCCACGCAAACGAAAAAAAACATTCGGTTGATCCAACGGTAAACGGACCGTGCCTAAAATCAACAGGAAAAAAGGGTCAACACAGCACGCATTTTGAAAAAAACACATGGAATCAAGGGCGTGTGCAGGGGGGTATCTCTGCAAAAGGTGAAAACCGCTCATCAAAAGCTACAAATCAGGGAAACAGGGGGGGGGAACCCGCGGTCAAAAAGGAGGGTTGTGACAAATCAAGGGGTTCTCAACAGGGAGACATGCCGGGTTGACCTCCACTCGTGATGTGTACTTGTAGGGCGATCCCAGTGGTCGCCTTCTTTGCGAAGGAAATCGCGAATCAAATTCTGGGGGGCTATCAAGTTCCTTTGGGAAAAACAAGCAAAGTGTAATCTAGGGGGGGAAGGCAACCACGGGGACTCCGGTGGGGGGAGCGGGGGAAGGCTCTCTATGGGTAAAAAGAAAGCGAAGTTGGCCGCGGACGTAAAAGTTTAAAAACCTGGACAAAGGGTTTAGCGGACCGCATTCACCATAAAGAGGGAAAAGACAGATAAACAAAAACCTAGTTGGGGTGCCAGGGGGAGCTTGTTCCGAACATGAGGTGGCTCAACAACACTCCTTGGGGGCAAGGATCAGGTCAAGTCGCCTGGTTTGGCAAGGGGTACCAACTAGGTTCCAATGGCTCAAAATCATTTTGACACCGAGTCCGGGAGTTTTAAAGAGGGTTACTCAACTGGAGGGGAGGCCCCTTTAGTGGGAAACGGGTAGCTTATTCAGTTCAGGGACGAGGAAGCGGGTACTACCTTACAAGAAAAAAAAACATAAATCATAGCGTCGTTTGGGCACAGTCGTCCCTGAGGGGGCACGTTAAAGGGGGAACGGTCTTCGAGAGGGGGGGGTTTGAAGTTTCGTTGAACGGGGGAGGTTTGTAGTGCGTTACAAACGATCACTCCACCCTGGTAAACAGGTCACTGCACCACCAGGCTCTTTGTTGTGCGGCCCCGTCCCTCCACAACTGTCCAAACCCTGTAGACTAGGAAAAACGGCGCGCATCCACCACCCAAACACACACCATCTGCCCCAAAAGAAGAAATAAAGAAAAAAAAAACAGAAATCGGACCCTATATAAATGAACAAAGACCCCACCCAACTAAAAATGCAACGGTGCAGCGAGTAAGGTTATTGGACCGGGTAATAACTGCAACTGGGGACAACGCTGCCGCCCCTTCACTCTTGTAACTATTTAATACATGCCGAAGAAATGGGAGGGGGGGAAGGGTCTTTGAGACAGCAGCTCAAGGGGTTCTGGACCCTGGTTTTCCCTAGGTGTTAGACTAGGCGGCAACAAAAACACCTTTCACCATTGACAAGGCAGAATTTGCCGGCGTCAAACAGCGATTTGTTTACCGGTAACTCCACAAGCACCATCGAAAGTAGATGCGCAGTGAAGGGAAGACAAATAAGAACTCCAAGCAGGGTTCCACGAACAAGGAGCAACGGCGCGCCAAACAGAGGGAAGTCAGAGCAAGGGAGGGTAGTCGGGTTGTGGTCTCGGGGGGTTTAAGAGAGCAAGCCCTGTCTACTTAAAGTTGGTACTCAAAGGGGGAAAAAACGTGGGTTTGCTGTGGGAAAAAAAAAGTGGGCTGGGGCCGACACAGGACTGTGGGCGGGGACCGCTTGGGGGGGGGGGGGAATGGTCCCGTGTGGGCTGGGGTGGTGAAAAGTGATGGGTAAGCACTTTCTTTTCACGTGGTTCGGGGTCAAATAGTCTTGTTGGAAACTTCTTCAGGGTCCAATAGTGAGTGGGGGGGGTAATCGCGGATGGTCCACTTCGGACATGTTTTTCCGGCACGGGCCGGCCCTCCTCAGCCGGACACCCCGGAGGGGCATAACTTCCTGACTTTGCAAAAGTACAAAACGTGAAAACCCCGGAGTCCACTGAAGGAGGACCTTGAAAAAGCCTCACCGCCGTGTTTGTAACTGCGAGGTCCACCACAACACTCAAACCAAGGACCGCCTCATAAAAAAGAAGCTGAATTCAACAGCCCTGGCAACTGAGGAGGGCACAACAAAAGGGAAGAGAGGAGGGCGTGCGGCCAAAAAAGAGGGGGGGCAACACCCGGACAAGCACCAAAACAAAGGCGGTGGGATACAACACCTGGAACAAAATGGCAGGATGAAAGTAGACTGCAAAAAACAACAACACGGAGGATTAGGAAAAAAAAAGAGTAAAATATGGTCCAGAACGGCCAAGGCGCCGCAAGGTGTGGTGAGTCACAAAACACGGGAAGGGGGATTCCTTCTACCTCAGAATACACGAGGAGGCGCTTCCTTGGGACGCAGGAGCAGGAAGGAGGTTGGGTAATCGAAGGTTAGTAGGAGGGCCGTTTGTAAAAGCAAAAGAAAGACCACAACACGGCTGACGGGGGCAGAAGGAAAAGAGGACCTGGGGAACAAAGTTTACCTGAATCCGGAGAGTGTACTCCCAAAAGGAAAGTAAACTTCTTACGAGCAGGCCCCACAGGAAAAACCGGACACAAGCAGTTTGAAAAAAAAAAAAACAAACGAATTGAAAGACAAAAACCATCCTGACATCAACCCCGAATGGGTGAATGACCAAAAACCTCGCACCTAGTTGTTAACAAATCCGCAGCACACAAAGATATAAAAAAAAACCGCCCCTTTGCCCCCATCAACCAACAGCAAAAAACCAACAATCTGTAAACCAGACAAAAAAAATTGGCCCTTGTGGGAAAAACCAGCCATGAAACGCAGCCGAGACCCAATGCGCCAGGCTGAGAGTTTAATCCTAGCCACACAAAACCGGGGGGGAATAGAGTAGGACTAAATCCTACGGGGGGGGGGGGGGGGTTGCAGTTTTTTGTCTGGGCATGGAAAGGAGTATGGAGACCAAAAAAAAGCCCTAATGCCGAGTCCATGAGAACAAGTGAGTACCGGTGAACTGGGTGAGATCGGGAACTAAAACACGGAACTAGCCATATCAATGTGACGGGGAAAAGTACAGCCACCTGATTTACGGTCCAGTCAAACTGAGCGGGAAAAAACAAAAAAAGTCAACCGGTGCAACTCGCTGACGGACGTAGGAACTCTACGAGTGTTGTGCATTGTTTGACCAAAAAT
>Ga0179593_1685054_pt1 | contig 22558 bp, 36 predicted proteins | sample CZODoug2_1_08_16_FD_185931 | JGI IMG/M metagenome (GOLD analysis project Ga0179593, IMG submission 185931) | Vadose zone soil fungal communities from Angelo Coast Range Reserve, California, USA - CZODoug2_1_08_16fungal (PacBio error correction) | ecosystem: Environmental > Terrestrial > Soil >...
GGGGAAGCTTTGACCTGCGGAAAGAGCGGGTGGGGGAGCTTAGTTTTGAAAGTTGGGACAGACAATGGACACGGACGTGAAAAATTAATGAGTAACTACAAATGTTCAGACCCAATATTTTGCCATTAACGGGAAGAAATTTTTTTATGGGACCAAAGGCCTCTGGAAGTCCAACATCGACTCATAATCGAACTTTGCAATGAAAGAAACTTCCAAGAATTGAAGATGCATAAAAAAGACTATTGTTGGGAGGCAGGAGAAAGGTTAAGGGGATAGAAGGAAATCCCATCCACCGGCCGCTTCATTGGGTTCTAAGAGAAGCCTGAACGAGAAAGGAATGGGGAGAAACTAGGTCCCAAAAAGCTTTGCCTTGAAAGGGCGGGGCCACGCGAATGTCAAGAAATCCTAAGAAGCAGGACAAACCGATGGGGGAAAAAACTAAACCCAGAAGGGATGTTACGGAGTTCCTTCGGTGGGATTGAGGATAAAGAAAAATTTGGGCCCTTTAAAGATGCTTGGGAGCCGGATAGAGCGGGACTATCACTGAAAGAAGGACGTTGACGATTCTTCGTGTTTCGCCAAGGAAAAGACAGTCTTCTAGGAATAGACTGGGAAAAACGCCCCAATCTGCTTTTCGATCCACAACGAAAAAAAAACCAGATATATGGCATGCTGGGGGAAGACCATAAAGGCCGGGGGGGGAAATTGGCCAACACAAAAACAGGGTTTAGCGATAAAACAGGTCAGGCAAAATCGTCACAAAAAAAAAAAGTCCAAGGGTTTTGTTTGGGACTCCTGAGCGAAAACACGCTTTGGATAAAGACTTCGTGAAAAGGATGCACGAAACGGCAGACGCGTAGGGAAAGAAACGATCGCTTTGGAAAGTTTGCAAGGTTTAGGAATATAGCAACGCGGTCCTAAACTATTAACCGAAAAAAAGCAAAAGGAGAGAGGCCAAGTTCCCAAGGAAAGAATGGGTTCTAAAAAAATGAAAGAAACGCAAAAAAAGACTTTTGGGAGTTTCTCACCCACGGAACACGGGTGAGTAAGTGCTTTTGTTTTCAACATCAAAGGTGAACCTTTTTTGGGGCCCTCAATGTGGGGTGTGGCGCTGGGGGGTCCTAAACTTGGGGAATGAACACCTGAAAAAACCTCACCTGATTTACGGGGGGAGAGGGTGGGAAACTCGGGCAGGTGCCCAAAATTGTGCAGTTGCAGGACCGAAAGAAAGTGGCAAGGGAAGGAAATTCGTTGGGATGGGAATGAGGCGAAGTGGGGAAGTTGAGGTAAAAAGGACAATCTAAAGGAAGTATAAGCAGAAAAAAAAACCAAAAAGTGACAAAGAGACAGAGGGGAGATGTTCCAGGAGGAGAAGGGGTAGGAGTCCACTAAAAGAAGGGGGACGGCAACAGGCAAAGCAGAACACGGTAACGCTGAAGCAGGAAAGAAAAGTTGAAAAAAAACTCGTCAAAAAAAGAAGCTTCCTGGGATGAAACAGCGGTGGAAGAGAGACGGGGTTGGGGGAAAGAAGTCCGACGAATCGTCGGCACTCAGAAGATGTTCGAAGGAAAAGGCCCAAGCACTGAGGAAAATCAGCATTTGGAACGGGGAATAGGGAAAAGGAGTCCGGAAAGGGGGAGCGCAAGATTGAAAAACCGTAGAGAAGAGAAAGCAAGGAATACGTGGGGAGAAGAGGAGGGTTTTAGGGAGGAGAATCAAAGGAAAACAGAGGGGATTTTTCATTAAAAAAGACAGGGGGGGTAGGGATTTTCCGGCTGAACCTAAGGTGGAAAGAAAAAACGTGATTGAACATAAATATAGGGGCTTCTCTAAAAAAGTGGTAAAGATGAGGTTGGAAGAACAAACCATAAAGGGGGAGGGGGGGGGGGGGGTCCCGGAAAAGGGCGCACTCTTCCCAGAGGGAAGCCTTTCTCAAGATTTGGACAAGAATCCAGTGGAGAAAACCTTTTGAGAAATCTGGGGTGCTAAGGAAAAAAAACCTTTCAAACCAAAAACCGAATCACGCGGCGGGGGAAAACGTTCAGGAAGAGAAGGAACACAACACAAGGGAAAATGGTAAAATTCCGTGGGGTAGACTAATTTCTAGGACCCCGCCCCTTGTTGAGCGGGGGGGAAGGTTCTGTAACTTGGAGGGGCAGTGTAGAAATCCGTGTCATGAAAAAAAAAAAAGGCAAAGGGACTGGCGGTCAAAGAATCTTGTTGAAGGAGGAACCAACTGTTAATCACGACGAAAAGGGAAGGGGCAGCCTCAGAACCAAAAAGGAGTATTAAATTGAAAAAGAAGAGGGGGGGGACAGAAGACGTGAAAGAAGGAAAAAGGGGACGACGCTGAAAAAAAGAAAACGGTGTGAAATTTTCAGAAGGGGTGACCCTAGGGGCCACTGGATTCGGGAGGAAAAGAAAAGACAGAAACTGAAGGAACATCGACTGGGTCTCCAAAATTCCAAGAGGAGAACAGGCCGAAAAACCGGAAAAAAAAGAAAAGGAAAGAGGAATGGAGGGTTTTGGCGAAAAAAAAAATCTTCCCGGTAAGGGGGGACCATAGAATAAGAATTTCGGGAGAAGGGGGTTGAGGCTGTGGTGGGGGAAGCCTCCAACTGGGACCACAGGGGGACTGGACAAGACACTGGGTTAGGAAGAAGTGCGTAGTTCCCCTTTCTTAAAAGAGAAAAAAAGGATGAAGAAAGAAAATAGTGGAAAAAAGACTTCCCCCAACTTGGTTTTGAGGGGGGGGACCCACTGGAAAAGTACAAGAGGCTAGCAGATCTCCGCCTGTTGAAAAAAGAAAAAACCAAAGAAAATTCTTTGAAAAAAAGAAAAGGGCAAAACCAAACCCCATGCGTTTCAAACGAAACTCCCAAAAAAAGGTTTGAACTCAGGAAATCGGTTTAAGGGGGGGACAGCCCGCACCGCTCTAACCAAACACGCCCCTTCACAAAAAGGGCGCAGAGGTTTATTCAAGAGGAAAAGGAATTGAAAAACCCTGATTAGCAGGAGGGGAACATGATGATCTTCAAGGGCAGGAAACGTGGGCGACACCTGAAAGATGGAGTGAGCGTTCGTTCCGGAAGGATTATCCTTAAAAGGAGCTCTTGACCGCAAGGGGGGCACTGAAAGTCGGGAAGGTCCTTCTCAAAAGTTAGAAGCGCCCACATCTACCGGGAAAAAAGGGAGGGTTTCCGGAAGTAACTGTCCATTTGGAATCTTTCCAGAGGGAAGAAAATCTCTCGTTCTTGAGGGATGTGTGGGGGAAGGTTGGAGCTGGGGGGGGTCCAGTAACAAGAATTCCAGAAAAATATTTTAGAAAAAGTGGAAAGGGGACCAATCTCACCAAAAGTCAAAAAGCAGGGGACTCCGCAAAATTGCACCCAGCACAAAACGGAAAAAACACCGTAAAGTGGGCAAAGTCCTCACAAGAAGCCCTCGGACAACCCCACCGCATTCCCCATACGCTTACTACGCCCCCCAGAAAGCCCGCCCCTAGGGGACTTGGGGAAGATCAAAAGAAAAAAAAGGTAAGAAGGGGCCTCCTCTGGGATTTACAGCTTTACAAAAACACCGATCAAGAAAGACACACCTCAAAAAAGGAAAACCGATTGGGGGCTCCCTCAAGGGGGATATGACCAGCTTGCTTAAACTTGGTGAAAAAAAGATAACCGATAGGATCATGTTTTGGAGAAAACTCGGGGCAAATCTACGTAGACCCCAGCACAGAAAGGGGCTTTATTAAAAAAAGACTTGGGGGGCGACTAAAACGGGCCCGGGGTGACCCGGAAAACAGTGTTTTTCAAAAAAAAAAGGCACAGTTGGATGTTAAATCCAGACGTCCACGCGAACCTCCTCAAAAAAGGGGCAGTGGGTTAGCGGGAGACCTCGTTGGGGTTGCCGAGGCGGGGGGGGGGTCTATTCTCTGAGCTTGGATTTAAAAAAAAGAGAGGGTGGAGAGCCGGGTCGTCTCATCAACGGTCAAGATTGAAAAAGGCGCTGTCCACACACGCAAGGATGGGAAAGAGGACTCCCGAAACATGCGTGGGGGAAAATCAACGACAGGGGTACATTTGGGGGGTTAAGAAAAAAGCTGTGGTTTAGTTGAACAGGGTTCCAACGGACCGAAGGGTGGGAGAAAAAAAACCAAGCACGGGCCACAGAACCGAAGAATTGCGGTTCCCAAAAGAGGATTGGACGGGGAGGAGACCTTAAAACCGGGCGCGCAGACACCTCACGGTTGGTCTGGGGGGGGAAAGCACTGTTGACGGGGACGGGGATTAAACAGGCATCTGGTGCGCTCAATAGGCTAGCAAAAAAGCATGGGGGAGCCGTCAGGGGGGGCTCAAAGGGGCGGAATTCGAGCGGGAGGGGTGGAGCTGGCAGGGGAAGGTGAGATACCCAATCAAAACAAAAAAAAAAAGAAAAAACGTGCCCGTAAGAAGGGGTGCCAGTAAAATCTGGAGAGTCGATGGCAAAGTCTTCTGGTTCAATTCCCGAAGAGGTTGGGTTGGTCTCTCTCCAAAAGGAAATCTTCATAAAATACCACAGGGGGGACGAAAGAATAACCGAAAGCTCCTCAGCAACAGGGGAAGCTAGAAAATTAATGATGTGGTTCGCCGTATGAGTGGGGGGAAAGCCAAAGGTAATGTGGGGCGGCGGCCAAAAAAGGAAAAAGAGGCCAAGGTTGCGGGACCAATATATGAATATTTTAAAGAGGTTAGTTTGCAGGGGGAGGTGCAGGGGCAAAAACCGAAAAAGAATAATATTGGGAGGAGGAAAAAAATCGGGAAACAGGCGCCCAATCGAGGAAACCCTTTGGGGTTTTCCAGTAGGGGGCCTCGGGGAAAAAGAAAGGATTGGGCTCCGAGGGAAATTCCACGTGAGAAGGCGCCAGACCAACGCCGGGAATTAATGAACAGCAAGACTCTTCACAACACAAAAACAGGATTAAAAGAGAATGGCGTTTTGAAAGTCAGTGAAAAACTGGAATAAAATGAAACCGGCATCCGGGCGTCAACCAGCAGGAACCTCAAGGGGGGGGGGGCTCGTTGGGCCGCCGAAGGGGGATTGGAAATATTTTAGAAGAGGCGAAAAGAGGCCCAGCCGGACTTCGGACCAGAGGGTGAAAAGGGGGAAAGCCGGAAAATTTCTATACATCAGGCACTTGCACTGAAAGAAGGTAAAATGAGGCAAACGAAGTCGCCTCGATGCCTGAAATTAGTGAAGAGTTGGGGGACCTCGCAATCGGGATGCATCAAAAAGGGGTTGCTGAAACGACCTGGAAAACCTGGGGAGAAACCATGAGCGGGGGACAGCTCCATGGTAGAGGGGATCAAAGGAACTGGATGGAATGAAACCAGATTTGGGGACCCAAGAGAGGGTGACAATCTGCAGCGGAACTTTTCCGCGGGAAAGGAATCTCGAGACATCACAGACAGGAAGCTTCCGGCCTTGATTTGGGAAACCACGTCAAGAAATACGTTAAAAAGAAAAAAAAACCAAATTGGCTAAGGGGCCGCTAAGCGGGGAAAAGAGAAAAAAAAAAATCAGAAAAGTCCGAATTCCCACCACGAGAGTGTCTGTGATGGGGGGCACTCGAAAAGGAGGCGACACTTCGAAAAACAGGGACTGAAAACTAGGGCAAACAGGCAAGTCAAAAAAAAAAAAAAGGATTTTATTTGGAACCCGCAAAAAGGGTCTTTCCAGGGTGTCCACCTGAGGGCCAGGGAAATAAAAATCATGGGGGAAGGAACAGACCTACGGACAGAGGGGGTTTCGCAAGAATATGCGTTTTCAAAAGGACACAATGAAGAAAGAAAATAAAACGCCCAAAAAATAAAAAAAAAGGGGGCGGAGGTGGCACCGCGAAACGCCAAACCAGCGGTTCTCAGAGAGGTTTGAAGTGGGAACATACGTTAGCCAAAAAAGAGAGGAATTGTTTTAGCGGACACCCAACTAAACAACTTTTGTCAATCAAAAAAAACGAGAGAAAAAAGCCCATGGAAACTGAAGGGGGTTATGCACGAATGCTCGGGCTGTTGGGAGGGGGGGGGGGAAAAAAAGCCAAAACGTTGGGGGAAAAGTTGGGAAAAAAACACTTTTTATCAAGGTCCCAGAGACGAGTATCGAGAAGGGGAACGCATTAAAAGAGGGGAGTGAGAGTGTGTGTGGGGGGGGGAAGATGAGAAGTACCTCTTTGAGGTTGGGTTCTCACGTTTACCGGTAAAAGGGAGTGCCCCGTGGGGGGGGGTTTACTGAAAGAACTTAAAAAGGGGGGCCCGAATTCTTGGGGTGTTCCGATTCCCTGTTGGAAAGGCTTGAAAAAACAAAAATTTAGTGAGAAAAAAGACGTTCTCTGGGGCCTTGGCCAAATGGGACTTAGTAGAACAGGGAAAGGGGGACGGAATATAAAAAGGGACTTCGCGAAGGGACTTCTGACAATCTAAAAAAAATCATGAAAAACCAAGAAAAGAAAAATGACGGGGGGAATGGAGATCTTCGTAAAAGGAAAAGGTTCCAGAAAATCTTGTCTGTCAACACACACGGGCCAAGGTGGGGGGAAAAAAAAAAAACGAACCAAAAAAATTTGGGGAAAAAAAGAAGACGCGGAAAAAATCAAGTCACACTTCCTCTGGAAGATGTGGTCCAAAGCCAAAAAAGGTTGGTACGAGACGAAAAAGACGAAAGACATCAGAAGGCGGGAGGGACGTTCCACCGTCCAAGACACTTGAAGTGCAATCAAAGGGTTTCGCCGAAAACGGAAGGGTCGAAAAAAGAAAGAAAAATGGGGGAAACTCAGTCAGAAGGGGGATATTCACGTTTTGAGGAAGAAACCGGGGGGGGGGAGAAAAGCAGTTTTCAAAAAAAAAGGGGGTAAGGAAAAAAGGAGGGGATGAAACAGGCTTTAGAAGAAAAAACCGAACAGTGGGAAACGACGCCCCGGAAAGGAGACTTGAAAAGGGATTAAAAGGGTCAGAGGGGGGAAACCCGGAAAAAAAAAAAAAAAAATAAAGGGAAGGGGGGGCCGTAAGGGGGTCAACCACGGCAAAGGGAGGGGGGTTAGAGAGGATTGAAAAAAAGCTTGGGGGAAAACCCGGTCACGTCCAGAAAGGGGGGGGAAAAGGAGTGGCGGAGAAAAGGAAGGGAACAAAAACAAAAAAAACCGGAAAGAAAAGAGAAGTGAAGACTTTGGGGGAAAAAAACGCCAAACCAACACGCCTTGGAGGTTCTTTGTTTGAGGCACATGAAAGGAAAAGAATGGAAAAACAGGGGAGGGTCTGAGCCCTGGTGTAAAAAAAGGGAAAAAGGGCCGATGGCTAATGCAACCGCCGGTAGACTTCCCCCTGGAGGTTGGGAAAGGGACGCAGAAACCAAATGAGTTTTCCAAAGATATATCCTGAAGGGGTAGAGATCAACAACAAAGCGATCAAACAAGAAAGGGGGAGGGGAAAAGAAGGGAAGTCTCAGGGGAATTCTTGTCAAATAGTGCTGGGGTAAACATCCTTACCCAGGGGAACTAACCGTGGATGAGGGAAAGAAAAGACTTGGCGGTAAAAAGGAAAAAAAAGGACAATTTCTACATTCTCCTTCCAAAAAGGGAGAAAAACTTTACGGAACAGTATCGACGGTTCGAATTCGTCTAAAAAAGGCATGAACCCCGGTCCACAAAGGAAGGTCAAGGGAGGGGGAAAAAAGAGGGGGGAACTACGGGTTGGGGTGGGACGAAAACGTGATTGGGCGGGGGTAGAGTGGGGAAAGGGCGTTGAAAAGAAATCCGCAAACTAAGGGCTTTAACGAAACTGTTGTTTCTCTGAAAGGCAAGGGTAAAAGGGAAGAGGGCCAAAGATGGAAAAAAGGCGGGCCCTCGGGGGAGAATAAAAACTAACTCGGCCAACAAAAGGTATTTGGTAGGTAGGGGGGACAAAAAAAACCCACTGAGACGGGTGAAATACATTCATGAGGAAGCAGCAAAGGAGAGGACATATCAGGAGGGACGTATCGATACGAGGATCCTGAAGAGAGCAGAAAGGAAAAATCCCCTTAAGAAAACACCCAAAAAAAAAAAAAACGGGGTCATTTCTGGAGGAAAGCAAACTCAATAGGGCCCTTTTCAGATTCCAGCCCGCCACAAGCCTCTCTACAAAATACTCCCCCTCGGAAGGAAGTATACTTAGAAAGGAACCGTTGTTGGGGGGGGGGAAACAATCTGGGGCTCCGACTGTCTGAGAGACCGGGAAAATCCAAGACGAGATCAAAATGAGGGGAGGGACAGAAAGTGTGACGGGGGGGAAAAAGAACATTTTATCTTCTGGCGCCGCCTGAGTCAGGCAAGATGCTTGAAACCCACAAAGGGAACAAAAAACTGGGAAAAACAAAAAGAGGGGTTTTCAAGGAATCGACTTAGGGATGCACAGGAAAGGAGGCCGGGAATGAAAAGGGTCCTAAAAAAAAAAGGGGAAGCAGGGCCGTCTTTCCACGACAAGGCTTTTCTTCTGGGGGGGGCACGGCAAGCCCAAGAGGGGAAGAAGCAAGGGCGCAGAAAGTCTCGTCTCTTTTCTGGGGGGTGTGCGGTTGGGGGGGTGGCTGAGGAATGAAAGTGGGGGGGAACAGAATACATCGGGAAACCAAAGCCTCAAATCTTCGCCTCGGTCTGAGGAAAATGGTGAAAAAAAAAAAAATCAAAGAGGCCGAGGGACGGTGGGGGGGAAAAAAGAAGGGACTGCCCCAAAAGACCTCGCAACAGGAATGGAAAAAAAATAAAGAAAGGTTATCGAAGAATAAATCACTTCTACAGTAATAAAAGGGGGCCTCCAAAAGATTAAAGGGGGAGCGGGATTTCAAGGGGGGAGGGCGTCCTTAAAGAATTTCCCAAAAAACACCTAAGATCATCCAAAAAATCCTCGGCTTCCGGGGGCGTCGCCTAGGGAGCTCTATGGTATCGGGGGACCGAGAAAACCCGGGGGAAACCGACTTCCCCAGCATCGGAGGTACCAACCTCAAAAAGAAAAAAGACATACTAGGGAAAGAAGAGGGGGTGACATGGGGGGGAAAGGGGTTTGGGAAAGCCGGCGAACGGGACAAACGGGCGGAAGGGTTGATCAAAAGGGGGTTTAAGGCAGAACACACCATTCATGGTTCACAAGTCCTAACAAGTTCAACAAACCGCAGAGGGTGAAGTTTGCCGTGAAGAAAACAGACCGATTGGGGGGGGGAGATGGGGAAAAATATCGAAAAGGGAGGTATGCCTAAAAAATTGCTGCTCAACAAGGGCGGTCGTCGGGAAGGGTTTCAGGGGAACAGAAGAGGAACCAGAATCCAGGGGGAAGAAAAACGCACCAAGATTTGGGGAACGCCCCCACCATGGGTCCGGGTATCAAAAAAAAAAAAGGAAAAAAGACAGAAGGGAAAATAATAAAAGGGTTGGGGGGGGGGTTGAAACAAGACTCGGGGGGGGCCGGCCTTTTGGGGCGGGTCCGGGGGGGGAACCGACATAAAAGGGGAAAAAAAGGGCAAGAAAAAAAAAGAAGTTCCCTTGTAGAGGGGGGGTACTTCCCAATACTGATGGGCAGCAGAGAAAAAGAAGCTTAAGGACAATTGTGGGGGCGGGGGGGAATTATAAATTTACACCCTGGAAGGCGTCGGATGGGAAATCAAGAATGAAGGGTTATGATTTAGCGCCAGAAATGTTTTCCAACGGAAAGAGATCTTTGTGCGGATATAAGTACAGGGGAGGAGGGGTTATGAGAAAGATGGACGTGTCACGGAAACGAAGGGGAGTTGATCGTCTTCCCAAGGTCTCTTAAACGCCTGAGGGGTGGGACCAGCTCAAAGACGGGGGGATAGGACACAAGGATTCCCTGCTAAAGCAACCGAAGCAAAAAGGATCCCAAGAGGTGTCAGCGGAAGTCGCGACTAACGGGAAAGGGAGGGAGGTAAGAAATACCAGTAGGAAAAAATCTCAACGGAGGGTCCAGATCGAGGAGGTCCGTCAGGGGGGGGTTGGTCAAGGGAGGGAGGGGGGAAACATAAGAAAGTATTTGGAAGGGAGGAGATAGGGAGGGCGGAAAACCATCTTCTGCAAAACCGGGAGGGGGGTTTTTGACAATAGCTCCGGAAGGAATCGGCTTGGGGGCCCCCGCTGGGAGGTCTGGGAGAAAGAGAAAAAAACCCGCATAGAAAAACGAGGAAAAAAGATACACAGGAGGGAGAGAGCATGCGGGGGAAAATTCGAAAGGAGCCGAAGAAAAGGGCAAATCAGCAAGGAAGGTCACAAAAAACTGCGGGAGAAAAGGCATGAACCGGAAAAAAAACACTGGTTTGGGGGAAACCGCCTAAAGGGGAAAAAGGCACTAAGGGAGAGCAATGGGGGAAGGGATCTGTATGCAGAAAATTGATCCGCCCAGAAAAACCTCCCCCTACCGAGAAAATGCTTGGGACAAAGTCCAAATAAAGGGAGGGGAAGATCCTCCCAAAAAAAATAAAGGCTGCCTGAAAAAAAGGAAAGAACTCCTAATTAATGAGGGGGGGAACGGAAAAAGAGATGTTCAAGAAAATCAAAAAGGACGTGGGGGGAGAAAGCCCAGAAAAAGACTTGGAGGACTCCTGGCAGAAAAAAATGAAGGCGTGACGAAAGGGGCAGCGAATCAAAAAAACGGGGAAAGTGGAACCCGATCAAGAAAATATCAACAGGACTTCTGGAAAAGGTTCGAAAGGGAAAAAGTCAAGCCGAAAGCAAACCCATTAATGAGAATAGCCATTAAGAGACATCGGGAATAATCAAGAACTCGCGGGGGGGGGGAAGCTCTATGCGCGAAAAATACGAAAACAGAAGCAGGGAGTGGGAAAAGGAATCACCAGAAAGGAGGGAGGGGGGGTTTGACAAAAAAAGGGGAAAAAAAAAAAGTCCTCACCGGAAAGCCTGAAAAGTTCCGTCAACCAAGGTGAAACGAAAACACCACGAAAGTTCTTGGGAGTAAAGAAGGGAATGGGAGATAGGGGGGTTCGTCAAGGGGGAGAAAGGGGGGCTTTTTGTATAAGGGGAAAAGAATTCCCTTATCATAAGGGGAGAAGCGACTCTTGGGAAAAAAGGGGTTTAGAAACTGAGGAAAAGCAGGGGGAGGAGAAAAAAGGGGTGCAAACAAATCGGGGAGAGGATGTTCGCTTCAACGCAAACAAGGAGGCGTTTCTCCTGTGGGAATTATTGAATGCGGGAGAGGTGTGGTTAAGGGGGGAAAAAGGGAGGGGGGGGGGAGCCCGAAAAGGGGGAAAAGGGGGGTTGTAATCTCCGGCTGCCAAAAGCCATTATAAGTCTTGATGCAGCGGGAACGCGTGGGGGGGGGAAAAAAGAAGGAGTTTTTACCAGGACTTTGTGAGAACAAGGGAAGGCAAGAAGGGGAACACAAAGCCAAAAAGGAGAGAAAAAAGAGGAGGGGGGGGGGGGAGTCTAGAGGGAGGGGAAAAATCTTTTAAAGAATTGACTCCAAGAACAGAAGGGGGTGGAGGGGGGCGTCAAAAGGGTTGGGAAAAGGTGCGAAGAAGTTCTGGGGGGGACTGGACTCAACGTCTTTTGGGGGAAAATGCGGGGGGGAAAAAAGGACAACTGGGGGAATAAAAAAAAGAATTGTCCAGAAAAAACCTTTGCCCAATTTGGCGGTACTCCGAAAAAAGAAAAATGGTCGGCTGAAGAAAAGGGTACACTGAAAAAAGGAGGAGGACAAGAAGGGAGACCGAAAAGAGGATACGCTGGCGAAGCTTTCAAGAGAAAAAAAAGGTAGGGCGGAAAAAAAAAGAAAAGTCAAAAGCAAAAAAAATGGAAAACGTTAATCGAAGGGGGTCTACACTGGGAAAAAAAAACTCACGAAAAGTCGCTTAAGGACCTGAACATCGGTGGGAAGCAGATCAGGCAGCACTCAAACAAAAGAAGAAAAGAAATAAAATTGAAAAAGGATGCCAGGGAGAGGTGTCCGTGCGCACGAGGAAAGACCGTGGAGTCCCGGTGAAGGGGAAAGCAGATGTGGAATAACGGGAAACATTAAGGAGGGGGGGGTTGGCAGAAGAAGAAGGGAAGGATTTTCTGGAAACGCCAAAGGGGAAGCGGAATTTTGCAGGGGCCAGTGCCAAGGCGCCGAAGGAAAGAGCAGGATGGAAGAGTTCAGGGAAATGGAAAGGGACACTAAAACACGAAAAAAAAAAACCCATAACAAGGCGGTGGAGGGGGGGACAAACACTGGAAAAGGGGGAAAGAAAAAAAGAAACTGTAGAAAAGGAGAAACCCCGTTTCAAGTCAAAGGGTTTGCGTAGGGAAAAAACGCCGGTACACGAAAAAGAAAGTTGAAAAAAAAAGGAAGCGTGAAAAAACACTCCCTGGGGATGGGGGGGACTTTTTACCGGGCCAAAGGAGGTTGTAGACTAATTCGGAAGAAAAAGTCAATAAGGGGGGAGGGGTAAGGAGAGGGACCTTGAAATGCTAGAAAAGGAAAAAAACCGCTTTTGCGTACGCCAAGAAAAAAAAAAAAAAAGGGGCAGGATTTTCCCAACGTGAAAAAAGGGAATGATGTAACCTAGAAAGGAATTAGCAAGGAGGGGGGGGGAAGGAGGAGGGAAAATAAAACTGACCAGCTGGGGGGGAATCTGACTCCAGCCGGGAAGGATCTACGCTGGACAATAAGAAATCGCCAAAGATTTAACTGAAAAAGGAACAAGGGGGAGGGGCATAAATAAAAGGGAAAAATCATGGTCCCCTGGAAAAAAAAAAAAAAGAAAGATCATAGGAGGTTGTGGCAAAGAGAAAGGGCTACCTTTGAAAAAAAAGTGGGGGAAGGGAGTTTTGTAAGAAACTGTTGGGGAGAAAATATCCCGCCAAACGAGGCGGGAATGTGTCAAAGGACCAGGAAAAATTTTAACGTTCGGGAGAGTTCCAAAATTGGAGCTACGGCCAACCCAAAGGGGGGGGGGGGGGCTGAAATTAAGGAACAATCGGGGGGGGAAGGAGAGCCCAAAAAAGAAAATCCTTGGCCCGAAACGAGATCGGTGGGGGAAGTCAGAAAAACAAGGACAGAAGAGGGTCCTGAAGGTTTGAAAGAGGCAGCAAATCTTTTTCCAAGTCAATCAGCCCGAAAAAGACTCTCTAAAAAAAAAAAAAAGAACCCGGCCCTGAAGGAAAACTTTATTTGGGACAATCTGCGGGACCCCAAAGGAAAAAAACGAAAAAAAAAGGAGGGGAATGGTGCAACTGGGGGGCCGGGAAAGGTATCCTTCTGGGGAGCGCGAAAACATTTCGTCGGCCGGAGGGGGAACCCCGGATAGGAAGAGATGGGGGGCAAAACTCAGGGAAAAAAACCCAATCCGGGGAGGGGGGAAGGGAAAGTTGAAAAGAGAAAGGAAAGGAGCGTCCTCGCCCGGGTGTAGGAATCTCTCAAAAAGAGGAGGGGAAACCACTTTTTCGGGAGAGGGGGAATCTGATACCTGTAGGAAAAGGGAGGTGCCATAAGATTCAGAAAAGCCCTTCTCTTGGAAGGTGGGGGGTTTTTCAGGGACAAGGAAGAATAGCAGAAATATTGGAAGAAGGAAAGCCTCCACAAATATGGCCCGGGAGAAAAGTCCGAGGGACCCAGACGGACCATATAACCCGGAAGAGGGGGGGGGAGTGGGTATCAAAGAAGACTCGACACAGAGGAACACCCAAAGACGTTGTATGCCGCCAAAACTGATCAAAAACTGAAAAGGATCTTTAAAAAGGGGAAAAAAGAAACCCTCAAAATAGGGAAGAAAACGGTGGCGTTGAAGAAACTTGGACGGACTTGAACAAAAAAACAGGAAGAGAAGGGAGGAAGATTTAACTCGGGAAAAAAAGGAAACGGTATAGGAAAAAAAAAGAACGACCTTGGGAAAAAGATAAAATCGGGGAAGGCTTTTTTGTAAAAAGCGCACCGGAGGCATCACATAAGGAAAGGGGGGATAAAATGGCCTTTTGTGGGAAAAAGCCTCCGGGAAAGACAAACAGGGGAAAGGGGGGGGGTCGCAAGGAAAAAATGGGGGGGGGACAAAACGCAAAGCACGTATGTCCCAGAAATGAGGGGGAAGGATAAGGAAAAGGTTTGGGGGAAAGGAAAATGAATCCACATTTTCCAGGGGGAAGGGGAGCTCTAAGCTGTGAAGGGGCCGAAAAACGAAAGCATGTCCTGAACCTGAGGGGTATGGAGGAGGAAGGCAATGGGCCGACAATTTCCCCCAGATGGAAGGACTCCCAAACATTGGAATCAAGAAACAAACCAAAAAAAAGTAACAATCATGGGAAAAGTTGGTTAGGGGGGGTAAAAAAAGGGGGGACCTGAACCCGTTGAAGAAAAAATTCGAGTTCACCCAAAAAAGATTTGGGGGTTAGAAAGAACCACTACTGAATGAGAAAGAGAGCCTTATAAAGCTGCGGTGGGGGAGGGGTGATAAAAAAGGGGCTAAAACTATGGAAAGGGGCTCAAAAGAACGCCTGAATGGTGAGAGTATGATTGAAGAAAAGGGTCTTAAAAAAAAAAAAAGAAAAAACGATATGAGGGGGAGAAAAATCCTGGAAACGGGGTTCACGAAGGGAGGGGGTATCGCTGCCAGGGGCGAAACAAACGCGCTTAAAGGGGGAGCAAAGGGAGCCAGTAGGGGGGGGAAACTCCAAACAACTGTTCTAAAGGCAAGCTGGAAAAAAGAAAAAATCCATCTTGAAAAGGACAAAGAAAATAATTATTCGCTGAAGGGTGGAGGGGGGGGGCCCTTCGCCAGTCGTGGAGCCGCTTGAAAAAAAAAGCCGTTGGGAGGCAACGTGAACAGCCATAGGTATGGGGGTGAGTTTTTGAGGGGAAAAAAAAGGGTGCTATAAAGTCAGAAATACCGCGCTAAGAGGGGGTGGTGCTAAGACTGGAAGTCAAAAGAAGGGGGGGGGAACACCGGGGGGGGGGGAAGGGAATTTGTGAAGAACTAGGGAAACGGCTACTATTAGGTTCCTCTGGGGGGGTACACGTAGATCTGGGCAAAAAAAAAGGAAATGGAAAAAGACCGAAGGTCTCAAAAAAGGGGTCAAACAGAGCTAGGAGGCAATGAATTCATGCGGGAGCGCCCCATGAAAAAGGGGAACGAAAGGCGGGGGAAAAGACCATATGAAAACATTAAAAAAAAAGGAATTTTGGGGGGGGGGGGGGGGGGTTTGAAGTCGAATGGAAAGCTACAGGGGAAGGGGGACGGACAGGGGATCTTCGGTGGGTTCTGACAGGGGGGGGGGGTCTCCCATAACATTAAAAAAAGCCACTCTGGACCATGAAACTATCTTTACCCGCACTTAAAAAAGTCCTTGCTGGCAAAAAAAAGGCAGGGAGAAAAAGAGAACTTCCCCCCAAAAAAGAAAATTAAGGGGGAAATGCTGAATAAGGTGGTTAGCTTGTGCCAAAAAAAAAAAAAAAAAGCCCCAAAAGGAAAAAACGAAACATTTGGGATGAAAGAAGGAAGAGGACTTGGGGGGGGGATTACGGGGAGGGGGGAAAGAGACATGGCCAAAAAAAGACCCAATACTTCATCGGTGAAAAAAAGGTGGGAGATCCCAAAGAGAGGAAGGAAAGAGACCCAGCGATTCCCGAAAGGGAAAAAAAGTCTGTCAATAAAGTCACCCATTCAGGGAGAACCCCCTATTTGAGGGAAAAAAAATCTTTTAATGCAAAAAAGATCTGGAAGCTAGCGGGGAAGACTCACCAAAAAAAGGAGTGGGTCACCGAAGGAAAAGGTTGCACGTGAAATCAGGGAACGCCGGGATGACGAAAAAAACCCTGAAATAGAGGCCCAAACCTAGGGGAAAAAAAAAAAAACAAAAGACGGAAAGGGAAAAAAAAGACCGGGGGGTAGGTTGAAAGGAAAGGGGGAAAAGGACCCAGAAAGGACGAATGAAAAAGGTTATCATCTGAAGGACCAACGCTTTTTCGCAGAATGTTAGGGGGGTCGCTCAAAGACATCGGGAGACACGAAAATCACAGGGCCGAGGAGGTCGATCAAACCCCGGAGGGTTCCCTTTTGAATTATGATTAGAAATAAAGGTTTTGAAAAGGGGGGCAAAACAAGGGGGGGGGGGATCGGGCAAACCCAAACTCCTTCAAGGGGGGGTAATCTAAAAAAAAGACACCTGGAAGAAAAGAAAATTAGGGAGTAAAAGACTCTCAAGGGGGGGGGGGGTTTTTAAAAAAAAAAAGCCGAGAGTTAATCTTTTGTGCAGGGTAACCGCGGGAGGCGCAACGGGGGAGGGTCAAAGGGTGCGGAGGTTTAAAGAGGGGAAAAAAGAGGACTCCCACATTAGGGGAGACTTTTGTGTCTCAAAGGGTGGTAAAGAGGGAAGGTGAAAGCCGAGGTATTTGGAGGACCTCACCGTCAGTGGGAAAAACGAAAAAGGTCTAGTGAAGGACGGGGAAGGACCTGCAAAAGGGTTACGTTAGATTAAAAAGGCCTTCCGAAACCCAATTTTGAGGGGGGAAAAACATATGAGGGGAAAAGGTTCCGGGGGAAGAACGGAATGGGGGGGGAGAAGGGCTTACAAGCTATAAAAAACCCGCAATACAAGAACTCGGGGGGGAAAAAGGGGGGCCAGCTGAAGTGGGGGAAAAAAAAACCTTGAGGACATGGTTTAAAAAAGCTGAGCGCTTGCTAACTTGGGAAAAAACGGCGAAGGACGCCCTCAAAAAAAAAAGTCGCTTTTCACTAAAGATCATCTAAGGGGAACAGAGAAAACCAAAAAGGAAAATCGCCAGAAAATGTCGGAAGGGGAAAAAAGAAAAAAAAACAATGCCCTTGAATGCAGACCATGTTTGCGCGAAAGAGGGTCTGTGGGGAGAGCGAGATTGAGAAAAAGGGGAAAAAAACTGGGGGGTTGGGGAGAGGAAAAACGATGCGAAGCATTTCAAAGAGTGAGTTTTCAGGAACCTGGGGTAAGCGGAGAGAGGGAGGTCAGAACAAAAAGGGTGGAGAGCAGAGACTGGGGAAGAACATGTATTTAACCCGAGGGGGGAACCCTTGGGGAACCCACCCCAAATAGAAAAAAAGTAGTGGGGGGAAGCGGAAGTCCATAAGGGCCTCGCCAGGAAATGTACGCCCCTTGGAAGAACCCGGTTGAAAACAAAACGTCAAAGAAAAGAAATGGGGGAGGGGAGCCCATGACTTGTGCAAAAGAAGAACCGCTAAATCAACGAGGAAACACCGGTAAAAGGAAAAAGGAAGTCTTTTTTTGACCTAATGTCTGGGGGGGGGGGAAAGAAAAAAGGGTGTAAGAGTTCCAACGCCGGAGGGGGGGGGGGGGGGGGGGAAACGCGGAATTTTTCTGGAGAAAAAGTATTGCCGGTAAGAAGAACCGTGGCGATGCTCAAAAAGCAACCCTAGGAGGGACGAAGGGAAAGGGAGGGGGGTCAGTAAAGGAAAATAATTAGGGAAAAGAAAGAGGGACTCCTCAAAAAAACAACGTAGTCTTATTAAAAAAAAGAAAAAATGTTTACATCAAAAAAATGTTGAAAGGAAAAATCAAAAGGAAAAAGGAAAAGGAGGCGTTAAAAGGGGGGAATTCTAGCAGAGGGGGGGGGGGGGATAGCCATCTCACGATTCTAAAGGCAATAAGCAGACAAGAGAACTTACCAGGGACGGGGACACAGCTCTTGACAAAATTCGACAAAAAAACAGTGACAAAAAAAGGAAGAGATAAGCAATAGGGGCCCTAAAAAGGAAAGGGCTTTACCGGCGCCAGTGATTCGTGTATAGGGCAAAGCCTGGGGGAAAAGAAAAGACTCAAGGGGGGGACGAAAAAAGGTCCGCCAAAAAAAAAACGTAAACGGACGCGATCAGTATGGAAAAAAGGGCAACGCCGTGGTCGGAAAAAACAATGGAGGAAGGCAGGGGGGAAATCTCGGGGGGGGGGGGGGAGACTTCTAGCATCAAAAGGATCTTTTCCTCCGCCAAGAAATCCAAAAGGGCAAAAAAAAGGAAAAGGACAGCTAGAAAAAAGAAAACCCCAGGGGGATGGGAACTCATCCTAATGTTTGAAAAGGACTCGGGCGTCCTAAAAAGAGGTTAAAAAAAAAAAAAAAAATAAGTATAGCTAGTAAAAAGAAAGGATTCCGAAATAGCTGATTCTCGGCCTCGCGGGGCGGGATGAATTCTGAGGAAAAACTACACGGGGAAGAAAAAGAACGATCAGGGAGGGGGGGCGGGGGGGGCAGGATTTGAAAAAGGGGGGGGGGGGAAAAGAAGACATTTATCTTTTCAGGAAGCCCTTAGGGGATCCGGGACAACAAAATGGAAGGATGGGGAGTAAAGGGAACACCGCATTAAGGGGAGAGAGGGGGTTTTCTTTATCTTACATCCGCCCTTAAAAAAAAAAAGACGAAGAACCGGAAAAAATTTACCAAGAGGGGGGAACTCCAAGGGACGCCTAAAAATGGGAGGGGGAAAAAAAGGGGGTTCAAGACGTGGCCAGAATGAAAAGAACCACTGGGGGTGGAAAAAACACGGGGGGGGGTTTCTGGAGGGAAAAAAAATTTTGTAAAGGAAGCCCATTCGCGAATATTGCCAGAAAAAAGGACCAATAGGGAAGGAGGGAGAAAAAACTCAAAAAGGCCCCCAAAGGGAGAAAAGCCCTCTCCTCTCAAAATTAAATCGGTGGGGGAAAAAGTGGGGGGAACAGGGGAAAAACTCATTAGGGGGGGGAAAAAAAAAAAAAAAACGTTTTCTTCCGCCAACTAAAGCCACGGCGGTCCACGGAAGAGGAACGGGGAAGAAAAAAAGAAAAAGGAAGTTCCGTCAGATCTCTTCGGGGGGAAGGTACACCAACTAAAAACACTCTCAGAAAACGAAGCCCGCTCTAAAAAAAGTGTTGTGGAAGGAAGGGGGGGGACCTCGTCATGTTTTTGGAAAAAGATTAAAAAAAGGGCAGTCGGCGGGAAAAAATAAAAAAAATCAGCCGCCGGGGGCAAGCAAATTCTGGGGGCTAAAGAGGAACCAAAAAAACGGTGGAAATCACCCCATGCCAGGGTTTGGCAAGGAGCACGTATGGGGAAGAGAAAAAGGGGAAACAAAAAGCAATCCGGGGGTTGAAAAGAGCAATGGGGGGCGATAAACGTGGGTCCGAGTAAAAAAAGGTACAAAGTTGGGGGGTTGGGGGGGGGGGGAGGGAAAAAACTGAAGGAACGAACCGCGGGGAGGGCGTCGGTCGAGGAAGATTCTCTTTAGGACAGGCTTCAGAATGAAGGCCGAATTGGGGGTTATCCTCAACGACGGAAAAAAAAAAAAGTAAACAGACCAGGTCTGGTGTTGGGGTGGAAAAAAAAGGGGGTGAAAACCTTGAAGTTCCGGTGAGGAAAACGAAAAAATCACAACCAAAAAACAAGCAAAAAAATTTCTTGGAAGGGGGGGGAAAACACTCCTGATTGGCGTATGCTCGTCGAAACCCGAAATCACATAAAGGTGGGAAGGGAGGGGGGGGGTCATCGGAAACTCAATAGGAACCCTGCTTTTGTAGATTGAAGCCGACTGGAATTAGGGCAGACTCAGTATGAAAGGAAACCAACGAAGGAGGTATCGTTGGACTTAAGGTTGGGATCGCGGGTTACAAAAGGAGCGCGTCCGGTCAGGGGTGGTGAAGGACCCAAGGGGGGAAACGAAATTAAGGAAAAAAACAAAAAACACGTGGGCTAACGGGATCCTAGGAAAAAAAAAAGCCAAGCTCTAAAAGGGGAAAAAGCCGAAATGGGGAAAAACTGGGACGAAAGTTGGGGTTTTTGGTGCTGGGGAACTGGGGGGGCCGGGGGAAAGGTTTATCATCCGTCTCGGGCAGCCGTATTTTATAGCGTTGGAAAAACGGGAGAAAAAAAGATGGGCCCAATGTTTGAAAAGGGGGGGGGGGGTTTTTCTGGGGTTGGCGATAGAAAAAGCAATAACGAAAACAGAGTACAGAGGGGTTGGGGAAAAAAAAATAGGCTGAAGTTGCAGAGGGAAAAAAAAAATCCCCGGCACCCTTTTGGGAAAAATTGGGGGGGGCCTGCTTGGTGGAAAAAGAACAAAACTCTAAATTCGGAAAAACTCACACAAAAGGGGAAAGATTTTCGCTGACCAGAGAGAAATCCAGGAAGAGAGAAAAACAAGGGAAAAGAAAGGGGGGATAGTGTGTGGAATTCCCTTGCTTGGCAGCGCCCAGATCTCCAGCCAGCGGACAAAAACAGAACACAAAAACAAAAGGAAAAAACAGAAGGGGTTGGTGCAAGAGGGGGGGGGGGCTCCGCCTATCCCCGCGAGGCTTCGAAGAAAAAGAAGAAAAGAGGTTAAAATGAATTTGAAGAGGGAACCCATACAGAAAATCCCCTACTAAGGAACCAAGAATTAAAGACCATAAGAAAAAAGTCCAGAGACTTGAGAAAAGGCTTACAATAGGGACGACTGAAGAAAAAAAGCCAACCGAATTCAAAGAAAGGTTCATGCAGGAGGGGTGGGGAAGGGGGCCTCGCTCGGGGAAAAACGGTGTGTGTGTCGCCAAAAACGGGCCTTCTACACACATGGAATTAGGGGAAAGGGAAACTGGGGGAAAAAGAATCCCAATTGAAAGGGAGAAGGGCCCAGATTTTGATACATCCCAAAAAGTATTATCATAAAGCGTCAAGGGTCAAGGAAAAAAGCCTTGGGGACACCAGAGGATCTCGGAAAAGGGGAGAGCAGGAGTAACAAGGGGAAACAGCTTTGGAGAAAAAGTGCCAAGCCGCGCCAATGAAAAAGCCCAACGCGGGATATTAAAAAGAGGGAAAAGAGTTGAAAGGGGCCGGGGGAAAAAAACGTTATGCGTCGGCAAAATCAACGTCAATCCCTGGAAAAAAAAAAGGCCAAACCGAATTGAAAGAGGGACGAAAGGGTATGGGGAAGGGGGGAAAGGGAAAAAAAAGGTCATTGGGTGTTTGGCAAGGGGGGAGGAAAAAAAAATCCCTTTTGCTTACGGATTGAAGCGAAGCAAATCGACGACGAAGCAAGAGAAAACAAAAATGAAGGGGGAGGCAAAGGAAAATCCTTGCACACTGCAAAAAAAAACAGAGGGGGGGGCCTGGACTGGTCGCTTCAAAAAGCGCCTATGCGTCTTAAACGAAAAAATTGATTGAACGTTTAAAAGGGAACCTTGGGAAAAAACAGGGGTTTTGAAAGAAGGTAAAAAACAACTCCTTCCCCAGTTTTAATCTCCGGGGAAAAAAAAGCATTTATAAAGAAGCAAGAGGAGTCAAAGAGGGTTGGAAAAGAAAAAGGAGCTATTTGAAAACAAACAAGGGTGAGAAAGAGGTCCTAACTAAGGGAGCTGCTGGAGCAGATATGCCTCGTAGAGGACCACCTGAAGAGTGATAAAACAAAAACTTAAAAAGCGGGGGGGGGGAAACTCACAACGTGAGGAAAAAAAGGGACTTTTATAGAGGAAACTCAATTTCTGTACACCCGAAGGCGGGGGGGGGAATGATCCCAAAGAAAAAAACCTGAAGGGAACAGAGGGGCGTTCGCAAGGCTTACGAAAAAGAAAGGGGGGGGAAAAAGATGGGTGCGGCCGGGGGAATTTCTTTGGGTACTCGCGATGGGTCAAGGGGACAAAAGACCTCAGAAAAAAAAAACAAAATTAACCAAAAAAAGAAAAAAATGGTGGTGCGTCTTCTGGCAAGGGTCACACGAAGGTTTAGGCAAAAAGGTGGGGGGTTTTGCCAGAGCAAGACAGAAAGCAGGGGAAAAAAAGGTAAGATACCTTTCAAAAGGGAAAAAAAGAGCTCCCCTAATCTAGGGAATTTTCCGAAAAATGGGGAAAGAAAGCAAGAATATATATCCGCGCTAGAAACGAAAGAAAGAAAAAAAGGAATAAATGTGAAAACCTTGAAAAGGGGAAAAGAAGGTTGTCGCTCCGATGAAAGTGGATTCCTTGGAGGTTAGCAATGAAAATAACGTGAAGAGACGTGTTGGAGAAGAAGGAGTGGGGAGGGGCTGAAACCCGAGGGAGCATCTGGGGGGGGGAAGAAGAAACTCCGGGGGGGGGGGGGAAAGACGGATTTGCCAAGGGACTGGAAGGCGCCCTAAGGGGGAGCGGGGAAGAAGGAAAGGGAGAAATGGGGAGAAAAAGAAGGGAAAATTATTGAGGGGGAAACCCGGGGGGGAGAAAAAGACCCTAAGGCGTTGGCCGTAGTTAAAAAGGGGGGGGGAAAATACCTGAGAAAATTAAAGGGGAAAGGGGGGGGAGAAACGCCGGGGGGGGTGCTGAGAATCACCACTCCTTGAGGGCAACCGAATCACTCGGACAAAAAAGGCAGTAAGGGGGTGGGAAAAAAAAAAACGAGGGGAGGGACCTTGCCAGGCAAGGGGGGAAAGGAAGGTTTTCTGCACGCGCACACTAGCGGGTTAAGTTTTATAGAAAAAATATTTGGTGAACTGGATGCATAGTGCACCGAGGAAAAGGGACCAAAAGGGAAGCAAGGGAGCCAAATCTGGGGGGGAAAGAAAAACGAAATATGAAAAAAATGGAAAAGAAAGAAAA
>Ga0179593_1447144_pt1 | contig 22555 bp, 42 predicted proteins | sample CZODoug2_1_08_16_FD_185931 | JGI IMG/M metagenome (GOLD analysis project Ga0179593, IMG submission 185931) | Vadose zone soil fungal communities from Angelo Coast Range Reserve, California, USA - CZODoug2_1_08_16fungal (PacBio error correction) | ecosystem: Environmental > Terrestrial > Soil >...
GGGGCTACGAAGAGGGGAAGATAGATTCAAAAGATGCCTCGATATTGGGCTGAAAAGACTTCAGGGCAGATTTGCGCACGGGGGGGGCAAAGGGAACACCGAAGAATAGAAAGTACGAATTGGGTTAACGGGGGGGAGGGAAAATAAACCAGCTTCGAGGGACGCGAGAGGGGAAGAAGACCCGCAGAATCGGAGGGGGGCCCGCCGCAGTGGCCATCGGGCGAGTGGGAAATGCGCAAACACCGGCGGTCAAGATGAAAAGGAAGGGGAATCTTGAAGGGGGGGGGCTGTCACTACAAAGGAGAAACTCTCTCTCGACTATTTCACAACAGAAATAAAAAGAAATACATTCCGGAGAGCGCGGCAGGGCCGTCCGCACGGAACAATCGAAGGAAGAAAGGTCTCGCCAAGGGAGAAGGGGGGGAATTGTGAAAGAGAGAGGAAACTAGCAGTAAAAAAGGATCCCGAGCAGAATGTTAAAGTGAAGGCCATCGGAAGGGTGGAGCCGGGGGATGCATTGGGTCAGGGGGCGCGGTTCAGCGATGGGGCAAAAGGGAGGGAGTATTCTCACGAAAGAGAGACATAATAACTGGTAAAAAGAATCAAAACACCTTATTGAAAAGAAAAGCGGGTTGGACGGCAGCGGCGAAGGCAAAACCCTCAAATAGGAGAGGGGCCGAAAAAAATGAAAGGGAAAAGAACCCCTTACTGGGGGGTAAGGGGCCTTCAACAAGGAAATGGTCCACGAATACGGAGCAGATCTAAGCATCTGGCGAATCACGTTCATGTCTCGGAAAGGACGGAGGGGGAGGAATTGGGGAAAGGGGGAGAAACTTTTACGCCATGTTGTTAGGCGGTGAAAGATGTTTGAGGACACCATCTAGGAGGTGTGCGCCGAATGTTCTCGGCCGCGCAGGCCGTTGTGCGTGGGAACCGGCAATGGCTCCAAAGGAAGAACTGAAAGAGGACAATTGATGGGCGCTCTCTTGTGGCGACAAAAAAATCTAGAAAACCTGACTGACAAGAGGGAATGGCAGTTTTGCTGACCCAGCGCAAGCAAAGGGCGGGACTCTTCAAAAAAGAACCTCCCAGCTAAACCTCCCAGGCAGTTACCAATTTTGGCTGTCGTCTCACACGGGAGGGGGAGGGACGAGGGGAGTGGGATTTACGTAAAACCTAAAAGAGAATATGTTTCCAAAGAGAAGAAAAACAGAGGAATAAAACAAACCACCATGAGATCGTAGTCACGTGCATCATCCGGCCACACATAAACTTGAAAAGGAGAAAAGGTGGTCTCAGATAAGGGAAAAGAAAGTACGTCTTTATCTGTTCAAATCCCAGTTCGGCGAGATAACTGACTGCGGAAAAAGTTTCATCGCGTGGAAAGGGACAGGATTTGACTCAAAGGAAAGAACTAGACGAGCGTACAGAAAAAAGGATGAAAACGGGAAACTCTTGGGAGGGGGCTTCTCTCCCTCAAAAAACCCATGTCAAGGGCGGAAACAAAATGAGATGGCGAAAACACAAAGAATGGGCCTAAAGAAAAGGTTGACTCCAAAGGAAAAAAAAGAGACGCCGCCAAGGGAAGAAAGAAGCGACAAGAAGATAAAGGGGGAAAAGATGAGACAAGAAAGCAAACCGGGAAAGGTAAATGGGATCGGGTCAAGGAAAGAAAGAAAAAGAAATCATGAGGGGGGGGGGGGAAAAAGAAAGCACATGGAGTGAACCAAAAGGCAGTCTCTTTAGCAGGGAAGGTGGACGGGTTGGGCGCGTTTCGCAGCGTAAGAACGTACTCCGCGAAAAGGGAAAGGGTTGAAACAGGGAAATACGCAAAAATCGGTCGTTCCGTCATGAAAAAAACATAGGAGCAAGTAGAAGTGAACAAAAGTGTATCCCGGGACCAAAGGGGGGGGGACGAATATCGGGCTAAGAGGGAAAAAAGTTCAAGGAAATAGTCAAGTACGGAAAAACCGGCAAGGGAACCGGGCAGCTACTGAGACACGGCGGGGAGTGAAAGAAATTATTTTACTGGAAGAAAAGGGAAGTTCCGGCCTGACAAAAAAAGGGAAATCCTCACTGGTTGTCCGATTCAGGGGAAAAAAAGAAACAACGGCCAGACGAGTCAACCGAGAGCGAAACAGCCGTGGAAGGAACACTCGTCGAAAGGAAGGGGAACAAGTGACGAAAGAAAAAAAGCGACAACTGTTGGGGGACCCGAACCAACCGGAATCGGCAGTGCATGAACTAAAAAAGTCAGGGGACGAAAAAAAACGTAGCCATTTGGGGGAGGGAGGAAAAATAGGTGTATCAACGAACTGCGCGAGACGGAAGGGCGAGGTGCCATACCAGATCAAAAGGTAAAGCAGGAAAGTTGACAAGGGGAGAGGAGGCCAGGCAGACCCACTCAAGCCCCCCCACTTCACCCCGTGAAAAGGAAAAAGCTCAAACCTTGAACAAACACACTGAGCATAACATCAAAGAAGCACAACCAAAAAGAAGACGTCTAAAAAAAAAATAGAAGGCAAGGAAATGATTCCTTGAAGGAAATAGACAACAAACACCGAGGAGGGGGGAAAGCTGCCTTACTGTAACTTGACGAAGTAGGGGTTGGGAAAAAGGAGGTATGGGGAGGGGGGGGGGGGGGGTCTCGGGCTTTGGGTTATTCCGAGTTTGGGTTGTGAAATAAGGGTTTTCATCGGCGGGGAGACGGGAAGAATGGAAGGGTTTCTGGATTGAAGGAAGTTGGCCAAACTGCACCCTATGAAGCTGAAAACTAAGGGGAAAAGGGTCAAATCGTCCTCAGTCATTCGAGCGGGGAGGATTAGGTATACTTTGTCCGGCTCTCTCTCATGCTCCGGCAGGGGGGTACGAAACGAAGGAGGGCGGAGGAAAAGGAAGAGCTAAATAAAGGGGGGCTTCAACTTCGCAACAGGTGGGAAGAGGGGAAAAATCTCATCTTACGGGGCACCAGGAAGGACAGACGGGGCATACAGGCTGGTGTGCCTCGGGTATGTACATACAAAGGGTCTGAAGAAAAAGAAAGAGGAAAAAGACTTGACTTATTCAGAAAATGGATAGAACCGGGAAAAAAAGAAGGAAGAAAAAAAGACAATGGATACCCGTCCTCGGGAAGGAAGGAAATTCTCGAAAGGGAAGGCTAGTGGACTGGAAAAGCAGTTACGAAAAAAGAACTCCTCGAAGAAAACTCCTGTCTGCCATAGGAAGAGGTCAATGGGTGGGGACAAATTAGGAAGAAATATGCTCACCCAAGGAGGAAGACAAGATTGAAAACCGGGATGTACCGGAAATTCACGGGGAGGAAAAGGGAAGGGGACTGGAAAGAGAAAAAATCGACAAACCGTCAAACGGTGGTAACGGCCTAATAGAATTCAAGGGGGAAAAGGGAGAATGATTTAATTGGTGTATGGTAGGCAGGGAGACGACACGCAAAGATCAACAAGGAGAGAGTGGGACCAGAGGGGAGAAAGGGAATGGGTCTCAAGTTAAGGCTTCGAGCCCTCTTAGACAGCTGGAGAAAAGGTCTTGGAACGACTGATGGATGAGGTTTTGACATCCTTGAGAACACATCTGGTAAGAGAAAAATCTGGAAGGGAGGGAAGTTTTGTGCATAACAAGCGCGAGCAAAAAAGGGCAAAGAAGACGAAGCAAACGCAACTACTTTTTCATGGGTCTCCTTAAAGAGAATAGAGGAAGTAGGAGTAAATCCGGAAAAGCGGGAAAAATCAACGGACCAGGGGCAAGAATAGAAGGAAAGCGAACCTCCGGGAGGAAAACAGATCAAGCCGGAAGAGGGAGAGGGGATACGAGACAAGAATCTTTAGCAAAGAAAAAAAAAAAATTCGGTTGGGAACGGGACAGGAACGCGAAGACATGGGGGGGGTGGTGGTATCATAGGGGAGGGAGCCAGGAGAAAGAAAGGGTCACTAGGGCGGGGGAGAAGGGGTCCCGCAACCAGTCAGAGAGGAGGACTCTGAAAGTCCCTTGTCAGCTAAGGAAAAAAAAAAATTCAAAAGACGGAGGTGGGTACGATCCAGACCGGCCGTGAAGCAAAAACTGAAATAGCCTCTGGAGAAGGGGGAGAAAGGAATGAAAACGTCTAGATGGAGAAAGGAAGGGATCCGACATGCCGGAAAATGGGGAGAGGAACAATAACTCGGAGCAACTTTCTGTTGGAAAAGAAAGTACGTACCCCCGGGAACTATGAGGACACCTCCTAAAGATTAGGTCCTAAGATGAGGGGGACCTAAAAACATGCAAAAGAGAAAAACAGGTAAGACCTAAAAAGGGGAAAAGAAATGAGGCGTCCAGCGTTTTAATTGCTTCCAGGAATTCACCGTAACACAAAAACAGCGGAGAGGAAAGGACCCCGGTCAAGGGAGGGGGGGAAGGATGTCGTAACAGAAGCGTTTGAGGGGGCGCAGGCAATGTGCACCAAAAAAGACGATGAGGGAGACAAAGGGGTCACTAGTCCTTTTACAGTTCGGATGGGCAGCTCGGTGGACAGAAAAAGGGAAGGAAAGAAATCCGATGAACCGGAGCAAACGCCCCAACGGGGGAAGGACCGGTGATGCACCTCAAGAAAAAGGAGGGAGCTTCTGGTAGAGAAGGGGGGACCCATTATCATGGCCGCGACGTAACTCAAAAGGGGACCAGGCACGGAGCAAGAAGAAGAAGAGGGTCCTTTAGAACCGGCAAAATGAAACAAAAACACAAAGACCAGATGGCGTCCAGGCGATTTCAAAGGGAAAGAGCGGAAGAGGATTTGGAGAGGGAGAGACGCCCAATCAATGAAGAGCAATTGATACGTCAGCAGAAACTGAACTTTTGGAATACAATAAAAAAGCAAGCTAAAGGCATGCGGGCGAGGCCCCCCCCAGCAGACGGCGGCGGTCAAGTGCTCCATAGAGAGGAAAAAAGGGAGCCCTCTCAGAATGGGAGGTCAACTCAAGCAAAAAACTTCGTATCCCTTATCATAAGAAGGGGGGGGGGACAAGAAAGAGAAGAACTTGCGAAGGGGCAAAAGGAGCAGAAATCCGAGCATCAGAGGAATAACGGCGCCGAGGAGTAAGCTAGATAAAAAAAAAAAAAAAAGAGAATAGAAAAAAGAGGGGAGAAAAAAAAGATGACGCAGGAGAAATGGAGACTAAGGCTCGAGAATTGCTTCTTCAACTGGGAAGAGGGGAAGGGGAGGAAGAGCTGGGCGGGAAAAAAACTGAGCGAGAAGGATACTATTGGTTAGCGTTGACAGGCAATGAGACTTCGATGGGCAAAAAAGGAGGGAAAGACCCAGGAAAAGAATCAGCGGGAGGGGTACTCACTGAGGTGGGAAAAAAAGAGGGGGGCTTGCGCACAGAGGCCGGATAACTTGCAATGGACGCTGCGGGGGGGCGGAGCAGACAATTAGCAAAGATCGAGAGAAAAGAGGGAAACATGCAGGAAGGGAAAAAAAAATTTCCGGGCTAGAGGGGAGGGGTGCGGCAACCGTTTGTGATAAAAAAAACTAAACGAACGGAAGAAAATACTGGAAACTGGAATTTTCAGATCGCAACCAAGAGCCTTGACGACAAAAGAGAACGAAAAAGAAAGAAGAAAGGGGGAACGGAGGGTGTCAGTTCATCGGGGGGGTGTTTAAGAAGTTACCGTGTGAAGTGGGGAGAAAGGTTGGGGATCTAGTCTGGCGCGGTAGCAACGAGACCCAATCCGACTGGGACTCGCCAAAAAAAGAATGGGGAGAAGACTATCAGGGGAACCTTTCCTCAGTGCTATGCAACGAAAGATGAACTGTTAAATCAAAAAAAAAAAGCCCCTGAAAAAGGGAAAGAGAGAAAAGATGGAAGTTGGGTGCCAGTGAAGGACGGGAGATAAAGCGCATCGAGAAAGAAAGTTGCATCAACGCGTCCTCAAACTAGGACGGGGAGAAACGGGGACTAAGGGGGAAAAGGTGGACCTAATCTTTTGTAGAAAGAAGAGGTAGGAGGGTTCAAAATAAAAGAGTTCTACCGGGGTCCCAGAGTTTCATGTGAACACGAAAGTTAAGAAAGAAGGAAGAGAAACCTTGAAAAAAAAAGAAAGAGGAAGGGGGCGACAGAATCGAGGGAAAACTCAGGAGAAAATAAGCAGGACGACCTTTCAGGTTTGGGAGGAAAAGAAAAAGGAGGGGGGAGAGGGGGGGGCACACCGCTAGACCGAGGAAGGGACGCAATTGGGGGAGAGCGGGTTAAAAAAGGAGGGGAGTAAAGCAGAAAGGAAAATGTGCAAACAAGAAACCGAACAGAAAGCGGAATCCGAGGAGAAGAATAGCACCACCACCACCATGAGATGTATGAAGGAAAGAGCCAAACGAACTTTGCATTCTGCCAGTATATGGGGAAGCGATAAGGAGTCAATAAAACATGATGTAAGGCAAATCCCGATGCGCGGAGAATTCACGCCTGAGGAAGGAAATGTGTAAGGAAGGGTTCCGGTAAGGAGGAACTCAAAAAAGAGAGGACTATCTTAAGGGAATGAAAAGGGAAAGGGGGAGGTGTTCGAGGAACGAAGGGCAAGGCGAGTGCGGGCATGTGGAACCAACAAGAAGGTTTTAGGAAAAAAGGGGAGCCAAGGATGCAAACAAGTAAATAGGGGAAGAAGGAAAAACAAGAAGGACGACACCTAGATAGGAAATACGGAGAGACAGGAAGCCAGCGCAAAGGGACAATATTTAAGAAGGTCAGGTCTGGGCGACTAACAGAACAAAAGATGGTGGGACACCCAGTAAGAAAGGGGAGGAAAGGCTGGGAAGGAAGGGTATCCTCGCTTGGGGCCGGGGGACAGTTTGGCGCATGTAAAAGGAACGTAACTCCAAGCAGGGAGAAATGGTATGGGGGGTAAAGATAAAGAGGGGTAAAACAGGGAAGAGAGTCGTAATCTACGGAGGACAAAGAGTGGGAAATGCGAGAGAGGGTCGAAGTGAACAAAAGTGGTTGGAAGTGAAGCACTCATTTCCAAAGGAGAGGGAGGAAAAGGGGATGGCGCCTTTCCTACTAAAGAAATTAAATATCCTTTAAAAGGAAGGACTAAGGGGATCAATCGTAGGGGACAACAGTGCTGTTCTGCTGCACGATGTTCAAGGGCAGAAGAAAAGGGGCAAAGAATGAACGGGAAGTTAGGAGACCGCGCCGACGAAAGGAAACCACAAAAAAGGGTGTTCAAGAAATTCGAATAAATGTGAAAGTAGAATAACCACCTCGGGACACCTGTTTTGACGACGGGCCGCAACAAACGGAGGAAGAGGTTCAAACGAAAAGAAAACATCCAGGCCACATCCTTCAGGTCCGTAAAAAGGCCTGATCCAGGGTTGGCCGGGGGGGAAGACCGCAAAGCGCTCAAGGAATCGATGGGCCATACCATAAAGGGGGCAGCGAGTGTAAGAACAGGGGAAGAATGAAATCAGACCCAAGAAACAAAACCCTCAGACGGAAAAGGAAGGAAGAAAGCGGCAAAAAAGGATTGAAATCACCAGGCGCATCCAACACAAAGAAGCAAAACAAAAGAAAAAGTCATCCCAAATCCAGAAAAGAAAGTTCAAGGGAAGGGAAAGTCCCGGAAACGAATCGGCTATCCCAACAAAACAAAAAAAAAAAAAAAAACTGAGAGGGGAAAATCAAACTCGAGGAAGAGGGGGGAATCACAGTGACATTTCCTGGAGTAAGGGATGCTTACTTAGGGAGGGGGGGGGTGAACTGGACGGTGTATGCAGCCTTGGTTGGAGTACAAGTCGGGGGGGGGCAGCGGTTCGTGGATACGTGGAGAGGGGGAATGTGGGAGTTGGTATGCCTGGTGCACTGCCGGTTCGAAAAGGAACATGATTGGAGGGAATCCCAGGAAGGACCTTCGAGCTCTGTGGGCGAGAGGAGGGAAGGAAACCTGGATAGAATGTGAAGAAAAACTCAGGCTCGAGGTCTGCAATACGAAGGAGGGGGTGGGAAGTCCCGTAACAGGGGGAAGAAAGTTCATCGCAACGTGGAGGGAACATTCTCACGAAGGGGGGCAGGAGGAGGGTGCTCTCGGGTCCTGCGCGGCCGCGGCGCCCAGAAACTCAAAAACACCAAAAAAAGGAGGAGAAATGTTATGAGAAAAAAGTGAAGTACCGCCTCACAAAAAGGAGTACCCTCCCAGGAGGAGGACAGTAGAACGGTAAAGGCGCCCGTAAACTTACCTCGAAAAGAAAACTCCTCGAAGACAAGAAGGAGAAAGGAGAGGCGGCGGTGTCACAATGGGGGGGGTGGAAAGGAGCATCGCAATCTGAGAACCCTTAGTTGCTAAAGACGACGATTGAAACCGGGGTGTCCGTAAAGGAAGGAAAAAAAAGCCTAGAAGGAAGGGAATGACACTGCTAAACGGAGAAACACAAAACTCAAAAGAGAACTGCAGAAGAAAAGGGAAGGGAAAACGACATTTGAGTTTAATGGGGTTAAAACATATTTATTAAATTCGGACGAAACGCCCGAGACCAAAAACGGAGTACATAGTGAAGAGGGGAGGGCCTTCTTTCGGGGAGAACGTCCTGCTATTATCCATCTGTCCATCGGGAGTAAAAGGGGAAAAAAGAGGACTTCGAGGAATTGGGGCAAACCTTGGAGTCACCGGGCCTGAAAAGAGGGGGACAGTGTGGCAAAATTTAAAATGAAGAAGATCGGACCAGGGAAAAGTTCCGAGAAAAGAAAAAGAAAACTAAGTTGTTATTTGGTAAAAAAAGGAAGATCAGGTCAGGATTGCTCTGAAGTAATTTAACGGACTTCCATAAAAAAAGGTTTGAAAACCCGGGCAGGAAGGACGATCGCGAACCTGAGGGATTTACGATAAAGAAGTCCAGAGTCACTGAAAGGGAGCCAGAAAAGAAAGAGGAAACCGTTTAAAGGGTAGGTTGGAGATGCCGTAACGACGCTCAGGGGGGATTGGAAAAGAAGAAAAGGATCCCTCTAAGGAGATGGGTCGTCTCCGGAAAAAACACTGGGGGGGAACACGGATGGAAGTCATAAAGCCGGGGACGAACCCAAAAGTTGCGTCAAGGGTTGACTGCAGGTGTGTTTACGATCAGACCGGAAAAAGGACAAAGTAAAGGGCGAAGGGGGGAAAAAAGAGGGGAGACTATTACCGAGCGTCTTGGCGCCAAATCAAGAGGAGACCAGAAGTGATGTGTTAGGAAGGAAGGCAATAAGAAACGGGCGGTGTCACAAGAAGGACTGCCGCGGAACACCCGGAGCACTCCCTTAGCGTGGCAAAACCAGGAATAAGAAGGAGTTAAAAATAAAAAAGGAAGGAAGAAACAAACTGCGGAAAGTCTCCCCCTTGCACCGCCCAGAAGCGGACGACAGGGTCTCAGACGGAGGGAAGGAAAAAGAAGGTAATCAGGGGAAAAGAAGGAAAAAGAAACCAAGCGGCGCGGAGCGCCATGACCCAGGGGCCGTGCAAGGTTCGTAACAGAGAAGCTTGAAAAAAGGAATAGCTTAAGGAACACCAAAGAGAGTCACAGGAAAATTGGTTTAGCTGACCGTGCGGAAAGGGAGGGGGGACGCGCGGGAGGGGGAGAAACTACAACGAATCTCTGAAACGCACAAGAAAAATGCAGGACAAAAAAGGATCAACACATTGATAGAAGGAAAGAAAAAAAGTGCTGATCGGAGGTAGAGCACCTGAGAAGTCCAGTAGCCTTCAATAGGGAAACAGTGGAAAAAGTAGGGTCGGCGAGCGTCGTAGAGTCCGAGTGTTAACAGTAGACGGGAAAATGGAAAAAGCATAATCGGTAAGGAAAGGAGGGGAAAGCGAGGGGTAATTTAAATAGTGGAGAGAGTTGCTCATTGGAAAATCCATCTTGGGCAAAGGGAAAGGAGAAAGGAAGACATGTTGGGGAGGAATCAAATTAACCAAGACCTCTCTTCAACGCGGTCGAGGGAACCCAAAAAAGACTGCGGCAGGGTCTTTCGTCCAAGAGGTTGCAAGAGAAGTCGCTCAAAGCGGAAGAAAAAGAGAAACACGAGTATCAAGGGAAGAAGAGGAGAAAGGTGGGCCATCCCGCGAGAAAAATGGAAGGAAAAAGAAAAGACAAAATATCCGAGAAAGAGGGGAGAGTCCTAAGAAGTCTAGAAACATATAGAGAAAAAACAAAACGATGAGGAATGAAAGAGACGAGCCAGCGGATAGAAATTTCCTTCAAGAGGTGAATGGTGTCATAGTTGGAAAAAGGAGTAGAGAAGGGCTTACCAACCGTACACAACAGAAAAAAATGCTAATAAGTTTAAGGGGGGAGGAGAGAGCATAATACTGAGGGGGAAAAGAATAGTGAACTCAAAGACACGCATCTGCTGGAGGGGGGCCTCGACGAAAAGCAGGGCGGGAATTTGGATGCAACACGCGTCAGATACTCAAGTGCAGTCAAGCTGGATATTGCTGCCAGGGAGAAAAAAATAGAGCGAAGAGTGAAAGGAAAGACTGCCGCACATTTTCCGGCGAGCTAGGGGGGCCGTCGAACGGACACACAGGAAGAGCAACAGGAAAGAGAACTGGAGTTTAAAAGCTGAAACCTGACATAAACATCAATAGTCTACAGAAAGAAGGTAAGGATGGAAAAAATTAAGAAGGTGGAGCCACTGAAGGGGGGCGGTCGGTGGAAAGATTTCGTGGGGGGCTATAAAAGGAGAAAAAGGGAAAGATGGCTTCCAGAAAGAAATGTTACGACCGAAACAAGGGGGGAATACTCCGGATTGGGGACATGGGGGAAGCGAGTAAACCCTCACGCTTCTATTGACGAAATAGAACGCCAGCCCTGTAATTTTCCTTGCCGAAAAGAGAGAGGGTTGGTTCCGGGATACGGATCAAAAATAAGAATAGCAGGAATCACTTACATCAAGAAGGAGAAGGATTTAGGGAGAAAAGGGCTAAAGACTGGTACGCATTTAAGGCCTATCTTTGGTAGGGGAAAAAAGAGGTGAGGAGTGGGTGGAAAGAAAGGAGTGTCTCCTTGTTTTCCTCTCAGAATGGGTCAGGGGAACACCGGGGAAGGGAGAAAACAGGGCAACCGAGGGAAAGAAAGGAGCATTGCTATATCTAATGGCGACAGAAAGCGAGGTAATCGTGAACCCATCAAAAAGAGAAGGCAAGGTTGGGGGATGAAAGAGAGAAAGGTCAGAGCTTAAAACAACCTATACAAAAGAAAGAGAATAATGGTCAATTTCGGCGAGGACACATGGCGGTTAAAGGAGAAGAGATAGTGGAGGGAAGGAACCGAACAGAGATCTGGTATACCCGGCGCAACCCTCATAGAAAAAAAACCCAAGGAGAGAGGAGGGAAAGCATACTTCCGGAACTGGGCACGTTGCTAGAGGAAAATGAAATAACAAAAGGAAGGAAAGGGGATCGGGCAAATCACTGTGTTCCGAGAAGAGGCGGTGGGAGGAGACCTTTCAGAAGAGGGAAAGGCGTTGGCAGTATTGCTGTGAAAGACGAGACGAGAGGAGACAAGATTAAAAGTAGGGGGGGGGAGGGGGCAGCTTGTCCGGAAGAAAGTTCATTGAGGAATCAGGGAGGGGGGACATGACAAAAAGGGCGAAAAAATTGGGTCTCAGGACAAGAGGACGCCAAGGGAGACAAAAAAATCACGAAGTCGGGGGGGGAATAAGGTAACGAACGATGGGAGAAGATTGTAGAAAGAGAAACTGAAAAGGAAAAAAAAAAAAAAAAAAAAAAGAAAAGGTAAAAGATGAGAGGGGGGGAGAGGGGGGGGGCGTGTCGAAAAACGAACCTGCCCGTGATGTTTTCACAAGTGAACCAGAAAGACAGGAGTCTCCCAAAGGAGAGGGAGGTCCTTTCTCATTTGAAGTGGGTCAAACGTGTTTCGCATCGGGGGAATTCTTACTACCGAAGGAAGAAAAAAGGTTAACGGACCTATGTCAGAATCCCTCTTCACTCAATAAGGGGTATCGGAGATTTGAAAAAAAAAAGAAAAGGGGAACTACGACGAACTGCCAATTCAAAGGGGCTGAAGGGCGTTCTCCGGACTAAAGGGAAAAAACAACAGGAAGGGAAGGGCGCTGACAAGGGAATAATCAAGCTGCGGGACCCTAGTGGTTGAACTAGGAAAGGAAAGTTCCTTGAAAAAAAAGTAGAACCCAGGTGGCCGAGGTGTACTGGAAAAGAAAGAGTAAAGGGACGGAAACGGAGACACCAAACTTTCATTTCAGACGTCAGAAGTAATGGGGGGACGGGCAATAGGGTTAAAAAGAGGGAAAAAAGGGGACGAAAGGGAAGAAAAAAACGTTCCGTCGGGAGCGAGGCAATTAAATAAGAAATAAGACCACAACGTGCGTCCCAACAAGAAGGGAAAAGGTTGGGCAAGAAGTATCCACGAAGATCGCAGAAACCGGCTATGAAAAGAATCAGGTTCATCAGGGGAAGGACAAACCGAAGTGGAAATTCCAAAATCAACATCAAAAAAAAGGAAAAGGGGTCCCAAGAACAAAATCAGAACCTTATTTAGAATCAGGCGGCATCACCGCCGCACAAAACACAAGGAAAAAAAAAGCAGTCAGCCACCAGCCCTAAACGCCAGGGGAAGGGGGGGGAGGGCAATGTAGATCTAGAAAAAAAAGATTAGGGGGGTAAAAGGAGGAGAGCCAAAGGAAAGAAAACTTCCTTGTCCGGGATGCTTTGGGGGAGGATGCTTAGGTGTTGGGAGGGAGGCATGGTTTGCGCCGTTGGGGTGAATAAAAGAGTCTGAGGGAAGAAAGGGGTTACCCACTCGAACGTTGGATTTATTTTTATGAAGGGGTGAACGGCAAGGTATTGTGAAGTCTAGTTAAGTATGGAGAATAAAAAATCATGAAGAGGGGGGGGAGGATTGGGTCGGGAGGAATACAGAAAAGGGCTCTGAAGGTCGGTGGGGAAAACGCAGGATGGAGGGGGGATTCAGATAAGCTAATACCGGGTGCGGCCACTTCGTCAAACAGTTTAAAGGTGAATCGGAAGCGAAAAGGTAAAAGGAGAAGAGCTATTAACAGGAGGGGGCGCTCATTCATGGGGAATTCGAGGGAAAGCGGGAGACAAACCGGAAACCAGCCGATTCGAACTTATAAAAGGAAAATGAACCGTGGACGCAAAAAGAAATTGTATGGGAACCCTCTTCTGGAGGGAAGGGGAAAAAATGTAAGGAGGAGTAAAAGACCCTTCTGGGACGCAGGCGAACGCCGAACAGAAAGGTCTTCCAGGGAAGGAAGGGGAACAATTTTGGCACGGAGACAATCTCCCGTCTGCGAAAGGAGGGGGGAGAAAAGAAAGATGAAGGGAAATTAGTGCAAGGGTCCTCGGCGTAAACGGAAGAGACGTTTCCTACTCAGGAAAGGAGGAAAAAACCCTTCAAAAAAGCAAAGGGGAAAGAAGATTAACGACGGAAAAGGAGTTCATTGGTGAAAACATTGAGGAGGGGGAAGTTCGTGACGACCCGCAACGAAAACAAGAGGACATCGGGTGAAAAGGTCGGGGTAAGGAGTCGGGTCTCAATCTTCTGACTTAGACATCCGTCAGTAATCTTGACGACTTCTTCGGGATACTTTGGGAAGAAGGGGGGGGAAGGAAAACATACTTGTACGAAAAAAACTTGGGAACTGGCTCAATTTTTACTGGCCCGAGAGAGACAGTGACAGGAGGGAACCGACAAACGAAAAAGATCGTGCAAGAATTTGGTTCAGCCTTCCGCTCAAAAAGGAAGGAGTAAGGGACGTCTGGAGGAAGAATGCACCGACTTCTCAATACGGGAAAGGGGGAGAATCCAAAATCAGGCAGAGAGAGAACATTATGTGCACGATAAAGCCGTCTCGGCTTCAGGGATAAGATACCATCCGCGCAAAACGTGTCCTAGGGAGGGGGGGCCCGGATTCCGTGAACTACTTAGTGTTGTTGGGATCAAAGGGGAAAAGGGAAGGAAACTAAAGAAGTCATAGGGGGGGCGTGATACAACCCCGTTACCCAAACGGCATAGCGGCACTTGAAACCCGGGTCCTCAAAAAGAAAGAAGGGGGGGGGGGCGTCCAATGCGCGTGCAAGGTTTAATAGGGTTTTTGGAGAGCAAAAAAGCTGGGGTCTGCGAGGAAAAAAGGCGGCCGCGGAAGTCAGTTATACGATTAAAGAGTTCTGCGAAATTGATCTCCAGTCAGAAGGGGTCGCGGGGAATGTCTCATGTAAAAAAGGTGAGGAGGGAAAAAGGAAAACTCAAAAAAAAACGTACACTAGAAGGAGAAAACAAAGAAGAAAAGATTAATAAAAAAAGGATGGTAACCTTAGACAAAGGCAGCCCCGGTCCAGCAAACCATAATCAAGCTAGAGGGACAGGAAAAGGAAGGACGACCGATGCGCTTTGGGATATTCTTGATAACAGTAGGAAACAAGAAAAAACATCAATGGGCAAGGGGGGGGAAAGGACCGATTGGGGCAGGAAAGTCTGAAACATATAATTCGTGGTGCATAGCGAGGCCATGCCCCGACCGTAGCGCTGCCGCAAAAAAAGGAGGAGAGCCTCAGGAAAGTAGGAAGCAGCTCGTTTCGCAGAAGCAAAACGAAGACTAGGAAAAGAGGAAAGAAAAAGGGCAGTACCCGGCTCCACCCTGCGAGGCACTTCACAGTCCCAAGAGCGCTTGTACAGGGGTGAGGGACAGAGCATTTAAGAGGGGCCAAAGTTCCAAGGATTAAAAGGAGAGGAAAATGGTCCGGGAGAAGGCAAAATGAACCGCGATCGGCCAGGAAAATACAGGCAGATTCCGGTGAAATACACAGGGGGCACTCAAAGCGAGAAAGAAAAAGAAAGCGGCCAGGGCGAGAAATCCGGCCAGACTGCGAAGCATGACCAGCAAAAGAAAAAACGGAAAGAGGGACAAAAGACAAGAAACGCGGCGGGTCTTGTCGGACCTATCGCTGACAACTAAGGAAAAACATGCCTTCTCAAAGAACAAAAAAGGCACCACTGCGGGGAAAGGGAAGAGCTAGAGTTGGGTTGACATCCGCTCGAATCAATTCAAAGGGACAAAAAAAAAAGAACATAAGTAGGGAAAGGGAGGAAGAAACGGCCCCCAATCTGAGAGAAAAACAAAAAAGGAGGAAAGATAGAGATGGACGGCTGCCGATAGAACATTGACTCCAGTATCAAAAAAGGGAGGGGGGAGAGGACCTGGGATTGCGAGTGATTAGCTCGTGCTGAAAAAGAAAGCTGAAATTGCACAAGAAAGGGGGGAAGGTTGGGAAGAGAAGGAAGGGAGGGATCAAAACGAGATTGGGAAGAAAAGAAAACCGCATCAGGAAGGAGGGGGGCCCAAGGGGAAAAGGCGCTTGAGGAGGGAAAAACAGGGATGCCGCAATGCAGTGGCCATAGAATTTTTCGAGCGAAAAAAAGAGAGCTCTACTGGGAAAGGAAAAGGAACTTCGCCGCCACACTTTCGGAGTTAAAGGGGGGCCGGCCGAACAAAACTAAGAAGCCGAAGACGACGTCAGAAAGAACTGGAAGGGGATTTGGCAGATCTCTCCAAGGGAATTTACATCAATTATCTACCAAAGAAAAGGGGGGAAAATGGGATTGGAGATCAAAGAGGGTGGGCCCTGAGGGGGGCTGCTATAAGAGGGAGGGGAGCGGGAGCACCGAGCTGCCAACATACTGTAAGAAAGAGGAATAAACCCCGGAGTTCGAATACAGTCTGTTGGGGGGGGGACAGGCCTCAGATGCAAAAAGCAAACGCATTAAGAGAGTGGGGAAAAAAAAGGCCAAGCCTGAAAGGACCAGGGGCGCTCAACTGCGTGGGTAAAACGGTGAAGTACAAAGAAGAGAAGAAAGAAAAGCAAGGGCAGTGACCGGAAGACCGATTGATTATCACGGGAACGGGTCTAAGAAAGGGTAGGGGTTTGACCCGAATCTTTTGAGTACGAGGGAAAGGGGACCCACTGGGGTCTCCTGGGGACGCAGAAATTTCTTTTAACACCAATGAAAGAGAACGACCGAAGAAAAAAAAAAAAACATACGGGCATGAAGGGGGGAGAAAAGAATAGTACACTGACTTAAACGACCGGGCAAGGTGGTGGGCAGTCAATTCTCACGCGGGCAAGGTCTGGATCGTCAACACCCGACCGCTAACCCGAAAAAAAGTGTGAGAGAAAAAACCGGGCGGGGGGGATGAAGAGAAGCGAGAACGGGTGCAGGGAACAGAGGAAGGGGGGGAGAGAAGCTAGAGGGGAGAGAGGAGGACCGGAGATTGATCACCACACAAGGAGCTTCGAGAATCCTTACAACGACTGGGTCACTTTGGAGAAGAAGGGGATCGAAGAAACAGGAAAGGGAAGAGACTTGAAGGCAAATAATAGGGGTTAGAGAAGCGCCTTGCGGCGGGAAGAAACAAGGGTCAACTAGTGGACGTCGGGGTGAGGAGGGGGAGAAGGAAAAATGGGGGGAAAAAAAAAAAAGATAGACTCATCGAAGGACAAAGAAAAGGAAAAAAAGAGATTGAGTTGTGCTTCGCGGCCTAAATGGAAAGGGAAGCGCTTTCGGAAGTAAAAAAAAACAACAGGAAAAAAATTTGGTTCCACTCAAAAAAAAAAAGGGGGGGAGCCAGATGACAAAAAAGTCAATAGAAGATCGTCCAAGAAGGGACGAAAGAAGGGGGGTAAAAAAGAAGAAGGAGACAAGCCAGGACACAAATTAATGGGAGGGAAGGGGGATCGGGTCGCGTGTCTACGACACCGGCCCATCAAGATGTTTTCAAAAAGAGGAAAGAAGGAGGAGAAAGGCGGGGCAGGGGGAGGCTTTATGCCAGGGAGTCGTGAAACGGGGGGGAGAGGTTTTGCAGAACCGAAAAAGAAAGGGAAAGGGAATAGCGTTCCTCGAATACGGATCTTCTGTCTTCAAAAAGATGGGGGGGGGGAAAAATTGGGACAGGAGAGAAAATTGTGAAATCAGACGAGAAAGAAGGAAAAAAAGGGAAAGGGGGTCAAGGAAGTTGAAAGTTAATAAAACAATGGGAAGGGTTAAACTGAAGGCCTAACAGGGAGCCTGATCAAGCAAGGGAAGTGCGTGTGCGAAGGGGGAAAGAGGGACCAGACTACGAAGGGAAAAAAAAAGAAGAAAAAACTGGGGCGCGCTTTCTGGCGGGGCCCGGGAAATAATGAAAAACGAACCGAGAAAAAGAAAACAAAGGTGGGGTTCAAGAAATCATGGATGAATGTTGCAGTCAATGAGATGCCCAACTCCGGACACCTGTTGACGACGGGCCACAAAACAAAGGGGCTGAGCGATTGCAGGCTCCAAAAGAGGGAGTCCCCAAAAAGAGAAGGGGAAGGGAAAGTCAAGAAAAAAAAAGCGCTCACGAATGAACGGCGATACATCGTGGCATCGCCTTCAAAGGACATGCAAATTCCCAAATAAAAAAAGGGAGTCCCACACAGTCCACCTTAAAAACTTTCCCCAATAAGTGCCAGGGAGTCAAAAGGGGAAAAAAAGGGGAAAAGAACTCAAGTGCGAAAGAATGATCTCCATCGGAAGACGTTCTGAGGGTAGTCATGACAAACAGAGCAAAAAAAACCAACGGAATCAACAGACGAGGACAAACCCTAACCCAGACAAAAAGAAACAAAGAAATACGCCAGGCCTTCATTCATCTAAAAAAAAAAAAGAGAGGAAAAGGGGGGAAAAGGTGCCGAAGGAAAAAGAAACTGGAAGGCCGTAGAGGGTGTGAGAGGAGGAGGGTTTGTGCTCTGGCTGGTGTAAAAGTGGGATTCTCATCCTTGGGAAAAGGGGTGTCTATGAAAGGAGGAGATGGGGGGGGGAAAGGGAGAGGGGGGGGGGGGGGGGGGGGGGGGGGGGGGGGGGGGGGGGGGGGGGGGTGTTGGGGGGGGGGTGGATGTGTTGGAGGTGGTTGGTTGGTGTGTTGTTGGGTGTTTTGGTGTCTGTGGGGGTTTTGAGGGAGGGGGGGGGAGTGCGGGGGGGGGTGGGGAAAAAACTTAACTTCACTTCTTCCTTCTCTCACCAAATGTTGGAACAGCGCCGTCATTCCGTCGAGCGCTTGAATAACTTCGCCGCCACCCTGACTCCTTCCTTTTTTAAAAAAGAAGGGATTCTTTCATGCCCAGGAGAAAATTTTGCGTAACAGGAGGACAATTCAGAGTGGTCAAGAGGGCATTACACGGACGTCGGCTGCCGACACGGCGGGCCGGAGATAGGGTTTCGGGGACTCAGGAAAAAACGAGTACCAAAGAGGTACAAACGTAAGAGGGAAGGGTCTGACAAGGAAGAAAGGAAAAACATAACTCACTGGTATGTAAAGTGATTAAAAGCCGTAGCGGCCGGAACGCGTTCTCAACAAGAGGGAGAGCACGGCTAACAAAGAACAGACAACTGACTGGAAATTCTCTGCTGGGTGAAAAAGGGGGGGGGGGGCAAATGATAAATATCCCTCGAAAAATACCCCAATGAGGGAAAAAGACTCGGACCCGTAGTTACAGTAAAAAGCTCAAGGGCCGGCAAGGTACGTAATGTGAAAGGACAAAACGCAAAACCAAAGAAGCGAAACGGCCTCAATCCGCCGGCCGATTTCGTTTGAGAAGTAGGCATGCGCGACAAATCCCCGAAAAAGGATACTCTTGAAGATTCTGTCCTGATGAGTGTCAAGGAAAGGAAGAAAGCCCGACTGAATCAAGAGGAGGAATGAGGGGACAGACGCTTCATTCGATGACTTTGGCATCCTTGGAGTCACCGAGTTGTCCCTCCCCGGGACAAAAGGAGCCATGTTCATGCCCAGAGCAGAGAAAGGCCCGTGGAGGGGCAGAGGGAAAACTAAAACTATCTTTGGTAGTTGTGGTTCTCCGTCACGAACTGTACTTCTGATTCGACCGGAAAAGACGTCAAATAAGACGGACCCGGTTGAAAGCACCATCAGATCGAGGAAAAAGAAAAGAATTGCAAGAGAAAAAGGGTCAGAGTCCGCTTCAAGGTACACATCCTCTTGCAACATTCGGCCAGAGGAAGGGAACGACGAAAAAAAAAGTGTGGGTTGGGACAGACGGACCAGAAAGAAAGAAGAAAAAGTAAAAAGTGTTAGTGGAAAAACACAACGTCATAGCGGTCCAACATATCCGCGCCAAAACAAAAATTGCGCAATGCGAGGGCAGGGGGACGTGTGGGGAGATAAAGCGATGAGCAAAAAACAGGGGGGAAAAAAAGGAGAAAAAATCAGGTGGGCAGAAAGGGAAAATCTGATTTTTCGCCACTTCGTTATGCTTGAAAAGGGGAGAGTTCATTAAGGGGAGAAGGGTGTCAAAAAGAAGGAAAAAAGGACCCCCTATACTAAGGAACACAAACGAAGGGAAGTTCCTAAAAAAGTAAAGGGGAAGAAAAGAGGAACCATCGAGAACCCGGAAGAAAAGAGAATCGGAAGAGTCGTACTGAAACGGTACGCCGGAAAGACGCTTTTAGATTGATCACGGACCACCAAGCGCATAATGAGAAGGGAAAGGGAAAGTTAACGGGAATCAAGGTAACTATAAGTCTGGACGGGGGAGGAAACCAGGGAAAAAAGGGAAGAGAGTTCGCCATCCGGTCAAGGAAGGCGCAGAGGAAAGCTCGTGGTAGAATACTGGCGCCCAAATCAGAAAAGAGGAAAAGGAAACACTGACGAGAAAAAAAGGAAAACTTGAAAAACTCAGGAAAAGGAGAGTCGGGAAATCCGGGGATGAGCACATCTAAAGGGCGCGTTGTCCTTTCCAGCGGGCGAAGGCGGAGAGAAGAGTTTCCTTCAGAAAACCACCCGAAAAGGAAGGAGAGGGCAAATTTCAGGGAGGGGAGCGAAAGGATTGGTAAGGGGGGGGGGGGACTATCATCACAATCCGCATAGTGAATGCAAGGCAGGAAGCACCGGCCGGGTGCACACCATTCCCAAGCGCCCCTCAGAAACTGAACGGCCGAGGGCCCCCAAGCCAGAACGAGGTAGAAAAGAATCAGTTTCAAAAAAGCGAAAGAAAAAAGAGCTTCAAAAACGAGAAAAAGGAGGAAATATAAGGGGATCGAAGTTTTGGCAAGAACCATCCTGGAGCAAGAAGGGCAACCGAGAAACACCGAGCATCATGAGTGGTTATTTGAGACCGCTCATGCAGGCGTAACAAGAAAATCGAAAAAAAAAAAGTTTAGGGGAAGAAGGGAGACTAATTGACTCGTATAGAAAGGCCAATGCAGGAGAGGGGGCTTCCTGGTGCATAGGCGAATGATCAAAAAAAGCCAGGGCACGGACGACCCTCTCAAGACGCCGACTCATTTGGGAAGAGGGGAAGAGAAAGGCAGGACGAGGGAGAAAGAGCGATTGGGGAAAAAGAAAAAAGATCTGCGGAGTTTTGCCGTGAGCTGGGACGGTCGGGCGCTTGGAGGCTGCGAAACCGGGAACCGGGGAACGCCTTTCCATAAAGATTGGGGGCTGCTGACAATGAGGCACAACTCTCGGAGAAGAAGGTAATTGAACAGAAGAGAGAAAAAACCGTTCATGAAGCGCGGGGCCATAGTCCGAAAAAAAAAAGAGAAACAAGACGTCGGCAGCAGGGGAAAAGGGAGGTTCAAATAACAAGATCAAGCTAACTTCCTGAAGGAGAAAAAAGGGAGAAGAAAGAAGATAGAAAGGGGGGAAAAAGGGTTTGGAAGGGGAATCGAAGGTGGAGAAGGAGAATGGCGGTGAGGCTCAGGATGGCTAAGGAAAGGCAGAAGAAGATGAAAATCACGAACTGTACGACGAAAAGGATGGCGAATACTATAATTGGGGGGAAATTGGAAGGCGGAGAAGACACACGCAAACTCTTCAGCGCGAAATTACGGAAAAGGAAACAAGGTGACGGAGAAGAAAAAAGGGGGGACAAGGGGAAGGAAACGATCAATATCTAGAATCGGGAGAAATCACGTTTCATGGAGGGACTTCAAAACCTGTTATTTAAGTCGGAAAGGGGCTACGTACAGGGGTTAGGACCTAAATCTTGGGGAGACCGATGTAGGATTGTGTGCGCCTAATGATGCGAAGGGTCCGCGCGGAGTTTCTGGAAAAGGCTAACCAGTAAGAAGAAGATACAAGTAAGGCACTGCGATATCGGGAGAACAAGATCGATGTAGAAGTACGACTTCCTCGGCGAACATGAAAAGGGGTGGAGCATCTCAAAAGAAGGGGGGAATCGTAACACAAATAAAAAGAACCTCGGGAAAAACAAGGGGGTGGCGTTCCGGCGCGGACAGAGGGATAATCACAGACTAGAGGGGGAGGGTACCGGGAACGACAAAATCTGCTCGGGATCTCGCACTCAGATGTAAAAACACCCACAAGGAAAAAGTTGAATTCAGAAACAACAGGGAAAGTAGAGAGAAAAGGGGGAGGGGACTGGAAAGGAAGGCACTCTTAAGTAATCGGGCAAGCAAGCAGGTGAGACGATAAACCTTAAGCGGCATAAAATCGTTTCGGGACTCCGGTGAAAGAGTGAAAGAGAATTACCATACATAAAAGCGGAATCAAAACATTAGGACAAGAGGGGGGGAGTAACTGAGGCGGAAGGCATGGCAATGGAGCGCTTTCTGGGGAAAGGGGCTACCCAGGACAATGGGGGGTTCGAAATGGTAGCCAGGGTTCAAAAGTCATCGTAAGGGGGAGGAACAAGGTAGAAAGGGGAAAGGACTACAAAAGCTGAAGAGAAGGGGAAAAAGGTAAGAAGGGTGAGGGGGGTCGACACCTGCCCTACAATGTTCACAATCAAAGTGATCCTCACTGCGGTCATGGAGAGGGGACTTTCGGAAAGTGTGAAGTTGTCAAAACGGAGGTGGAAAGCAGGGGGGACTTGAACTGACCCTCCTAAAAAATAGTCGGGTACTACCTACGGGTAAAAAGAAAGGCGTCTTCGGAACAGTATGTGGCAGAAGAATTGGTCGAAGTGAACAATGGTGAACGAAGCAAGGAATGCCGGGAGGGGTTCAAAAAGAAATCAAATAAGTTACTGAAACGCGCCAACGGGAAAAGGAGACAGGGGGGAAGAAGCACAGAGGAACGAACAGCAGGGTGGGCTGGAGAAGGGCCATGTCGGGACGAAAAGTTCGACGACCAGGCCGATGTTGGTCAAGAAGCAAGATAAGGGGGAAGAATGTAAGAAAACTAACAAAGACGGGAAAGGACAGCTCGTCTCAGCTACGGCGAAGGAAAACCTGGCACACCGCAAGCAACCACAACATGGAGAAATTGGGGGAAGGAAAAACCAAAAGGAAGAAGGACGAAGGTGACACAACAAATACATTGGAAGAGATACCAAGCGCGCTCGAATGAGATGTCCAGACCATCAGTTCGCGCCTGAAAAGACCCGTGAAAACAAGGGAAGGAAACCATCGAAAAAGAGAAGAAACAACTACATCGTACAGCACTCCGCAACCGCGAGAACAAACCACGCGCATAAAATCCAAGACAACCACCGAAGAAAAAAGAAAAAGAAAGAAGGAAGGCATTTGGAGAAGGAAAAAGAG
>Ga0179593_1489021_pt1 | contig 22554 bp, 22 predicted proteins | sample CZODoug2_1_08_16_FD_185931 | JGI IMG/M metagenome (GOLD analysis project Ga0179593, IMG submission 185931) | Vadose zone soil fungal communities from Angelo Coast Range Reserve, California, USA - CZODoug2_1_08_16fungal (PacBio error correction) | ecosystem: Environmental > Terrestrial > Soil >...
GGGCCGGGGAAAAAGACATCGAACAGAGTATGGACGGGAGTAGAGGTTAGAGAGGTAAGGAAAAGGGGGAAAAAGTCTCTCTGACTGTGGCCGAACACTCGCTCCATTCGAGGATCGACGGGCAGAAATGAGGTTTTCGGAACGTTATTAACGCTGGAAGTAGAAGGGGGGAGGTCCTGCCGCAATTCTCTGGGGGAAAAGAGGAAAGGGGATGGCCGACTATTACATTGATGCAATGATGAAATGGTGGAGAAGACCCACTCACAGTCGTGGGGACCCACCTCTTCCTCGGACGAATCTCAGTAGGAAGACATGAATCGCGGGGAGGAAGGGCCGATCTCTGCATATTGGACCACCAAACTCTAAAAACGAAAACTTCGGCGGTGCGTGAAGGCAGGAACTGATTTCACTTTAGCCGTAAGAAGAATTGGAGGAATCATCGCGCCCCCAAAAGGAGGGGGGTAGCGCCCGCGCGGGGAGCTGGGGAAAAACGCTGCGACGTCGCCAGCTGTAGTTTGTCAGGAAAAGCAGCTCTGGAGGAAAAACGAAGGCGAGGTCGCGAGAAAGATGGGGTCTCGCCAAAGGGGACTAAAATTCATGACTGTGCTTCGTAGCGGGACTGGCTCGAAACCGCGAGAACCACCTCCCGGAAGAGAGCCGAGCTAAAACAAAGCCATCCGATGTCGGAGTGGGGAAAAACCGAAACAAGGGGCCGACGCGAAAGTTGAGGGGGGACGTCTGTCGTCCATAAAAGAACCGCAAGGAAGAGTGAAAGAGTCGCGCATGAGCGCCACTAAAGAAGACGGAAAAGCCTGAGGCCGGCTTTTGTCGAAATCTCCAAAAGGACTCTAAGACAGCAGATGTGAAGGGGAAGAGAAAAAAGGATTCAGGAGAGGGCCGGGCTACTCTGAATACTGCAGGATTACGACGCAATTGAGGTGGGGAGCTCCAAGCGTCGAAAAGCGGGGAGTGGAAGGATTGAAGGGAGGAAGGAAAAGTCAAAAAAGTCAATAAAACACGGGGAAAAAGGGCTGGCCGGGGGAACGAAAGGCGCGTCGATCGTTCGGGGAACATTCGCAAAAAGGGTCAAAGGAGCCGGGTGGAACATCAACAGGGGGGAAGCGGAGTCGTCTGCAACGGAAAAGGCCGAAAATTCGTTGGGACCTCAACGAAAGCCCGGAAGTAAAAAGATCCATGATACGCGCGAAGGAGGGAAGGTCTAGGAAAAAGAACTCAAAGAAAGCAAAAGGTCTCGGGAGGGCCTATTTGCCTTCCAAGCTCGAAACCTCCAGCGACTGAGGGGTCGCCAGAGAAGCGAATCGCGGCTATGTCGGAAGGACAACTTCTCGACAGAACTCAAGTAGGGAATCGGCGCGCAGACCATTCGGGCTGGGATGCACAGGGCGAAAAAGAAAGGCTTGGGCCCGAGGGAAGACCCGGCACTGCATCTACGAATCGGGAGTAGAAAGAGTCTCCTTGCGGTCTCAGTACAAATGGGGCGTTGAAGGGGAAAACAGGATAACGCGGGGCCATCATATCCGAAGGAAATCTTAGAAAGGGGAGTTGAGGACCTCGAGTCACAAAAAAAAACTCCAGACGTGCTTTAGCTGGCGAGAAAAAAAATATAGTCCAATATATGACCGTCAAGGACTGAGAGAACCTATTTCTCGGAATCCAAAAAAGAGCTGTTGACAAAAGAAAAAATCCGACGGGTCACGGAACATCTTCCAGGAGTGCGGGGGCTACTGAGGGGCGGTGGAGAAGGGTGGTAAGGAAAAGGGAGGAGGAGTCTCCAGAGGGAAGCTGGAAGAGAGCATCTTCCCTGAACGGGTAGAAAAACAAAGCGCGTGAAACGCGAACCAGAGAGAGGACGCCCCAGACCTCTGCAGAAGGCGACACAGGAGGGAGGGGGGGATCTTTGGGCTCATCATGGAGACGTCACGGATAGGGGTGATGTAGCACGATACGAGGAAAGGAGTGAAAACAAACCGTCGCGTGGACCCATAGGCACAAATGAGTGTGAAAAAAGAAGCGACGGAAAAGGGACAAAGCCCACACAAAGCCGGGCGCGTGTTGAAAACATGAAAAAAGCCAGTTCCCGCTTCGTAAACATTCCATGGGAACGGGAAACAGGAAATAGGCGTGAGGCGCGTTCGCTTGCAACTAACGGTCGTCCAACTTGGTCAGATCATGAAACTATGAGCACTCTAAGGGGGGGGGGGCGGGACAACGGCCAGCGTCCGCGCGGGAGTCGAAAGAAGCCGACGAACCTCGTTTCCTAAAAGGAGGGGGACAAACAGGAAATCCGAAGTCCGAGAAAGATGGACAGGGGGGGGACATACTCACAAAAACCCAGATGTTGGGACCCAAACGTCCTCGCTCGTGAGCCCCGACCAGAAGGCTCACTTCCTTCTCGGTCCAGGAAGGAGGGAAACTTCAGGCTGGCTCGATTAATAAAGCCCATCTGGGGAAAAAAGAAGTGCATATATAAAACTCTTGAGGGGAACAGGAGAATGGCTTCGTAGTCGTTTCCCATGAGTCTTTTGGACGACGGGGAAAGGGGGCAAAAAAAACCGAGCTCGTGGGTAATCGGGGGGCTAAATGAAATCCGGAGAAGGAGATATCCTAGAAGCGCGGATTCCTGCCTGAACTCCGGGGGTGGGAAGGGGGTGCGAAAGAGCCTTGCGCGGGGAATACTGGGAAACCAACAGAATAGGTATTTCTCACTAAAATCGGGGGGGGAGAGGGGAAAATCACTTGAAAAATCGGACGAGGGAGTTCACTTCACCCTCGGGGTTGAAGGAGCGAAAAATGGACGAAAGAGCGGCCTGTAGGCGGGGGGGGAATGAAAAAGGGTATCTCGATAAATTAGGCGAAAGCGGCGGCACACTGATCGTGTCCGTCTCCCGAACTAAAGATTCCAGGAACGAAAAGCTTTCTGCAAAGACTCGCGAAAAAGACGCAAGGGGAGTAAAAAAAGCAATTGATCACACACGAGGTACATACCAATCAAAGCGTACATCATCAACTCTCCAGGAAAAAGGGATATGAGGTCCGCGGGTAAAGTCAAAAAACTCGCAGAAAGCGGGATGCAAACCAAACAGATCACTATCGAAGGGAAGAAACCAAACCATGGCAGGGGGAAAGCCTTTGCTGCGAAAAAAAAGAAAGAAAGTTGGGCCTATGAAGCAGGGAAGCTGAGCTCGAAAACAACAACACCGGAAGGAAGGGGTTCGCCGCGGGGGGCAGTAGGCCAGCATAGGGAAGGAGGGGCAGAAAGATGGCAAAGGCCATTGGGTCTTCTGGGGCAGTAGGCCTTTCTCTGGTAAAGGGCGGCTGGTGATAGAAGGAAAAAGAGGATTTCGAGGGGTTTGGAACGATTTACAAGCAACATGGAGATAAGGAGAAGAAAAGAGTCGGAGTACTCTTTTTTAGGGGTCTATGGGTGGCAAGAAAAGGGTGTGCGGAAAAGGTGATGACGCGCGCGCGCACGCGGTTCGTAAGTGAGCACAGGAGTTCCTGGAGCGTCTGAGAGGGGGGAAGGGAAAAATAGGAACGAACAGTGTAAGCATTCACGGAGTGTTAGCCATAAAAAGTGGGGGAATCACCCTCACTGTCAGCGTTGTTGCGCTTCATCGCAAGGACAAAAAAGAAGCAGGGTAAAAAAGGCTTCGAGCGCAAAGATGGGACAACGATTTGCAGCGTGCGAAGACCATCTGGGGATAGGAGAAAAGACCCGAAGCTTCGGGCACCCTCAGCTCCAAGAATCTGAACGAAGCGGTCGAGGCTCTAAAAAATACTGATTTCTCCGCTTCCCACTATACCAAAGGAGTAGCGTCCAAAATGCTCATCGGGTGGAAAGGCAAAGGAAGAAGCCGAATCACCAGCGGCAAAAAGAAGGCTTCTCTCACGAGTTTCTGTCCACCGTCTGGAGTCATCGAATCAGGGCTTAATTGGAAACTGCGCAAAGTGCGGTAAAGCGGCAAGGGGGACTGGAGTGACGAGCAGCTCTCTCGCAGGGAGGGATTACACATTAAACTCAGCGCGAAGACATAGCCATCGTCTCTGAGCCTGGGTAATGAACATCGAGGGGAGGCGTCCTTGTGCATGGACGCTCCGCACGGGAAGGGGGGGTAAAAGGGTTGTCCTAACAATAACCCTCACAAGGAGCCTATATATTCGTAAACTGGGAACGAGGCGAGCTCAGCACAACAATCCCAAGCAAAGGAGGCGGGGAAATCTCAGGAGTTTCAGAAAAGAAAGAAACTCGAAAGTCTATTCTGATTGTTCATGTGAACTCCACGCGCAAAGTCGTCGAACGTTTGTAAAACTCAAGAATGGGGGGGAAAGGTTCAAAGCGAAGCTGTGGTGGGACTCCGCGAGCCTAGAGAGGACAGCTAAGCTAGAAAGAAAACCGTAGAATCAAAGATAAGACCTGGAGTAGAAAACCGGAATCCAGACTGACTGGTCAAGTGCCTGGAGAACAGAGGGTGAGTCGTCGCCACTCTGACGGAAATCCGGCCTCCAAGGCGGAGCCCGATCTGAAGTACGGGGAAGAGAAGTACTCCTCCCCTAAGCAGGGGGTTCCGCCCGCTCCTTTCCTTAAAAACATCTAACGAAAAGAATAGGTCTGTGGGACGCAGCGGGGGGTCACCTCACTTTGATAACGAAATCAGGGGGAAAAGGAGAATATTTCTGGGGGGGTTCAATGCTCTCAGCAAAACCTGCCCTCAAAGCCGCGTGCTTTGGGGATCGAGCGAAAAAAGTCGCAAAGCTCTCCGGCGGCTATGCAAAATGAAAGTGATGCAAAAGAAAGTCCTCACAAAGGAGTCGGCGGAGTGACCTCTTGCAGACCTACTTGCCGCTCATATGGTACTGGGAATGGGCATCGAAGGGCAACAACGCGGCGCGCAATTTTAAATAAAAAGTGAGGATCTCATCGAGCCCAAAGGTCCCGAAAAGGATGGGAAAAGTTGTTTACCGTTCTTTGAAGAAAAAGAATATGAAGGGATGGGGAGCGAATGCAGGGAGAGGGAGACAAAGGGATAGAGGGGAGAGGCGGCATGGAGAGTTGGGAAGCTCCGAACCTCGACTCGGGCCGGCGGGGAAAAAAAGGGTGTGGGGGGGGGGGGGGGGGGGGGGGGGGGGTGGCAGAGCGGAAACGAGCCGCTATTGCGCTAGGCATTTTATCGGGCAAGAGCATCGAGTGGAGGACAAATCGGACGGGAGGGGAGGCGGGCAAACACTCTGGGGGCGCCCGCGCTTAAAATGGACTGTTTCCGGAGGTGGAAAAGAAGGAAGCGACTTCGAGAATCCGGGGCGTTTGCAGGACGAAACAGGAGACGCCGAGGAAGGAGAGAATCGGCCTGGCCCGGCTGGGTGCCCAAAGATGTCAAGACCGGGGGTGTTAAGGGGGATCAAAAACAAGAAGCGGAGCGGACTTATCCTTAATGAAAGTATCGAGAGGGAGGAGATCGCCGCGCCCGACAGTTAAGGGGGGCCACTGGCGCGGGAGAGCATGCGTCTCGGGATCAAACAAAACGGAGCTTGACGAGGAGCGTGTACGACAACCTCTTTGGCGCAGCTATTGCCTGTTCAACCCATGGACCTGGCACTGTCCTGGCCGACTACTTGAAAACTATCAGTCTCTCTCCCGGAGGCTTAAAAGGACGTCGTTGGAGTTCACCATCTACGCCAAGAGGAGGATGGAAGCCAAAAACTGGCTCTATGGAGGTATTGTTGATGCAAAACGGCGGGACCGTCTAGACCGGCCAATGTCTCTCTGGGCTCGGACTGAAGGGGATGAGGACTCTCCGAAAGCTATTCCTCTATGTGAGGGCAGCGGACGCATAGCTTTCTAGGCAACGCCACGACGTGCCTAACGTGAGCCTCGTAAGGCAAGAAAGGGTGCGTGAGAAACGGTGGGGATAGCCTTTCCTAATGGTATCCGGACCTAGGTCATATCTAAGCGTGAAAGAATTAAGAAAAGAAAAAAAAAACTTTCTAACAGAAGGCGTGAGGTCAGCGTTCCGAGTGGAAAGCAGCATGAGCGTGTGTCGTCGAAGGTACCCGAAGAGAAAACATAACGAGATCACAGCGCTGACCATCGGTTGGAGAAAGGAACTTCCGAGGGAGGGGGGAACTTCATCAGTGAAGTCCTCGTCCGGGAGGACAAGGGAGCTCGAGAGATACATAGATTGAGCCTGCCAAACTTCCGAAAGCGGAATCACCGGCCGCGAAAAAAAAGGAAAGTTCTTGCATCGGGGGGGGAAGGGGGGGGGGGATTAAAAAAAAGGAAAAGGGGAAAAAAAAGAGGGTCTCTTCCAGAAGGTCACCAATACTCGCCTTGTGGAAAACCGAGGGCTAGATACTTCGGCGGGAGGATTGGAAGAATCTGAGGCGGTGAAGAAAACGCACAACAACACAGGAAGTAGTATTAAATAGAAAGAAGAAATGGAAACTCCGGCCAGACAACGATCAAGGCACTAGAAGAGAGTATTCAGCCCCCTATGAGGCGGGACACTGCCTGACAGGCCAAGACCGAGAAACTCATCGAAGGAAAAAGGTGTTGTTCACTCAGGAAAAAGGGGAAGAAATGGGGGGAAAAAATGTACGTCCTCTTGGAGAAACTATTAATAGACGGAGGGTAGGCGAAGCCGGATAGGGCATAGGTGGGGGGAACGATAGTAGGTTAATCTAAATCCAGAAGCAGGGCTTATGCCCTCTTGCGCGAAGGAGAATCTAGTGGGATCGGAGAAGAGTCAGGTAACAACAAAAGGTTACACAAGCCGAGATATGCAGAGGCTACCAAGCAGGAAGATACAAATCGGCTCTCGGGAGGGAACATTTCTCGACTTGATTGAAATGAGTAGGAATCATAGCCACGTTTGGTCCGGAAACAATATTAAAGTATCTCAGCTTAGAAAGGGAGCCCTCGTCGGGAGGATTGGGCAGATTGAAGCGCCCTCTTCTGGGGCGCCAAGCCCTATGCGTCTTATACGACATAGTCTATTCGTTTCTCGTGAAATGAGCGAGGACGTCCCGACACTGAAAAATGTATGGCTTCTATGTCAGCTCGGGGAAAAAAATAAAACAGCGGAAATCCCGCCCCTCGAGCCAGCTTGGGAACACGCCATCTCTCGTGGCGATGGTGGAAAATAAGTCTGGGGAAGAACTGCTCATCGGGAGTTAAGTTCGGTGGATTCGTCGCCAGGAGACGGGAACAGTCTGCAGCTGGTTGAAGGGCGACCGCAGAGACTGCCTTCAGCGAACGAAGCGGAAGGCTTTTCTTTGATCAGACCGAAGACGCGCGCATCCCCAAATGGCCCTTCACGCTCGAAACGGGAGGAAAAAAAATCTCTATCATCAAAGAATCGGCGGCATTAAGTAACGGGGAAAAAAATGAAGATGGGGGTGGGGCCACAAAGCTAGGACAAAGACTGTGACCGCTTCCGGGCGTCAGGTTTAGCGGGGCCCGAGTAGGGCTACTTCCTAGTCGGAGTCGAGAAAAAAGAAACTGCCGCACCGCCCTGCATGGGGGACAGCATGTCGAGGCCGGGGTGTAGGGCCCAGGGGAAAATCGAAAAAAAACAGGGGCCGCCACAGAGGGGGGACTAAAAGCGGGGGGCCTACAATCCTCTCCCTTCGATGACCTGAAAATCCATGAGACCGCAATGCGGAAAAGCAGCTCGCCTTCTCCATGTCGAGGACCCCGAAAGAAGGCTGGAGGGTCCAAAATCTGCTCAAGATCCCCTCTCATTTTACGAAAAGTGTAAACTGGATCCCGGAAGGCAAGGCCCATAAAGGGGGGTGAACTTATGGTCTGCCGAATAAAAATGCTGAACGGCCTAATCAACAGTCAAAAGTGGAACTTCAATGCTTAGTAGTTGGATCCCGGGAACGTGAAAGCCGGTGTCGCCGTACGCATCTGCATCGGACGGATCGCGGAAAGGCTAAAAAAGAAGACGAATTTGGCGTACTGGTTGCCATGCGAAAAACTCAGGGGGCCGATCATACCCTCCGTTAGAGGCAAAGGGTTGGTCCGACCGCGGAGCCCACCAAACTATTCTTGAAGGGCTTGAAGCTGCGCCGCCTTGCAAGACAGTCTCCCTGCCTTGGGTACGGCGGGGAAGAAAAGGGCGGGTGACATCCCAGTCCCAGTTCTCACGCACTGCAACCCACGCGGGGGCACCGACGCCAGGATTGGGGTCAGCTTGGCGGACAATCGGGCAAAAGGTGGGGGCGGTCAAGGCCACGCTGATTTGGTCGACGCAAACCGGAAAAAACTAAGGATCCTCGGCCTGCAAGGAGGGGCGACTCCCTTCCCCTAAAAACGTGAGGCTACCAAAGGGGGGGAAAAAATCCCAGGAAAGGCCTCTTCTTAACGGGGGGGGCACGCATTCTACGGCATCATTTCTACTCCGTTTCTAGGGGATAGCTGGTAGGATGAAAAAAGGAGTCACGAACTCCGGCCGTTGTAAAAAAGATGCCCAACAATATTGCTTTTTAAATAGAACGACTGATTCGCCAATGGAAGCAGGGAAAAATCAGAAGAGGAGGGAACGGGGGGGGCTGGGACTGGGGGGGTCAGGAAGACGAAGGATCTGCGCCTAAGGGCATCGTCCCGAAAGGGTCGACGGGGAACTATATCTGAGACTGGGAGCAAAAAAGGACTGGAAAAAAACGAGGGAAATCTTCAAACGAAAAAGGATCGCAGAAACACAGACTACATCCTCGGACATACCGAAAAGAAAATAAGATGCAATAGAAAGCGCGCGGAGGGCCATTACTCAACCACGGACTCTTGCTCTAAGAATGGAGAGGGGGTTCAACGTCCTCCATCTGACGACGAAAAAAAGAAGCTGAAAATTCCGGCCTCAGGTATTACTCCGGCTGGCTCAGAGTAGAAGGGCAATCTTGGGGGTCACAAAAACAAGAGGAAGCCAAAGAAGGAGGCTTGTATTATCAGGGACTGGCGTCAGAATGGAACGCGATAGCATGTGGAAGAACGACGGGAAATCGTGGGACTACGGAAAAGGGAGGGGTATCAATCCTACCGCGCCAGGCGCAAAAATGGAGTGAGAATAATCCGTGCAAAAGGAATAAAGACCATATTGATTGCCTCACAAAAGCGGGGAGATCGTGGAAAATCGCCATAAGGAAAGGAAGAGGAATCGTGTCCTTCTGCAGAAAAAAGCACAGAACTGGGAAAAGGAGGCCGGATGAACCAAGGAGAGCAGGCTACCCATACCAGAGCGACCAAGCATCACTAAATCTCCCGAGAAACTAGTAAATTAACGCCAAAAGAAGGAGAAGAAAATAGGGGCTATAGCAGGGAGTTCGCGTAATCAACAGCAGTGTTCCCCAATCGGATGAGACAAGGAGTACAGCAGTGCCGACTCTCTAAACGGAGGGCTTGGATTGCGGGGAAAGCTGTTTCAAAAAATTACGACAGCAAAGGAGCGATAATGAAAAAGAACAGAAAGTCCAGAACTGCAAAAAAAAAAACAATGCCACCGGTTGATACCCACATTTTCGCGAAAATAAGCGGTTTCGGGACTGAAACGAGAAGGGAAGGGACGAGAAACACAACAGGGGAGGAGTTAAGTAAAAGAGAGAGATGTATGAGCCTCGTGGAGAACGCCTGAAATCGCAGAAAAGATGGCCTCAAAAGTTGGGGGGCCCGTCCGGGTTGCATGGAGGCCGCGCTGGATCGGGGTGTTTCCTTATAGGGAGATGGGAGGCGGTTAATTTCGATTTACCTGCAATAAGGTAAAAGAGTCTCTTCCTCGATTAAAAAGCGGGTGGATGGGAGAGGGGCGGAAGGTGGGGGGGGGCGGCGTTTACTCTGCACGGCTTAGAGAGTGCCCTGAGCGCAAGAAAGGGGACGGAAAATATGGGGTTTGAGCACTAAAAAACATTTAGGATGAAAATCGCTGTCAAGGACGCTAGCAACCTGGGTTCATCACTCAATAAAAAGCTAGTAGCGGTTCCGCTGCTTCAAAAGCAAAAGAAGAAAGGAAAGAAAGGAAAGGCTATTCTTCCAGGTTCAAAGAAAAAGTGTCCCCGGGGGGGGGGCAGGAATTGATTGGGAAAATGGAAGGGATGGGGGGGGGGGGGGGGAGGGGTGGGGGGGAAAGGGAAATGGGTTGGGGGGTTAGGGGGGGGGGTTGTGAAAAGTAAATCAACCTATCTGATAAAGGGGAGAAAGGCTCTTCCTGGGGGAACCCTCTCTCTCAATAGCGCGGAAGGTTCAATCAGGCTAGAGGCAAACTCAGGAATTTCATAGAGAAGTCCCACATTCCAAGAATCAAGTCGGGAAGAGCTTGGGAACCGGTCAAATTCAAAGAAGCGAGAAAAAAATTCGGCTGATATCGGCTCTGGGTTTATCTCCACCGAGTTCCTCTGTTCTCGAGACAGAAAAAGCGTATTTGGCCCCGACGTCGGTGAAGGACATGGAAGGAGATCTCGGCCTTTGGGATATCTACGCGCGCGCAGGGAGGGTAATGCAACTCCTCGCGAGGACTATGAAAAGCGAGATAGAAGTCCGAAAGAGGACCGGGGGAGGTGTCCGGCCTGCGTTCGGACAAAAACGAGACGGGGAAAAACTGTCGGAGGGGGCCTCCCAAAGTAAAAAAAAGAGCCGAGTCGGCATAAAAGGTAAAAAATGCAACTCCTGTGACATCATAAACGCGCGTTCAAGAGACCGCGAAGGTCCGACAGGAGCCCATCGGAAATCTCATCGTCAGTTGAAACAGACACGCTCCATGAAAAGGCGTCAAGAAAGGGGGGGGAAAAAAGGCCATATGTTGGGGGAAACTCTTTGGGCAAAGCTGGGGGAAGCCCCGAAATCGATCGTCCTAGCGCAGGATAGCCATACAGGAGTAGAAATGAGGAAGCCAAGGAGGTCAGTCACAGGCCGACGGCCTGTTGGGCTGGCCGGGGGCCAGTGTCGAGACCGGGAAAGGGTCGTGGGCGAAACCGGTGCCGTGCGGCAAACAGAGGACCGCGCCAGGACGGAAAAAAGGATCTCCAAGACGTGAAGAACCAAGCCCACCGCAGAGGCAGACAACGCCCATTTCATGACAACCGGCGAGACCACCGCTTAGGGCTGTTGGGGGGGAAAAAGGGGGCTGATTGCAGCGAAAGTGAGAACTAAGTCAATTCCTTGAAAGGGATGCTAGGCGGCAGGAAAATAACTATCTCAAAAATCCGCGTAAGCAGGGTCTTTAAGGCAGAGAAAAGAAGTAATAAAGAAAACAACGGCTATGCATGGACCAAGCGCATTAGACTGATCATGGCCAAGTACGGCAAGGAGGGAATAACCACTCGTGGAGACGCGAAAACTAGTATTGCAGAGTAAAACAAAGTGAGTCTTGCACGAGGCTCCAACGCAGAATATGGTGCAGCAAGAAGAGAAAGTGTGAGACGCTTCGGCTCGACGAAAACGAGAGAGAGAAAGTTGTGTTCCCGGGCGGACTGAAGCGAAAGGGGTTCGACTTCGTCGATGGCGAAAAGGAGTGGTCAAGGGAGCGGCTCGTGAAAAGCTGGGGAGAACTAGAATAACCGCGACGAAACCGAAGAGAAAGGGCCTGGCGATCTGAGAGCTGCACCGCTATTTCAAGGCTAAGGATGGTCATCGACGGCGAGACTCGTGGATCAACTTGGGGGGGAATAACCTGTAGGAATACTCCTCCGCTGAAACTGGGGGTCATTTGACACCGAAAAGCCTCAAATGCTCAGCCGCGGTGTGAGATGGAAAACCGAAGTCTACCGCGAATCCTCTCCAGCATAAAAAGTGGAGAATCTGAAAAAGGTAGCGGGGCGTGGCTCTTTGTACTCCCCACCCCAAGGCTAGAAGTACGTGTCTCGACGACGGGAAGATCTCCGCCTCCTGGGCCTAAAAAGAAAGGAGGGGAGGAGCGCGGGGGCGCGAGTATTCGTGAGAGAACGGCACAAGAGATCCGATCAATAAGTCATGCGTGGTTGGGGCTCTAGGGGTACTCTTCAAAGTTGACTTGGACTCCTCATCCTTTCACTCAGAACCAAGAGGCGTAGAACTAGAGTGGCGTCGGGACCCGCGCTGGTTTTTTCTTCAAAATCAAAAGATTGAGTAGAGACAAACATCCTGTGCTCGGAAGGATTTTTCGCCCGCCGATCCAAGCAAGACTATATGAGGGTGGGGGGGGCGCGACTGCCGAATCGCATGGAACCGCTATGGAACTCATGAGGGAGCTACGCAAAGTTGCGCAGCGCGGAACAAGCGGGCTACGGCGAGCGGGTAGAGACCAGCCAGGGAGGGCGCTGGAAACACGAGGAACCAACGGATTGGATCTCCGAAAGGAAAGGAAAGAACTGAACTCATTCATCCTCAAAAGAAGTCGCAGGAAAATAAAGCGGAGGAGTCCAGACTGCCTCTTTTGTAGCACTCTTCAATAAAGGGAAGTGGGAAAAGGGTACCGCGATTGCAGCGGGGGCAGCGATTGTCCACATAAAGAATCGCCATCCAGCTGTTCCAAGGGGGGGCGCCAGTGGAATGGAGGGAGACAAAGAAGGATCATTTCCTCGCTTGCCAGCGTCAGGGGTCATGCCAAAATGCAGAAAAAGAATTCGCGGCCTCACTGAATGTTTCGAAACGGACGTAGAACGGCGAAATTAGGGACGGTGAAGGTCGTGAACCAATAGCTTCCTCGAAGTGGGAAAAAAAGGGCCGGAGAACAGCCTTGTACCGCAGCCTAGGGGCATGGGAGATCAGGTGACATATGATCGCGGGATCGGTTGGCATCTAGAAAAAAAAAAACAACGGGGGAAGAGCGAGAGCCCAAAAACATCGAGAATGAAAAGTAGAAGAGGTGGAAGGTTCTCTCTTCAGGCCCACTTAAACGGTCCAAGGCGCTTCGAATCAGGTGGATCGGCGGCCGCCATTCAGGAGGAAAGAGATGGTGAAAAAATCGAAGGAAGTGTGAGGGGAGGAAGGGGTTCGAAAAACGAAGAACACCGGAGTCATGCCGGCGAATCCTGTATAAGCAGTAGGGCAGGGGATGACAGATTACAGCTAAAAAACTCTAAGACAACGCAAAGGACTGTCATTTTATGCCCGCAGGAATCTCGTATGGGGGACAAACCTGGGCACAAGCGGGAGGCGCCGAAAATTGGGGGGCCCATCTATATGCAGAGGCGAAACCGAAAAGAGAAAGCTGCGTGAGACAGGCGACGTCTACGAAGGTCACGTTGGGGGAGGGTGTCAGGGAAAAGAGAAAGGGCAAGGAGCTCGGAGGGGAGAAATCGTGTAGCGCCCTCGCGGGGGGGGCGCGGAAACAAGGGAGCCCGCGGGCGGCGTCCGGCGACATCGCAAGAGAGCCTTTCGGCGAAAAACAGGGGGAGGCGCGGGGGATGAACTATTTCGTCGGGAAAACGAAGAAAGTCCAATAATGGAGCGGGGCTTCGGACAGGCACGGAGAAAGGGAAAAACCCCAGCGAAACGCGGGGAAAAAACGCCATGCTCGGGTTGAAAAAAGAAGGTGAAGATTTTCCTACTCTAGCTGGTAAGAGGGAAAGGGAGATCGGCCAGGTAAAGAGCACCGCAGTCTGTCCTCGGACGAGGGGGTTAAGAGACATATCGCGCCAACCAAAATTAAGGCAGCGAAGCTTAAGATGTCACATGTAATCTCGGAAAGACCGCGCGCGAAACAAAGTCCGATGGCCCTTAACTAAAGAACGATGTCGCGTAGGGGGCTTCGTAGGGAGAACTGAGAAAGAGAAGTCCTGAAATTAGGACTACGCTCCGAGGGTGGGAGGCCTCACAAAAAAAAACAATAAGGGGGGGGCGTCCCAGCCAGAGACATCTCCACGGGGGACAGCAAATCGGCGAAAACGAGGCGGCGTCGATTTAGGCGCACCGAACGGCTGGGAAGCAAAGGAAGGGGGTTGGGGGCAATCCGTAACAGCACAGGGGCGAAGAGGGGGGCTCAAGAAGGTTCTGCCAACGAAAACGAAAGCCCGGCCGATCGGTCCTAAACACCGGGAGAGAAGGACTATGAAAAGAAAGGGAGACAGTCAAAAAAACGGGGACTCGTCCTTCCCTATGGCGAGGAGAAAGAGATTGGGTGTGGAAGTGAGCATGCTAGGAAAAAAATCTCCTCAAGGCTCCTAGAGGGGTTTTGCCTCCCGTGTCGCAACCGTAAAAGAGAGCCATATTTCGTCTTCCATCAGGTAAAAAAGTCTCCGTACTTCCACGGGAGTCCGAGACGGGAAAGAGGGGGACTCCCAAGGAAGTCTGGGGGGAGGGGGTGAGCCCATGGGAGCTCATAGGGTGGTATCCCTAAGGAACGGGTTTCCGCCTAAAATCGGGAAGAGTATCGTCCATCTCGGATCCCAAGGTCACTATCCTGGATTTAAAGAAGATAAGGGCAGCGGGGGTTTCGCCAAGAAAATCCGATATCGGTAACTCCTCTCTATCCCACAGACGCGATTTTGGAAATGAGGGGAAAATCGCCGACCATTCATCCAAGGGGGTCCCGGAGGGAGGGAGGGGGTCTAAAGGCGCGGGGAATCCGCCCAGCTCATAGCATTGAAACGCACGCGGGGTCTCTCCGAAAAAGGGCCAGACAGGGGGTCTGACCGGAAACTTCAAATGCTGTGGGCGGCGTCTCAAAAGGGAAACGGAAGTCTGCTGTATGCGAAAACCGGAAACCACGTTTGGTTCGGGGGGGGGGGAAAAAAAAACCGGAATCGGCGAAGGGGGGGTAGACGACCAACTCCAAGCCTTTTCTAGACAAGTGACCAGCACATCCCTCCGTAAACGAGGTGAAGACACATATTATCGAGTTGGAAGGGGGGGAGAGAGGTTGCTATCTGGTAGCTAGGATCGAGGCAGTCAAAAATCCGAGGAGGGGGAAAAAAGTCAAGTGTGGGACAAAAAAAACAGCCATCCGACGACAGCGCCAAAAGGGGAAGGGTCAAAAAAAATCCGAAGAGCCGAATTTCCGATGGAAGTGCTGAAAGCGGAAGCTTACCCGCGTTCCGCAAAGAAGAGAACGGAAAAATGAAGAACTGCCGACTATATCGCTACCTGGCGAGGGGGATGGAGGACAACCGGCTCGCCGGAGAAGCCGGGTGGAAGGGGGTGGTTCTCAAGGAAACGGCCAATGTTACTACTTATTAACCGTCGGGCCACGAACGATGATCCTCTAGAGGATGGAGTTTGAAATGAAAAATTCAATCCTAACCAAGTCGGTGCGACGTCGGGGAACTTGGAGAAAAGAGAGGATCACCATCAGAAGCGGTAGCCCGTCGGGCAAATGACTAAAAAGGACTTCGACTGATCAAGCAGGGGGGAATAAAAAAGGAATAAGACAGAAATCGCCAAAAAGAAGAGATTCTCGGCTGGTCCGCTCTTGGTTAAACCGACCCCGGATTAGCATGGGACTAGACTATCAAGGGGGGGAAAAAGAGACTTACGATATGAAAAGAGAAGTGTAAATCTCCAAAAGGAAGCTGAAAGATTTCCGTGCCGCGCTCGGTTCCAAGGAACGTGCTGTCAGTTATTATAGCAGATAGTCAAAAAACGAGGAGGGGGGGGTGCACTCGTGGCATCAACGAGGATTTGGCTTGCCAACAGCGAGCGGGTCAATCGCGAAGAAGGCATTACGGGCTACGAAAGTCTGCCGTAGGCCGTTAAAAAAGTTAGGAGGGGCTAAAACGGAACCAATCGAAGGCGCTGGAAGGGGACTCAACGTTTGCCGTGGGGAAAAACAATCCCTCGACTGGAATCTTCGGGTCTCAAGGAGAAGGCGGGGGAGTCAGGGTAATCAACACTCCTTTGTGACAGCCAAGGAATCGCACATAGAAAATAAAAAGAGTACAGGCAGCAACGAAGAAAAAAGGCTCTCCTTGAAACATCGAAAAGGTAGGGTCAAAAGAAAAGAGATAAATCAGATTAGAGAATAAGGGGGGACAGGAATGGGAACTCGCCAGGCCTACGAAACCAAGGAAAAAACCCACGCAGCAAAAAATGAGGGGATGCAAGTGCCCTAAAAGGCGGAATAAGCGAGCAACCACAACAACGGAGACGGAATGAGGAGGGTCAAAAGTTCATAGCGAAAACGAACCGCATAGGGGGGGGGATGGCCAGGGGCACAACGCTCAACGGGGGGGGAGCGGGCTGGGTTCAGGAAAAGGGCAAGGGGGACTTGGGTAGGGTTTGTTTGCCTTCTAGAGAGTCAGAAGGGGCTGAGGGTTTGAATCGATTAACGCAACGATGGAATGACGTCGGATCAAGAATTCGGCTGCGTCTCGGACGAGGTGCGAAACAAAAGACGAGTCAAGAGGGGGTACGCGCACGAATCTTTCAAGGGAAAATTGAGAAGATCGGGAAGTAAAGGCTCTAGTGGATTGAGTGGAACGGAAAATGTCCGCAATGCGCTGGATAAGATCAACCTGTTCATCCGGAAAAAGGGGAGATCTGTGAAACGTCGGTAAGCTGAACGCTGATTCTCGAGGGGAAAAGAGGGACACATTGAAAAAAGGACCTTCGGTCGCGGCTGCAATGATTGGCAAAAAAAAAAAACTTTTGAGGGGGGAAAAAATAACAAAAAGATGTGGATACCGTAGAGGGAAAGGGAAAAGGCGACGACCTCTTCTCAAGACGCGGCAGCAGGCGCGGGGTGCGAGTCAACACAAAAGGTAAGAAGTACGGGACAACGATTTCCAACGGCTCCAAAAGAGCCAACCTGCTCATAGACCGGCCCAAGAGAAGAAAGCCCGAAGCATCCAGCTCTCGGGTCTGAATAAAAGGAAGAAAGGGGGGGAAGGAAAAAAGGGGGGCTTGAATCTTCGATCATCGCCACCGGGTGTCAAAAAGAGTAACTAGATGATGTCGTAGCGATGGAGGCAAGGGGAACGGTTACGACAAGCGAAATATCTTGTGTTAGGTAAGACGACCAGGATCGAGCTCATCGGACGTATTATGGAAGCCAAAGTAGAACCCGATGAGGGTATTCGGCGAAAAAGTGCTTGGGGGCAAGGCGCGTACTATGGCTCGGGGTAACTAACCCTAGAGAATCTATATATGTCGGTGGCGCAAAAAAGACGAGGGGAAAGGAAATAAACTTGCTTTCAAGTTCCCGCGGGGGACAGGAACCCGAAAATCTTCGGCTATGGGCTGTTCATGGAAAAAGCCCGCTCCATGGTGGCATCCGTAAAGAAAAAAAATTGAGAATGGGGTGGGGAAGACTTTCCCCTCGCGTGGTCGTGGGGGCGAAGGAGAGACGCGAGCGGAGCTACAGCTAGACACTAGAAACTGAGTATGGTACTACCATATCGGATAAGGGGTCTAAGTCTTAATGCCGCGACCTTGGGAGGTCGAGTGGTCCAGCACGCTCAGGGGTTCTGGTAGGAGCCCGCGGCGAGAAAACGCCTTCAGGGGACGGCTGGGTAGGAAAATCCACGATCAGAAACTTTAGAAAGACAGCCGCCCAACCGCCCTGCGGGGGGGAACGACATCCTGGCGCTGAGCCGGAGCGAAAAATTGGGGGGGGAGTGGGGACAAAAGGGGCTTGGCGGATTGAACGCGAAAGACAGAAGAGGCCTGGCTCTTGGCTGCATGCGGAGAGCACAGAAAAGGTATCCGAGGGAGGTGTTTGAAGGACGGGAGAGTCAACCACCACGATCAGACAGAGGACTAAGCTCCAAGTCGCAATCGGGGGAAGTACTCAGTCTGAAGAAGGGGGAACTCTGGATAAGGTAAGAGTAAATCGTCTGCTGATAACACCTGTCGTCTGCCAGACTCCAAGGAAGAGAGAGAACATTGGCATCAATCCCAAGAGGTAAGGGGTAGACTACTATGGCCGCCCAATCGGAAGAAGTTGTTTCCGGGAATGGAAGACTGGGGGAGGGCCTTCTGAGAATTGCGACACGGAGACACATCAAGATAGGGGGTTGAGCGCAGTAACCTCGCCGAACGTATAATTCAGGGAACAGAAACTTTTTCGCTCTGCGTCCGCTGACACCTCTAGGTAAAAGGAGTTTGGGGAAAAAGGTCATCGACTAGGGGGATACTTCTTTAGTACACTCAGGGAAAAAAAGGAGCTTGGAGAATGAGTAGACTTCCGCCGCGTCAGCCCTGGGATTCACTGATTGCCAACCAAAGGTCTAGAGGACGAAAAGGGCGGGGGGGAAAAAAAAAAATTTCCTAACTATAAGACGTTAGACGACCTGCCAGCCCTGAACCCGTGTAGATGCAATCGAAAGTCATGAAGAACGCGGGGGGGGGGAAAGGCTTTGTGGAATCCACAAAAAAACCAGGAAATCAGGGCGGCATCAAGGACGTGCTTCTATGCGATAGAGAAGCCCCAAAAGGATCCTGTCGGAACCGGGATTCATAAAGGCAGGGGGGTCGCTCGCGGGTCTTCCAAAAAAAAAAGCCCTTCTCTCTCGGTCTTCACTGGGATTGGCTCTCTCTTCTCAGCGCGAACCGCAATGGAAGGCATGCGTGCGCAGAGACTTTAAACTCCAGAAGGCCGGAACCCTGATCTGAAGAAAGCGACGTCGGGGGGGGGGGTCTTCCACCAGAACGCAAGAGGAGAAGGGTCGCCCGGCAGCACGCGAGGGAACGTGCTTTGAAAAGGGGAAGTGAAAAAGGGAGATCGAAGAAAAACACAAACCATGATGTTGGCTCGGTGGAAAGAAGGAACGGGAACGCACACTACCGTGTACCGCTATTGGGGATCCAGAGCTGGTTCGGGGAAAAGGGAAGAAAATAACTCTCTTTCTAGTCTCACGGGGGAACGAGCCCGACGGGCGCTAACACTATGTCGAGATCCCTGGCCCTATGGGGGGGGAGAGAAAAAAAAAGGAAACTTTAAAAAGGGAAAATCAGAGAACCTCAATAACTTCGCTCACTTGTACACGCCAAGCGTGATCCCAGGTCCCGGGTGGAAGCACTCTTGCAGATTGGGTAATGTCGGAGAATCAGGGTGGTGTATCCGCGATGCTCTAAAGGGGGGAACAATAAAGAAGATCGCCAGGAGAGATGTGCATAACGAAATCAGCGAATGAAACGGCTTCAGCGGGACGCGCTTTCCTCGGCGAATGCCACACAAGAGAGGGGACGATAAAATACAGAGATTCGAGGCCGGACTAAAAGGGGTCAAAAGGGGGATACCGCGCTGGAACTTCAAATGGACCTACACGGGTTAGTCGAACCCAACCGCTTCCTCGAATGGGGAGATGGCCGGAGGTCAGACTCGCCTTGTACCGACCTGGAGGGAAAAAAGCAGATACGGGAGGGGAGATTGGGAAGATCTTATCGTTCTGGCGGCGGTGGCACTCACAAAAAGAGGGGGGGAAAGAGCCAGACAGAATCAGATGTATGGCAATCCGAAATATAGGAAAATTCATGCCCCCTATTAAGTACAAAAAAGGAAATGGAAGGAAGGGAAAGAGCTCAGAAGCGAGGAAGCGTATTGGGGGTGCAACTGAAAAAAATGCATAAAGAAGGGTTCGAGCCGGGTGATCCGTCCAAGGGCAAATAGGAGTAGGGAAGCGAATCCTGTATATCGCATCGAAAAAATAGGGGATGAAAGGAAAAAAAGGCACACTTATAAAGGAGTTGCGAAGGCGTTCGGAGGAACAACCGTGGCGCGCTGGCGAAAAAAATTGTGGGGACAATCGCTTGCACGAGATCGCGGGGACAAAAACCCATCCCAACTCAATGGCAAAAGCTGAGAGACAAGAATCGCTCTGGACGGAAAAAAGGGCAGGGGGCAGTGAGAGAAGTGAGTGGTTGTCGGAGGAATGCCCGGGTTCGGTAGTAGAAAATAGGCAAGTTCTCTGCGCGCCAAGTGTAGCGAGAGGAGGGCTGCTGTCAAGCGTCGAATTCGCAGTGTGCGAAGAAGGACGGGACCATCTCTTCTTCTGATAAGGAGGGGACGAGCTTAGCGCGGAGTAGCCGAAAGGGGGTCCGAAAATCATTGTAGCTGCTTATCGGCGCGGAGGTGAAGAAAAAAAAAAACTAGAACCGGCCAGATCAAAGGACTGGGGACGAGAGCCACACGCCATCGCCGGGGATGGGGAGACAAACCGACGTCCTGGAAAAATCTTGGGCGGGGGAGGTGTGGTTCACTTCCGGAGAAGCGAGAGGCTGGAACCAAAACTGGTTGAAGGGATTCAAAGCCCCAAAGCAGGAAGAAGAAGAGTGCCTTCTTGTCTTTGAAAGGAGCGAGCCCCAGAAAAAGCATTTGCCGACTCACTATAGGGAGGGGAAGGGTGTGGGATGCCGGGCGAGAAGAGAAGAAAAGTCAAGCATTAAGTCGGAGGACTACTCTCCTCTGGGTATAAAAAAACCAGGCGAGACAAACCGACGGGACCCGAACTGTCGGCATGGACAAGGGGGTTCAGGGCTTCCGAGGAAAAACGCGGGAGGGGGGGGCTTCGATCGGTCGGGGAAGGCACACCCGGCTGCCATAATGGGCCAGGTGTTTGTGGCAAAAGACCGAAAAAAAAAAGTCGGAAAAGGGAGCTTCTCCGAAGTGGCTGGAAAAAAAAAACAAAGCCAAGGAAGGGAGTGGACCACGACGTCCAATCGCGGACTGACCGAGGCCATAACCCGGTGAAGCTCGTTCCGATCTCTCCGTCAAAAGGGAGAGGCAAAAGGAGTTCTCGGACGGCGAGGGCCGTGCGCGTGCCGCTCCCTCCGGGGGGGTAAGGGAGCCCAGGGGTAGCCCGAATCCCGGCATAAGGGTCGTCCATACAAAGGGAGACGCAGAACTCTCACTTTGAAAGGATTAAGGGCCTACGCGCAAGAGATTCGGATGCCGCATGTGAAAGGACGGGCTGGGTGATTCCCTTCAGTTTGGTCCGACACGGTTTGCCGACCATTCTCAAGGGATCTGGGGTCTTGACGCGGTCCAGGGAAAAAAGGAAAATCTAAGAAAAGGGACTCCTTGGGGGGGGGAAAGGTCCAATCCGATTTTCGCCAGCAGGACGCCGGAGAGTCGCGAAAATGAATGGGAGCGAAACCTCTAAAAAAAAAATAAACTCGGAGAAGGAGTGCTCAAAAAGGTTGAGCGCCGCTGAAAAAAAGAAAAACCAGAGAGCTTACAACGCGGTGAAATCCTCCACACTGGGCCAACAGCCTAGGGTCAAACCTGGGGAAAAAAAAATAAATTATTTCCGGAGGAAACTCGGTAGGCAGTGGGCGGCGGTCTCTTCAAATCAACCAGATGCTTAGAGACTGGGGGGGAGGAAACACCCAACACCGAGATTTGAGGACTCGAGCGCATTGGAACCGGGGGAAACAGGGAAAACACGCACCCTAGAGGGCTTACCCGGTCGCCAGTCCCCGCCCAGGCCTGCTTAGCCTGTGACAAAGAAGACTTAAAGTTGGAAAGAAAAGTTCTACTTCCGTGGAGAAGGGAAGCGAGCCGAGGATAGGAAAAAAAAAACGCCGCCGAGAGGCACACAATATTGCGTTTTCAAAAAGAGACAAAAGGAGAGAAAAAAAATGGCAGTTTCACATGAAAATCCGGAATAGGACAATGAAGGGGGGGGCGAAAGTCGGAAATCGCGGGGGGAATAATAACTGGTCGCATCGCAAAAAGACGAAAAATGGAGCAAGGGAGACTATATGGAGGGCATTTAGGAGGGAGGACAGCAGCGTACCGCGGTAAAAAAAAATCAAAAGGGAGAATCATCGGGTGTCAACTAAAGAGGGGAAAAAACCCGGAGACCGGCAATAGACGGACGAGGAAAAAAGAAGTCAAAGATGGTGGGCATGTCCTCAAGAAAAAAAAGGCTGCGCAACAGCCAGGGCAACTGCCGCCACGCGGCACAACCTCCGACTCGTTCCGCGGGGCAGGAAAAAGGGAAATGAGGACGACAGCCCAGCGGTGGGAATCACCCGCGTGAAGGGAAAAAAAGAAACCTTAGCTGGATGACCTAGTTATGGGGTCCCCCAGCTGATCATGTGGACTCAAAAGGATTGGGGGAGGGGAGAAACCCTTGATAAGTTGATCGCCGCCGGGGGGGAAAAAAAGGAGAAGGCTGCGGGAGGGCTCTGGAGAAGTGCAGGAAGCATCTCTCAGGGGGAAAGGGAGCAACGGGGGTGGGAGGGACGCAATTAGGTCCCTCTTGCATCACTGGGGCCGTTACAAAAGGGAAGAGAGCAAGTTTCCTTCGCGAAGAAGAATCACTAAAAGGAAGGTAGCGTCCGGATAACAGGTTAGAAAAAAAGAAAAATATCAAGAAGAAAAGGAAACTGATCCTAAGGGGAATGACTCAAACGAGAGACAAAAGAACCGCTCTTGCTGCTCGACGCGAAGAGCGGTTCGCGTATCACCATCCGATGCCAATCGGGAGATGGGAACAGACATCCAAAGAGTAAGCCATACGAGAAAGAAGGAAAATCCGTTGCGTAAATCGTTAACCAAACTGCCGGAAGAGAGAAGGCCACCCCAGAATCTTCAAAAGGGAAAAAAAAAACGCAAGGGCACCGTTTGAGACCAATATTGAGGAAAAGAAGAGGCGGCATTTTGTCCGCTATGGAACGAGGAAACA
>Ga0179593_1291525_pt1 | contig 22553 bp, 25 predicted proteins | sample CZODoug2_1_08_16_FD_185931 | JGI IMG/M metagenome (GOLD analysis project Ga0179593, IMG submission 185931) | Vadose zone soil fungal communities from Angelo Coast Range Reserve, California, USA - CZODoug2_1_08_16fungal (PacBio error correction) | ecosystem: Environmental > Terrestrial > Soil >...
AGCAGGGTCCCTATACGAAGGAACGCCGTTGGAAAAAGCTTAGGGGAAGAGCCTGATAAATGAAAAGGGTTGCTGAAAATGGTGGCGTCACAAAGACCAGCGTCGGGGAGGGTGGGAGATGTAAGGGGAAAATCTATTCTCGGGAGCGCGCAATCCCGAAACAAAAGGCTATGTAGAAGGCCAAGCAACTTCCAGCAACATGAAAAACGAAAGTCGGGGATACAGCAAGAGCTCATGGAGGAGGGAAACCACAAACCAGAAAAGAGAAAAACCGGCATGAGCTCCCTTTTGACAAAAAGTTCGACGGGCATCACAAGGGAACGAACCAGCTTCACAATCCGGATACAGCCAAGTTAAGAGGGACACTGCCAAAATCTAAGTATGTAAAAAACCCCAAAAAAAAAAATACACCACACCCCCCCCCAAAAACCAAAGCTAACAAGGGCGTTACTAATTCAGAAGCTGAGAACGAACTCAATAGGGAAAGGACATTTCACAATGACAGACACACGTTAAAATGCCCACGATCCAGAAAAAGGCGAAAAAGTCGCTGGAATCCAAGCAACCATGAAACAGCCGCTAAGAGGAGAGGTCCTAAGTGGATCTCGAAGTCAGGGGAGGAGGAAACACAAAAAATAGAGTACAAGCCGCTTCGGCAGGCAGGTCCAGGCAAGGAACAAAAGAAAGCTCGCAGGAACCCTATGTGAGGGAAAGAGTAAAGAGGGAACGCCGAATACGAAAGCGACAATGGCTAAATTTCGGGAAGTAGGAACCACGTGAAATAGTTAGGGGAAGGGGTTCCGTGAAATGGGTCCGGGAATAACTAGATTGACAGGCGATATTTCTTGGCGGGGCCTCGTATAACGGGTGTTACCAATCTGGAAGGGCGTTAATATGCTCAGGGTGTCATCGGGCGATCAGGAAGAGATACCGCGATGAGGGGGGGGAAGATTAAAGGGATGGAAGCGAGGGGAGCTAGTTTGTACACGGAGGAAAGCAAGAACCTTGGCTGCCACTAATCGGGGTAAAGGACACAGCGAATAAGGCCCATTACAGGGAATTCCGTCGAAGAAGGGTTTGGATACGGTGAGATGTGAAGCAAACTATAAAAGGGATTGATCACGGTGAATCTGGAACGGGGGTAGAGAGGCATAAGACGAACCGCGGCTTGGGAGAGGTGTCTGGGGAGACAAAGATCTTCTCGTAAATGTCAGATCAATGAAAAAGAAAGAAGCAAGAAATCGGAATGCGAAAAATCTACGAAGTCAGGGGTAGGGGAGTCAAGGAAAAAGCAAAAACTGCGCCTTCTGTGCGACAATCCCAAGGGCCGGCCACCAAGCAAAAAAAGGGGTGAGGAGAATGGGAGTGTCACCTCAAGAACTTCAAAAAAGGGGGAAACACAAGCTCTGCGGTTACATTTTATTTCTTGATGACAAGGGGGGGGGGTGGGCCTGACGAAAGCTTAGAAGGAGTGTCCAGAAGTCGAGCTACCAGATGACTTTGTTAGCTTAGGCGGGTGTTATCGTCCTGGATCACGGGAGATCGGGAAAATCATGCAATCTATCTCAAAAAAGGACAAAAAGGAAAAGAATGTTGGAGAAGCGAAAAAGAACATGTCTTTAAAAAAAGGTGTGAGAGGGCATTGTGACGGTTATGGAAGTCTGGGCCTTTGAACGTATCTGGTGAAGACACAAGAAACCGAATAGTTAGGGATAATATACCTCAAGCAGGCGCATTGAAAAGGGAGGGACGGAATAGTCTTCAACTACCCCGAACGCAGCTGTTTCGGAAGAGGCATATCCTCCGCTCTGAAAGAAAAGCCCAGCATGGGGAGAAGAGGACACAGAATCGTCGGAACGTTATGTTCGGAGGAAGGTTCGGGGGACTGAAAAGATAGGGCGTGTCAGATGTTTTGGGGCAGCGTTAGGGGAGAAGCCCCAGAACGTGAGAACCGGAAAACGCAGCACCATCGGACATCCATCCTTTAAGCCAGAGCCGAATGACCTGCTCTTCCGGAAAGGGGAACTCGGGAGGTCATGAAAGATACAAAAAAGTGGAGTAAAAGAAAGGGAAGCGGGTATTTCGCATGTAAGAGAACAGGGGCAATGAACCAGATACGGCTTGGGCAATCGGTGGCAGCCCGGAGGAAAAGTTCTTCGGAGGAGGGCTCTCTGGTCCAGGAAGGCCAAAAAGAAAAAAAAAAGACTTCAAATCATGGATCGGGGGGCAAACTTCTCTCCCAGCATGGAGAAACGATTCCGTGAGGCTCAGCTTTGTCGTTTACGAGCTTTCTCCTCAAAAAAGCATTAGCGAAGAGGGGGGGGGGGTGTATTGCCGCGGGGATCGCCATAGGGGGGAATCCTCTGTTTTGCAGAGGATAGCCCGCCATCACCGATTGAGGTTTCATCCACTAAACGTTTCGACGGCCCGAATCAGAAAAACCGTCACACACATGTAAGAAGCACAGGAACGGGCTGGAAAAGATACGCACAATGCGGTGCTTGGGCCATTTCGGCGCACAGACCAAAAGAGTGCCTGAAAAAGGATTAGCGAGGGGGATTTACTTCCAGAAAAAAACGCGAAAAAGGAAAACACCACGCGAGTCGAAGGGAGGCTCACCGCAGGCAAGCCTCGACCAAGGGAACGAATGAAAAAAGAAAAAGCAAGCCGCGTGGGGGGGATACGGCGGGGCTTCGGGTTAAAGAACACTTCAGCGAGGGAGCAAAACCGTTGGGATTTCGCAAAAACGAAGGCCACGGGGAAGGGGGTCTCGTCATCCGGAAGGGTGGGCCTTTGCCTGGTACGAAAAGTGAGGGCGGAAAGCGTTTGCGTACGCTTTGGGGGGAGAAAGAATCAAATATCCGAGAGGAGGGAATGGGGGGGGCTCCTAAAAAAGGAATTCTGAGGAATAGCCGCCAACACGGCACCAAAAAGCTGGTTCGCTAAAAAATCGAAACAGAACAAGATCAAGTGAACGCAAGGAGCTTATGGCGTGGGATGTCGTGATGGGGCGAACACAGGGAACACAAGATACAAAGCAAGGGAAGGAACTCGAGCTTTGTGTCCGGAATGAAGGAAGTTTTGGGACAAAAAAGCTGCAGAATTTGAAGCTCAAACGGAAGTTAGATCAAGGAATTAGGAAGAAAAATCGGGGGGGCACGCCTGAACTCAGGTCGCGTAATCAGGACAAAAAAATTGATCGAGCCGCAGAAACGAAAGAGATCATTCATCCCTCCAGAATTAGGGGAAACAGGGGGGGGGGGTATACAAAAAAATCAGAATATCCACTAGAGTCAGTTGTGGACAAGCGCAATATGCGTGATTCCAGGAAAAGTTCAAAAGACCACCAATTCCTTGACCTATTCACAAAACCTCTGTAGAGACTTGATAGAAAAAAGGGATGTAAAAAATCCAAAATTCCTGAGAGAAGCGAGGGGGAGGTTTTAGGGGGTCCATTTGGGTGGAAAGAATAGAAGGCGTTCAGTGCGGAACGGGGGAAGAAGGGGGGTGTGGATCACTAATACTGAATCGAGAACTCAAAGGGAAGGGGACTCGTCGGCGGAGTAGGGTATGGGATTGGTGAATGGCCAGCTTGGAGTGGGAGACCATTTCTTGGATCGTGTGGAGGACGGTTCTAGTCCGTGGGGAAGCGAAGCAATTTGAGGTGGGGGATTCGCTGAGAGCTGCTTGAATGTGAAAAGAGAAAGACTTGGAGGGGAGATTCTAAGAGGGGGGTGGCATCGGCTGCTGGACGTGGACCTTGTAATCGTGTCGGGAATACAGTGAAAGTGGTGGACGTAGGGGGGGGCACATAGTCTAAAGTGAGAACTCATGGAAAAGATTGTGTATGGGACGGCTAGGGAGGGGGGCTAATTGGGGAGGACAAATCGGAGGTAGAGGGAATGGGAAGGACAAGTGCGATAAGGGGGGGAGAGTTGGAGGAGAGAGCGTAACGATGCAAATAACCATAGGGGCTCCGATTCTTAGATGGCACCACAGAGGGGAGCAACGAGAAAGGAGAGGTATGGGGAAGAAAACGGGTGGGCGAGGGAGCTAAGGGGTGTGGGCTTGTGGCAGTAGGTAGGGGGTTGAGGGAAGGTCAGGGCGCAGGGGATGTAGGTTTGGGATAAGGGAAGGGTTGGGTGAGGGGAGTAAGGTGAGATCATGGTTGTTATACTGTGTTTGAGGGGAGGGGGGTAGACCGGTTGGGGGATAGGGGAGGGCGGCTTGGGTGGGATTGTTGGGGCGGAAGAAAGCGTTAGAGGGGGTCGCATGAAAATTGACCGACTATGTGGGTGGTGGGCAGAGAGGAGCCCTCTGTAAAGTTTTGGCTGAAAATTTTTGCGTCTGTGCACTCAATACTATCAAACTCGAAAATCCGGGGGTGGTCTAACCTTTGTGCGGGGATGGGAAAAGGAAAGGGCGGCAAGGGAATAAAGGAAACATCGCCACCATAAAGACGCCTGGAAAAGTTTTTACTTTGACGGGGCGGGCCACAAAGGGAAAAATCGAAAGGGGGCATCTTACATTCATGGTGGGAAGTCGCTAGGAACATTAAACTTTCATGGATACTCTGGCGGAAATGAGACAAAAAATTAGATTTGGATGAACAGCGGGGACGCCAAAAAAAAATAATTCTCATTTGGAGGAAAAACTTTGACAACTGCGAAAGGAATAAAGCCGAGAACTTCGAAGGGTGAGATAGCGGGGTGAGTGTCCACGGACGTCGGCTGGATTTTGGCAAGGTGGGCGGATGGGTCTCGCGCAGTCATGTCAAGGAAAGAGGGAGCGAGCACCAATAAACAAGAAAAAGGGGGGGGGAGCGCATGAGTGCAAGAAGCAAAACTGAAAAAAAAAAATCACCTGTGAGACTCAGACATGGGACACAGTGCTTGACAAAGGAACCCAAAAGGAACCGGACAAGGGAGAATGGGGCTAGCCAGCAATTGACTGTTCCATACAAATGAGAGCACTCTCAACAGCGGTCACAAGTCCGAATCGCCGCCAAGTAAGGGAATTGTCACGCCGCAGATCAACAATCTGCATGGGAGAGAAAACGGCTCAAAAAGGGGAAAAAGTATCAGCTGAAGAGAAATCAAAAAATGAGGGGCAGGTGCAAAAAATGAACTAGAACATTCAAAGCCCGATCCAATGGCGCACCCGAGCTGGCCATCACCATAAGAACCAAAAAAACGCTCAGACCGAGAAAAAGAGGACTACACTGGGGGGGGGGTAAACATACTTGAAAGATCGGAAAAAAAAGAGTCAGTCAGAGAAAGCTCATGTTAAAGGGAAGGGCCGAACGGACTCAAAGAAACTATTTCAGAGGGCAAGGAAATACTCGGGGGAGCACGGAAATCTTCAGTCTAAAATGGCTAAAATGGAGGGAGATAAAATTGAAGAATGTCCCGGACGGGTGTCACCGGAAATTTTCCAAGGGGGGGGGGAAAAATAAAAAAAAGGGGAAAGGACGAGAAAAAAAGGCTTGTAAAAAAGTGCTTTGTGAAAAAAAGGCGGAACACCTTGTTTTCAAAAAAGACAGCTTAGTGGCGGGCAAGGATGAAAGGGAGGGGGGTTTGAAGAATGACACGTCGTCTAGAATGCTAAGCACGGAGTTAAAACGCTTGTGCTAAACGCTAAGGGATCGGAGGTCCTTGCAAGGAAAGTACGCATCCACCTTGGATGGAAGCTCGAGTTTGGGGGGGGACAATATTACCGCGCCGTCCGGCCCCATGACGGCATCGCGGCACGTTCGTAAAATGCCAGGGGAGAATCGAGGGGGGTCGACAATCACTCAAGAAGAACCGCCATACGACTGGAGAGTGATAAGGTGATCGGGGGGGGGGCTTGTGCGTAGCATAAGCGTAAAACGCAAGCTTGGAGAAGGGGGGCAGGAGGCCAGAAATACTGCTCACTGCCACACCACACAAAAACACAAAAGGAAAGGGAAAGAATCGCACGGTTCAAGAAAAAAGAGGGTTTGTTGGAGGGAGAAGGGGAAAAGGCGTAGAAACGCGCGAATTCACTTATGGGGTTGAACAGAACCACTGCCAAATTAGACGGAGGATTGGCGGAAAAGCCCAGGTTCCAACTTTCTTTCTAAAAAGGGACCAGTTTTGGGGATCTAGGGGGGGGGAGTGGAACAGGGGGGGGTAACCTTCCTGGTCAACTGGGTGGTCTGTAGTGACCATTTGGGAAGGGAACGGGCGGCATTTTGGGGGGTAGTTCCTTATGGACAAATACAGGTCTTCTCGGGTCCAAGAGGGAAGGGGAACAGAATAAAAGAGGCGGCTGCAGTCAAAGGGGGGTTTCTGCGGCAGGTAACTCACGGAAGAAAGAATGATGGCAAGCTCGGCGAGTATGGCGGGAAATAATGGGGGAAAAGAAACTAAAACGGTTGGAGGAAGAAAAGAAAAGCGGAAAAAGGGTGGAAGGGGGTCTGGGGGGTACGTAAGACGAACATGGGGCCTTGAACAAAAAGGAAATAGAGGTGATGGGGCGGGTACTGCACCGGGCTGAAAAACAAAAGAAGGGGGAATCGTCGGGGCAAATAACCACTCTCAAAGGGGGGGTCGTGGGAAGATAGGGAAGAGAGCAGGAGGGAAAGCACCTCCGGGGGGCCCCCGCGCTGCGCAATCGTTGAGAAGGGAAGGAAAGCGAGAGGGGAGCGCCAGAGAAGAAGTTGCAGAGTGCTCGTTTGGGAACTCCCGAAAAGCGAGCCGACTAAGACGTGAAGTCACTACGAACACGTAGCAACAGCGGCAAAGAGGAGGTGGAAAAAAGTTAATGGAGGAGGAAGGGGAAGGACCTGAGCGGAAGAAGAAATCGTGGAGCCTCACTTAAGAGGAAGAGAGAGATTGCACAGAGGTTCGGCATGGAAGAGCAGTCCATGTCCCGGTACGGATTCCTTACCGGCTGGCAACAGAGATTGCGCCCTTGTGAACTGGGAGGGAGGAAGACTGAAGGAGGAGGGCTAAAGGGAAACGGAGAAACGCTCCAAAATAGGGCAAGATCATGGAATATGGTCTCAAAACGTCTCCCAGCATCGTGGACTAACGATTCAAGCTCGAAGCTAAAGTGCGGGGCTTTACTCTAGGGAGAGAGCAACGAGTCTGACAGGGAAAAAAGAAACTCTCGAATGCCGCTAACGTCCATACTGGGGAAATGCGCCCGGACGGGGGGTCGACTCCCGCAATACCGGGGGCGTGTGAGGGGGAGGGGCAAAAAAAAGGGGTCGGGGTACAAGGGGGGTAAAGTACATCAAAAAAAAGGCCAAACAAGGAAGAAGTCAAAAGAAAAGCCGTGGTAGATTAGCAACAATGGCGTGTCAGTGGGGGCGTTGAAGGGAGGAGCGCAAAAAAGGGGACGAGTGCCGCGCATGATTCTCGCATCGTGATTTAAATGAATGCAGACAACCGCGACGATGACCCTCATCTAGGGAGCGATTGCTTTCGACCTGGAAGTGTACTCCGGGGGGAGGATCAGGAACAGGTGGAAAAAAGAATGAACAGCCTTACGAACGAAGGTCAGCCGACGCGTGGGGGATCAATAGGGTCTCAGCATTTGCCTAACAACTCGCAAAAAACCTGGGGGGCAGGGAAATTCAGACGGATCCGCCCTTGTGTGCTTGTAAAATAAAGAAGGAGAATTTGGGGGGCCAGACTTGGATAAAAAATCATCATGAGTTAGATCTTGGCAGGGGAACTAGGGCTAAAAAGGAAGTTCCATTCTTACTTTAGATGTTCCTGATGTCTGCCGGGGGAAAGAGAAGTCTCGTAGGATCATCCCTCCACTCGTCAGGCTTTTCGAGGGCCTAGACCGAAAGAAAAAACTGAGAACGCTAAATGCTATAGCTTATTGCCTTTAGGGGGGGTCGAAACAAAGAAACGCCCGGATATCACCTTTCTGTCCCAAGGGTACGAAAGGAAGGAAGGCAATGGGAAATAATTCCTTGAATATTTTGTGAAACGGCGGGAGAGATGGGAAGAAAAAATTTCGTAACAATTGAAAAGATCGCCCTATGAGCTAGGCGGGACAAGAAAGGCAGACGCAAGGGGACCGGGAAGTATCGAACGAACGATCCGATCCCGCATGAAAAAAGGACTCAATCAGCAAAACTCAGTAGGCAACAAAGGTGCAGACTAGACCCAAAAGACGGGAGGACCAGAGAATAGGGGGCCGTCACAAGCGTTGTTTCGTAAATGTCACACACCCCGGAACGGGCCCTATTGAAAAGACTTTGTATCGAAGGGACGAGCAATTAAAAATGGTAGAAAAAAGATTCCTTCGTCGGCACGAGGGACGTTGAGAATCATGAGAGTCAGAGGAGTCGTTCTTGTTCACAGGTTGTCCTTTAAAGGATAGAAAGGGAGGAGCAAGGGGAGAGGGGTAGTGCTCGAGTAGGCTCGGTCCACCCAAACGGAAAACGTTTGTAGAGGGGAGGGGAATGGAGGGGGGTTGCATTGATTGGTTGGGGCCACAGAGAGGGATAAGCAAGTTCTTTGATTGGTGTAATGAACCTTGGGCAGAATGGAATGGCGAAGTGAGTGAGTTAGAGTCGAGATGATCAGTCGCTGAGAAGGGGGAGAGGGGACACGCTGAAAGAGGTGGGAGGGGAGGCTCTTGACCTGAAAATGTAATTTGGCGGGATCGGACGGGGGAAGCTGGCGTGGGGCTCAGCAAGGGGGATAACGGCGAAAAGAAAACTGGCTATTGTCAAGGGAAAAAAGGAAGGGGTGCCTGGGGAGGGGGGGCATGGGGGGGGTGCACCTTTGCCAGTTAAGAGCTTTGCTGAAAAAGGAGTGGAAGGTTGCGGAAAGGGGTGGCTTATGGCGGGCGCTACCCTAAGCCCGGGGGGCAATTTTTGAGCCGCTTGGTAGGGGGGATTGACGCGCGCGAAGCAGATTGAAAAAGGAACTCGACAGCCTCGGGCACTTCCAAAAGAAAACTGTAAGCCTGCCATTGTGGACTCAACCCGACTATCAAAAGGAGGGAAGTGGGGAAGAGAGACGAAGGTTTGGCAAAAGCTATTCCATGCGAAAAGTTCAGGGAGAAGCCGAGGGGTAACGGCTATCCTAAAACCACGGTGAGGGAGGAGGGAAGATGAAAAAGGGGGGGGACCAGCCAAAGAAGGAAAGGGGCGTGATAAACCACAGACTGTAAGAGCCTAGTACGGGTTAGAAGGCGGGGTGGCAACACTTGCAAGCTTCGGGATTTGGCATTAGAGGAAAATGGGGACTCGAACGCAGGAGGGGCAATCTAGGGAAGAGAGAATCCCGAAAAGCGTAGACAAAATGAAGAGGGAGCGCTGGGAGTTGACATCAGCAACGTGGCCCAACAGTCTACACCGGGTTCTCAGACCGCTCTTCAGGGAAAGGAGGGAACCAGGGCACAAAAAGAAGGGAACAAAGGGGAGGGGGCTCATTGGGGACATACTAAAAACTCGCCGTTAAGAATGGAAGCACGCTCGAAACAGACGGGAAAGAATCCCGCCAAGTATAAGCGTTCCGAGATAGGAAAAAGAAGCGGAGCAAAATCTCATTACTTAAATCAAGAACATTCGAAAACTCATCCAATTGAAAGAAAAGTCCCCATTGATCTGAACCCTTCATTCCCAAAACTATCAAAAGGCGCAATAAGGACGGGAAGAAACAAAGCACAGCCCGGAAGCTACCGACCCCCGATACCCAAAACAGGTCCGACAACGGTAGTGAAGAGGAAAGTACGTCGAAGAGGGCAACAAAAGAAAAAGAATCACCGAGAAAAGAGGAGGAAAGCTCTTTAATAAAAGAAACGAAAAGGGTAACCAGATGTACGATAGAGGAAAGACGCTGGGACGAAGCCTTAATCAACGTGTCATAAGGGGGGAAACGTTAAGAAAGGTGAATAGTACCCGAAGGGGGGGGTCTGAGTAACCTTAAATCCTTGACGGCTGGTTCACAACAGGATAGATGGGGTAAGTCTTTGGGGGTTTTCTGGCTACTTCTCCACCGGTTTAAACCAAAAGAGGGGCGCTAACACGCTGGAGGGGGTCATGCGGTCATCAGGCGCGGGAATCACTCAAACGGCGTCAATGAAAGTTTCGAACTCGGATGCGTAGGAGACGGTGGAAAAAGGGGGGGATCGGGAAACCTTGCAGCTTGCGTTTGTAAACAATATTCCAGGCACGGGCCAAATAAGTCAGCGGCCGCGGCCATGCGTTGATATGAGGGGCTGATGTGGGGACGACCAATAAAGCAATACGAAAAAAAAATTCAGTGATCACGGTGAGTGGAACGTAGCTTCGGGGGAATAAACGAAACAGCCGGGCAAGGGGGCTGGATGAAAGGGCCGAATTCCCTATCTGACCCGTTCATAAATACCAGGGAAATCATCGAAGGGAAGCGGGAGGGGGGGAGAAGGGATTCGAAAGCGTACTAACTACTCAGGCCTGTTCAACTTATTAGTGAGAAGAACCAGCAAAAGAAAAAAGGACAGGCGATGTTGCGACAAGCCCCACCCGGCCATCCATGCGGCGAGAAGAAAAAGGGGGGAGAGGATTGTTCTTCACACGAAAGGCTTTATGTCCACCAAGAGGAGACTCAGGGATGTGATCGGTTTGATTGCCTGGAGGACAGCCGGAGAAGATAGCTTCCAGGAACGGAAAGAAGGGGGGAAAAGAGAGTCGTTGTTCGCGCGGTTCGGCGGCAGTAAAGCCAACGAGCTCGAGAAAATGAGACATGACGCTGCTTCGGTCGTCTCAAGGCCACAAGAACAGGGAACGAAGTGTTGACGGAAGAGGGGGGGGGGGAAAACCGCCCTTGATAGTAGGCATGTAGGGGGTTAATGACTGCGGGACCGGGAGGAACGGGGGTAAATTGCTCACCATGAAAAAAAAAAGAAGGGTAAGGAAATAATATCTTTATAACGAAAGAAAGACGTCGCAAAGGGGGAAAAAAAGGATGGAACGAGGAGGAGGGACACACCAAGCTGTTTCTGATAAATAAATAGACGGCAGTCCGATATTGGAAATAAAAATCACTGGATCGTCGCGCCGCTGACTCGTTGGGAGCCCTATGATGTTCGCCCGGAGGTGAGAGAAGGGAAAAAGAAGAATATTGCAGGTGGGCGAGGTCACTCGGAAGAAAGAGCCGCCTAAGAACGTGAAGTACCGGCGAGACACGAAAGGCGCCCAATCGTTGCCCCAAAGCAAAAAACCGTTAATTAAGGCGCAGGGGATGACAAGGGAAGAGGCCCAGCCGAATAGGAAGGAAAAAGAGAGAAACACCGGAGGAGGAAAGAAGAACCTATTGAGGCATGGAAGAGAAGGTAGAATTAGCAGAGGGAGAACCTGGGGATTGTGGCAGCTATTTCGAAGGGTCGGATGTTAAGCAAGGACGGAAGGAGAGGGTTGAGTCTTCTCTGGGAGGGTGAAAGGTACAACGAGCAAAAAAAAATCTGACAGATCAGGGATCGTCGCCAAAAGAGAACTCCAAGAAGAATCAAAATCTTCTTCGGGCAGCAATAGGGGAGGATGTTCGGAAGAAGGGAAGAGAGGTTAGCCAAACCTCTCTCTAGGGTGTAGGGCCTAAGAGCATCGGCAATACATGGGGCATGTTCTTTCGGGAGTGATCCCTCCAAAAGAATCGGTTGGAATGGGGAAGGCAAAAAGGGAGGTTCTTCACTTTCCCTACGTAAACCGTCACAAAAAGGAAGACGTACCAGGAACTCTGGGCTTTTATAGCGACACATTGCTGCAATTTCTTGGGCGGATTGTAGGTAGGGGAACACGACGAAAGGTGCCGAAAATTAAGAATCGAGTGAGTGAAGCCTCAAAAAACCGAACTAGCCAAAAGATAGGATTGGACAGGGAGAAAAATGTATTGAGGAAAGGGAAGGGCTGGAGTCACTAGTTCCTGGAAGAAATCAAAACTTCCTACTACAGAAGGAGGGGAATAAAAGAAGAGGGTTTGAAAAATCATGGTATGAATTGATTTTTCACTAAACCTTCGACGCCAAAAAACCGTTTCTTGTTCGCCTCATGTACGCCCTTGGGGTTGGTACTAGAGCTTAGAATTTGCCGGGCTAGTCGAATCAGTGAAGGGGAGAGCGGGGGAATTGGAAACGCCTTCACTCATCGAAGACTTTCTAATGTAGGGGATGCGGAAAGGGAAGTAATGATATAACGGACCAATCTTAGTTTCTCTGATTAAGAAGAGAAAATGAAATAAAGAAGAAGGTGAGAACTCTAAATGATGATGTTTCTTATGGACAGGTGATGGGTGTACAAACATATCAAAAGGGGGGGGGGATCACACCGGGGTAGGGGCCGCTCATTCTCCCAGTGGGCCGTAATTCTACGGGGGGGGGAAATATTGGGGCAGACAACTCAGTCAGTAATAAAGGGTAAAACTGTAAGAATTAAAAGAGCTCAGGAAGTCACGCTAGGAAAAAGGGGGGGGGGAGAAAAGAAGGGGGATCAAAGCCTATCGGCGGACAAATAGAAGAACGTGATAGAGCAATTAAAACCTCAACTCTCCAAGAGTTCTCTCCCTCCAGATAGGAAAAACAATGGTTGGGAATGAAACGAAAAAAAGAAGGAAAAAATCTTTCTGGGTAAACAGGCGGACAGGAGGTTTATTACCAAAAAGAATAAAAAAGCCTGGTGACCGATTCATCCTCGATCTACCGGAGAGTAAGGTGTTAGGAGTTTAGGGGTAAACGCGTCGACATCTGGATGTAAGATAGAATGGGGGTTATAAGGCGGAAATGTTGTTATTGCAACGGTGAAAATCCTATAAGGGCTTTAGGGAAGGGGGGCTAGTGGTGGGGTGGCGAGCGATACGGAAGAACGAATCCCTCCCGTGTCAAAGACGCGTTTGGATCGTGGGTTCGGAGAGGCGTGGGGGGGCAGGTGAGGAGTGTTATGAAAGCCGATTGCTTTCTCCATGTGGAAGGGAGGAGGGGGGAATTTGGGAACGTGTTAGGATGAGGGGGGGGGAAAAATGATGCGAGAAAGTGGGGATGTTCGCTCGCATCGGCGTTTTTGGAGTCCGGGAAGGGAGAAGTTGGCGGGGCACTCGGCAATTGTGTCTGCGTCGCTGGCGTCCTGTGTTTCTGCGACGGGTTGCAGAGGCAGAGAGAAGAAATGGGGGGAACTGAGACTGAGCAAAAGACCTCATGGCAAGTTGAGGTGATGTGGGAAATTGGACTGTTCAAGAAAAGACGGTGGCTGAAAAGAAGGTGGGGGTTGCTGGGTTGACGATGCACTCATGCCAGTCCAGGAAAAGCATTTGGGGGATGGAACGTTGGAGGGATTGAACCATGAGCGCAAGAGATGGGGGGGGAAATGACAGTCGATACATCCTCATCACGCCACAAGAAAGACTAAGGGAAAGGGGGGGGAAAAAGATCAGAACCTCGGAAAGGCTGCTCTTACGTAGTTTGTGCCAACTTCGGCGAGGCTCAAGGAGGGTCATGGATAAAAGGAGGGGAAGAATAGACAACAACAACTGGAGAAAAGAAAAGAGAGATGGACCGGAGAGGAGCCTCTTTCGCATGTAGCCGCAAGGGGCGCAACATTCCTTACGGGTAATATCCTTATAACGGAGAGGTGAGGGAAAGGGTGGGGCGGGGAAAAAAGCCAAGGGCGGAAGGATTGGGTGGCAGTGCGCTGGAGGTACATCACCGAGCCTGCATGGTTGCTCTCTTGGGAGCTATCGAAAATCCCTACAAAGGCGGAGACAAAACGGTATTTAGCTCATGGGGGGGGGGGGATGGACATAAATGAAAGGTCACAGCAAACAGGCGAGGAGTTGGTCAAAGACCTCTCTTCAGTGACATTAGGGAAAAACCAATGCCAAACAGAAAAACGAAAACCTGCAGTAGGGCTCACTTGATAGCCAGACTTTCGACCGGGCATAAAAGGAAAGGAGCACAGAGAGAAAAGACGTCACCAGGACAATCCCGCAAAAAGCTGTCACGCCAGCAGATAGAAACAAGCGCAATGCCTCTAAAACGTCATGCGTAGTTTCCAGAGGAGGGGGGGAAGAAAAGAAAAGGGTTTAGCAACAATTGGGATCCCACCGTGCAAAGGAACAAAAGAGACCAAGACTTTAGGGAGAAAAAACCAGCGAAGGGAAAAGAAACAAGAATACATTCCAATCCGCTCCGCCGAGAAAACGCAGGGTTCCATACATGTTTGGGGAGATAGAAGGAACTTCTAAAGAGGGAAAAAAACAACCTAAGGGAATAACGACCAGATGGCATATCAGGCAAAGGACCCAACGATCAGGAAAAAATAATTCGAGGATAACTGTCACATTATGGGGGGGGAAAAAAAAAAAAAAAAAAAAACAAAAAAAAAAAAAAAAAAAAAAAAAAAAAAAAAAAAACAACCCACAAAAACGAAACGCATCTCCAATGCTAAACTTTTTACTAGGATAGAAAAGAGGGGGAAAAAGAGGTCCCGAAGGGGGAAGGGAAGTTCTCCGGGATAAAAACTCGCAGTTCACAACGGGGGGGCTAGATGGAATAAGGTGCTTTTTTCTGATCTGGGAAGCCACCTGGGTTCAAGACTATGGGAAGAATTCTCCAGTGCAGGGGTCATTGCGCTCACACGTCGGAGATAAAATCCGCTAGAATGGCGATGAAAACGGAGGGAAAGGCGCGCGGAAGAGGAGGGCCAGCTGAAGACTACACCCTTGGGAGGGAAGAGAACGCGGTTGTAACCCTATTCACAAAGCCCACACCAAACCCAAAAAAAAAAACCAAAAACGCCCAGCCCTGGTGTCACCCACCCGGGGACCCCCGGGCACCCCCCAACCAGCCACCGGCCCCCCACAACAACCGGGTCCAAAAATACAAAAAGGAGTACAGCTCCGGACTGGAACACCATGACGCTAGCTAGGGAAGAAGGGTCACCCATGTTTATATAGGTGATTAGGTGCTCAAAGAACGCACAAGACCAAGCCAGACTCCTTCTCTTGAGAAGGCTTTTTAACTGGATATAGTTCATAACTACCTCAGCTTGCCAATTGGAGGTGGGAGGATGACGCAAGATTCCGGAGAGGGGGAAAAGCAAAATCCCGGACTAAATTCAGCTTTATATTTAGGCGGGGCCGCGAGGAAGAACCTCTCCAAGAAATGATTATTGGATAAGTGAAACAACGGAAAGGATCCTTGGTAGACCAGCCCCCCCCTGGCGGCAATCCCGTGGCTGGAAGTCAACAGGACGCATTTGTGGCGTCTATTTTTTTCACAGATGAAAACCTTCTGGCCAAAAAAAAGGAGCGGGAAAAACTTTGAGCTTCCGTCAAGTTTGCCTTAGGAAAACAGAACGGTCGAGAGCTCTGAGACAGATCTGCTCTACCGTGGTTTTTACTCTGGGGGCTGCGGGAAGGAAAGAACGAGCCGAGCTAGCAGCCACTTAGCTTCGTCGGGAAGGGAAGAAATGGAATAAAGCCAGATGGGGGGATCTACCTCACGTTCTTGGGAAGGTGTTTGGGAGGGGGGGGGGGGTGAAGGAGGGGGGAAGGGGGGGGGGTTGAATTGTGTGATTCAAAAACCATTACGATGTTTATGGAGGAGAATAGAACAGCACGAAGGAAGAGGGGGCCAAAGATTCAGTCGGAAAAATCGGTCACAACCCTCTCGGGCGAGTTTGGGGAGGGGGAGGAAGATGAGGAAAGAGCCATAGAGAAAGGCTCTATGCGCGGAAAAAGCGGAAGCGGTGAGGGCCACAGAGGGAGCCGTGGAAGGTGAGCATAAGGCCTCTTGTCATTTTTTTCGCGTTTGCCCCCGAGCTAGAAGGGGAAGGAAGGTGAGGAAGATGAACACGACATAAGACCCAGATTGGGGAAAGAGACCAGGGAATGAAGCCGTCGCCGGGGGAACAAAACTTACCTTCTCTTAAAGTTCCGACCTCACCCAACAAAAAGGGGAGGGGAGTGGAGAGAGGAGGGGGAATTTAGCATGGAAGATCATTCATGAAGGCGTCAAGGATACCCGGCTGGGGGGGACCAACAAGCGGAGGGGGAGAAGGGAGCGTGCAGACCGACTTCAGGTAAGTCGTCTCGGAGTTCAAAGGAGTGGGGGAAAAGAAAAAAGAGGCAAGGAAGGGATGAAAACATAACGTCGACCCGTCTCAACGAGGACAGGCGGAGCAGCGAACACAGTATGGCTGCTTATCGGCGGCTAGAAAAAATAATTTTCAAACGACCGAAAGGAGAGAATCGGGGGGTAGGAGAGAAATCTCGGCCGAGGCCATTCTGAGTGTCTGGTATGATCCAGCCATCCCACCATTAAACGGGGGTCATGTGGAATCACCAGCTACATTTTATCACCTGGGTCCCTACTCATAAAAAGAGAAAAAAGGGAAGGAAAAAGGCCTTGGCGTGGAATAGCACACTGCGGTCAGGCGGGAAAGGGGACCAGACAGCACGACACCCGAGCTGCAGGATTCTCTAGCTCTTAAGGTACAGGAGCAAAACAAAAAGGACGAAAACAAGGAAGAGAGGACGATTCGGACCAATGCTCAAGAGAGAGAAAGACGGGTAAACTAGTCAAAAAAGGCCGTCTGACATCATATTTCGCCCGTGGAGAAACGGGAGGGGAAGGCTATCGAGGTGCAATTCGCGCAAAAAACCTGGTCAGTGGATGCAGAAGAACTTATGTGACTCAAGTTGGGGGGGGGGGGGGGATTGTAGAAGAAGCAAGGCCATTGTGGGTAGGTGCCTGGATATGCACTACATAAGGTGAATTCCGAGTGTAATACGCTTTTTTAACTTAAATCCCGATTCGACTTGAAAAAGTGAGGGGGGCCGGGATGGAGGAAAAGGGGGGAAAAGGAGACAATTTAGGCATCATCCGGACACTGACGAAAGAGGAGGTTTTGCACTATTCAAAAAAACCGGGACCATCACCGTGGAAGAAGGGAAGGAGGGGAGGGCGTCTTGGGAAGGTCAAACACTCCGCCCGATATCAACCTGGCATGACGCGACTGTATGAGGTGGTGGCCAAAATCATGGGGGGAAGGGAAGGGGAAGGGTGAAGAGGGGCTATCGTCCAGGGTTATTCTTACTAATTGGAAAAGATACCACCGGGAAGTGCACTCTATCGTGACAATCCTTTCATCTAGCCTATCTCGGGGAAGGACGACTTGGAGAGGACAATGAAAAAAAAGAAAGAGGCAATCACAGACAAATGGAAAAACAAGGTGGACGATGCCCCAAGGAAAAAGCACTGGATCCCAGTCTATAGAAGGGGGGGGGGGAACGATAGGGAAACGTTTATGGACATGTTCACACTGACAAAAAAATCCCCTGTACCTATTTAATCTTTATCTACGGGGAAAAGGTAGCCAGGAAGGGAAGTTCCAGTCGAATCGAGATAATCGACATAAGGGGGGCAGAGGAGTAGGGATGGGGCATGTGCCAAAGCCGATAGGACGCTTTGACTCTCGGGGGGGTGCGCTCGAAGGAAGAAAGATTTGCTTCATCCACCCACAGTTAAAAAGAAACGAGGGGAGATCGGGAATTGTTATTAGGTGATGGGAAGACGCTAGCCATTTTAGGTGATAGTTTTTTTACACGCTGGGGCTCTCATGGGAAGGCGAAGACAAGGAGGGAGTTCGATGAAGACTTAATTTCCAGTAAGCCTGAAAAGAAAGTTTGTTAGCTTCAACCTTTCGTCATGGGAAGAGGGGGGGGGGGGGGGGGGAGAAAAAGAGGGAAGTGAAACTCCTTAATTGGCGTGATCTTTGGGAAGACCTGGGAGAGATTCGCACATGGTGATGAAAGTCAAGGTAGGAGTACAACCCTTCTTCCGGGTGGAAAAACCTGGTAGGGGGGGGGCGGGGGGGGGGGGGAGAAAGACTATAAGCGTATACCGAGATATCTGAGAGTTTGCTCAAACGGAAGGTTTGGCTTATTGTCTAATTCGAAGACCAACCTCAAGGGGGGGTACTCCAGGGGGGGGGGGAGGGATGGGGGATAAAATATTTAAAAGGGGGGCGCGGACAAACCACATGAAAAAAAAAAGCAGGCCTGTCGTTTGTGTTACTCCACAAGAGGAGGGCACAACGAAAAAAGTGAAGGCAGTAAGCATTTTTCCCGGGGAGAGATCAAAATGAGAAAGTCGATCGCTGGCGGGAACGAGATCACAACAACACGGATGGGGGAAAGATAGAGTATTTCCAAAGCGTAGAAAGGGAAAGTTCGCGGGGGGAAAGGAAGAACTTGACAACAGCTTACTGGGCGTTATAACTTGAGGTTAGAGGGGGGGTAAAAAATTTCGGATCGGTATTTGGGTCATTGTAGAGAGGGACGAGAGAAGTCGGGGAAGGAGATTGGGGTGCGATCATCAAGAAAGACAAAGCTGAACAAAATGAGGGGAGGGAGCGAGAGGGCCATACGCAACCTGTCGTCAGCAAATTAGGAGGACTTTCCATGACATGGTGGGACTTCATTTCAAGGAGGTGACAACCAAAAAGAACCAAGCTCAACATGAAATTTTGGTCGGGTGCAAAAGAGAAAGGTTTAGAAGGTAATCAGGATTATACATAGAAAATCGTACCATCTCAGCAAGGGCTCTCCCGAAAGGAAGGATCACGAAAAGGAAGGGACCTAATGGCCGCTAAAAAGGAGTCAGGCTGACTGAAAATTCAAACAGCAGCGCGTATGAACTCAAAGCTTCTCAATTTGAAAAAATGAAAGAGGAAAAGGCAAGCGCAACGCAAGATGGAGGCAAAGCCAAGCTGTGCCAGACAAAAAAAATCCACAAGGAAAAGACCGCGAACCTCACGCTTCCGACGGGTGGAAATAGAAAGCTGACTTCGAGTCTAACACTAGTCATTAAGAAGGAAACGCTCTAGAGGAGGGAAAATGCCAGATCGCTGAAAAACCTATAGATTATCTGAATGGAAAAACACGGGTAGAAGCGGTGTAAAGGCCTCTACAAAATAAATTGCTAGAATGTAATACGGTGCTAGGGTCAAGGAAGGGGGGGGGGAAGGGAAAATGTCAGGGATAACCCCTTGACCGTTTAAACCAAGGCAGAGGGGGAAGATGCCAGTGCTGTTTCGGGTAATCGTTCTAACACCTTGGGACAAGAGAGGAGGGGGGCGTGACGCGGGACGGGGGTTTCACTGCCAGGCTCAGATCACCGCGATTAAGACGAGCTCGGAGCTAAAATTAACGGATGGAACAGCGTCGAGTTCGGGGGCTATCACTTTACAGGCATAACCAGTGGGTCCAGCGCGGTTTGTTCAAACAATATTCACGGGGGAGCCTTCCGGCCCTGGAAAGCTATATAGGGGAAGAGTACAGCCATGGGGTATGGGGCGGGGGGGTCGAACCATAAATCGCCCAAGAATACGACTTCGATGAACGGGTTTTCAGGTAGCTTCTGATAAGAAAAACGAAATCAATTGGGAGAAGGGCGGAGGAGGAGGGGAAGAGTAGGGCGGACAACGGCACAAACGAAAGGAAGAAAGCAATTGTATCAAAAGCTTAACTCAGACCTGAAAAAACTTAATGGAAGGGGAGAGAAAGCACCCGGAATGTCCGTATCCGACCATCCCCCAAAGGGCAGGACACGTCGGAGAATCCAACCGTGTTTCTGAATGTGGGCATGAAAAACGACGGAAAACGGGAAAAAGGGTGATAGCCACGCGAAGGGATGACTCGTTGGCGTAACAGGTTTGAGCAATGTAGTACCATCAGGTCGCTGCTTCCATAGGTCGACAAAAGAGAGGGGAGGGGAATCGATGCGTGGGGGGGAGGGGTCGTTGTCTAGAACTATACGAATCATGCGCAGGAAAGAGGAGTCGTCCGGTGCCGACGAAAGTTCCCACTCCAACTGACGCGTCATTTTGGCCTGGAATAGACAGAAAAAAGAGGGAAGTTGAAGTAGGAAAATGGGGGGGGAACTTTTTTGAAGTGGGAATGACATTTAGTCGGCCTGAAACAATGAAACGCATCGGAAGAAGTAGACCTGCAAAACTGCTCAATTTCCCAAATGCGAGATCGGAGAAGTAAAAAAAAAAAGAAGTGCGGAAAGAAAGAAAAGTCGCCGAGTCCCGACGAAAGCACGAAAAGCATGGAGGACGCGCGCCGCAAGGAATAGGGACCCGAATGCTGGAGACCCGGGGTAGGGGCGACACCATGAGCTGGGAAAGAAGGGGTTTAAGGGGGGGAATCGGAAAGAGTATCCGGCAAAAGCAGACCTCAGGCTCAGGACCAGGAAAGAACCAATAGAGGTGGCCAAACCGTTAGAAGCAGGTCTCCGATGAAGATTCCATTCCTAATCGCAATCTCTGAAAAAAACAAGGATGGAGAGGGGAAGGAAAGAGGGGAACGGAGGGAGAATGGGAAAGGAGTACCGGCGACCGAAGTCAGGTAACCGTCTTTGCAAGCGATTTTCGCTGGGATTTTTCTCCGTGGAAGGAATAGTCGAGGTCTAGAAGGGACGGAGCAAAAATGTCAAGAGGAGCTGGGATCAAGAAAGGCGGCCAAAAGGCATCGGCTAAAGTCCGAGTGCGCAGAAAAAAAAGGGAGGGGGAGTGCTCGGGCTTTCAGTATCTTTCTGGTACTCAAAAAGATCAGGCGAGCGAAGTAGTACGAAGATATGTAGGGGGAAAGATGGGGACCATTACGCATTCTTTTCGGTCTAGTTCGGACTCACGACCGTTCTTTCAAGGGTGGAAGCAAAAAAAGAGTCATGTCGGAACGGGGACCCGGGACGACAAACCTTCACAAAGGAAAAGTCAGAAAAAAAAAAAAAAAGAAGCGGGGCGATGAACAATGTTATAAGTGGGAAAGGTCTTCCGCACGACAGGCCGAGTGAGCGAATATTCTGATGAGGTGGAGGCCCATGCAGAGGAAAACCAGGGAGAAACGAAAAAAGGCAAACATCTTTCGCTATTCTGTCCGCCGCAGGGCAGCAGAGTCTACGGCGTTTTCTCTATGAGTAAAACAGGCGTAAGAAAAAAGAAAAAGAAAAGGTTCTCTCTTGGTGGATAAAAAAAGGTACTGAGGAAGGTGCAACTACCCTAAGCGACGCTCAACCGGGTCACTTTTATTAGGATACAAACAAAAAAACACGGGATGTCCGACAACTTTTTGGGTGTGTCTACAGGCATCCTGGCGCACTTTTGGCAGTTTGCCAGGATAGAAAAGATCAAGTGAGGAATCGGCGTTTCGGACGTTTGGCAACGCCTCCAATCATTTGACATAGAGGGGTTTCCTTATTGACTTTTCCTTGAAGACAGTGATTTGGCAGTTCTGCGGGGGACGAGCAGAGTCAAAAGGCGGCATCAATCCACTAAGGGGGGGGAAAAAAAAGCTGCGTTCGCTAGAGTCCGTTACCAAAGAACCGGGGAAACGAAGCGGATGGCGGGCAAGAGGGCGTGTTTTTTTTAACCACTCCTCACACGGGAGGGGAAAGGGGGGCAGGAAGACGCCGCATATAACTAAGTAATGGGGACGAAGGAAGAGGTGACTGGGTGTCAACGCGAGTGGAGCGTATTCTTTCCTGGGAAAAAAAATCGAAGGGAAGACGAGAGGTCGCCAATCGTTCATAGGAACTCCGGATGGATTAATCGACGAATTACCACAGAAAAAGGAAAACAAGAACAGGAGGGGGAAAGAGGACGCCACAGCCTGCTGAAAAAAAGGGGGGAGAGAATCCCCGAAAAGGCACGGGAAACTATAGCCAGGTTGGTGTAACAGGAGTAAAAGGGCAGGGTAGAAAGGAAAAGGCCAACACTCTCGGACCTATTCACAGGGGAAATAATGGATCAAATTCTCCAGCCTACTCGGGGATGAGGAGGAAAGACAGCGGTCAAGAGCGACAGAGGTGAACGAAGTCGTTGGGGGCCATTTCGGAAAGCAGATGACGGCTTCTACTGACTAGTGGGGGGGACGCGAAAGTACTGCTCGATAAACAGAATGTATTAACGTTCTGTTTTGTGACAGGAGCAACGGAGGGGGCAGGGGGATGATGTTTAATCTAAGGTGATTTCTCATTGTTCTTTATCAGTTTCCTTGGAAAAGTGGGACGAAGGCAATGGGGTAAGTCCTAATCAAATTTGATTGAGTTCGCTCGCCTTGTTTCGGAAACCTTGAGCTTTTTTTTAAACGAAGGATTGTGTTCGATCTGCTTGCGGGGAAAAAGGGCAGGAAAGGGGGCTATCGGCAAGTTCATGCTCAAAGGGGGGAGAAAGGAAACTAACTCTAGTTTCCAAGGAGCACCTCATCGGTTTGATAGGGTACGTGGGGGGGACAGGGGGTGGGGTCAAGCAACAAAAAGGTCCACTGAATAGCGGGGAGGGCACATAGAATGTATGTAAATTGCTTATTGCACCGCCCTACCAGAAGGTTTTGGAGAAGCGTGGTGCAGGTAGTGTCTCTCTAAGTCTAGAAAAGGAATGGGGGAGGCTATAGCCGGCAAAGAAACAGCCCCGACGAAGGGGAAAGGTTGTTTACTGAAAAACGCCACCAGAGAAGCGGCCTAAGTATCTTCCGGAAGCATGTTTGGCCAAGCGGCAGAGGCGCGAAAGTTCATGGCACTGCGGT